>Ga0335395_10001546_pt1 | contig 14444 bp, 12 predicted proteins | sample MAT02_FD_205744 | JGI IMG/M metagenome (GOLD analysis project Ga0335395, IMG submission 205744) | Freshwater microbial communities from Lake Fryxell liftoff mats and glacier meltwater in Antarctica - MAT-02 (spades assembly) (version 2) ...
CGTCCGCCCGCACAGCAGTCTCGGCTACCGACCACCGGCACCGGAAGCCGCTCCATCGCCAGTGCCGCCCTCCGGTTCCGCTACGCTCCACCTCCGGGCGACACTGGCGATGGAGGTGACAACGCACTAACAATCAGCCCGGACCACTCACCGGGGGCCGGTCAATCTGTCCAAAGCGCCCCAAAGAGGACCCAGCCGACGCCTAATGACAAAGCCCTTTAGGCTTGATGTCTCGGACTTCCCTCAGGAAGGGCTGGTGCAGTGCGCAGTCAGGACTGAACCGGTCTCCCTGTTATTCCCTGTAAATTCATAATTTTGACGGCCAAAATGGCCTCACTCAGGCGGTAAATGACTAGCCTGTCTTGATAATCCGACTTTCGCAGCAATCTCATAACAGGGAATTCGCTGCGGCATAACAGGGAATTCTGCACCGGTATCAGGGTAGCAGGGCTTACGGTTCAGGGATCGCGTCTGATCAGAGATTGTGCAGCAAGAGAGCAGTCACTTGTCAATAAACCATTTAATCGCAGTAGTTTGCTGTATCAGTCAAGGCACTCGGATCCGGTGATCATGCTGACTTGGCGTACGCGCACGCAGGATCAAAACCAACAGGCGCCGGCACGGAAAACGCCCGTAAGTGGGACAAACTTGCCTTAGAGCGAGTCTCGTTCTGACTGCATCAGAACGGCCGCTCTATGTCCTTGTTTTTCCGTATGGCTTTCCGATTCTTGTGATTCCACAAGATCGGAACATGCTCTAAAGTGGGATGTGCTCGCTGTTTGGCGGGACAGGCATGTCGTTTGGTGGAACGGGATTGTCGCTTTGCGGTACGAGCGTGCTCCATCGCGGGACAGGATTGTCGCGACTAGGGACGGCACGCCGTTGTTTGCACGAACTGCTAAACTACGGGCTGTGCAGTAGGTGGAGAATATGGCAAGCGTTTGCTTTCAGGTCGACAGCGCCGAGGTAGCCTTGTCTTCCGAAGGCTAGCAAGAAACCAAAACTTGCGAAAACACCGGCGTTATTGAAACAAGTTGTTCCATCCGATTTCCACATCCGTCTAATCCACCCCCTTGATTGAGACGATCTCTTTGCATCATGTCACGCAGGTCCTTTTGGGTCTTGTGGAGACTATAATGGCGCATGCATCATCAAAGCCGAACACCTATGGCGTTCAGTATGAGGAAAAAGGCGAAAGCGCTCACCGCACCCCTTGGCACCAGGGCCAAATCGTGCCGCGCCCTACCGCAACCCTCCGCCCCTACGCTCGTAACGCGCGCACCCATTCCAAAAAGCAGATCCAACAGATCGCTCGCAGCATCGAGCGGTTCGGGTTCACCAACCCGGTGCTGGTGTCGGGCGATGGTGAGATCATCGCCGGCCACGGTCGGGTGGAAGCCGCCAAGCTCTTGGGGATGACGGAGGTGCTAACGCTGGCGCTTGACCATCTGACCGCTGCCGAGCGCCGGGCCTATGTGCTCGCCGACAACAAGCTGGCGCTGAACGCCGGGTGGGACCAAGAGATGCTGACGATCGAGCTGCAGGGTCTGGTGGACTTGGATTTCGAGGTGGAGCTGACCGGGTTCAGCCTGGCCGAGATCGACCTGGTGCTGGACCATGCGGGCGAGAGCAGCCCGGAGCCCGTGTCGTCCAAGACCGGCGCCGCTACTGCTGATGATGCAGTGCCGGCATCCTTGGAAGAGGCTGTCAGCCGGATGGGGGATGTCTGGCAGCTGGGTCGCCACCGGCTCATCTGCGGCGATGCCAGACTATCAGAGACCTATGCCCACCTGCTGGGCGACGAAACCGTGGACCTCGTGTTTACCGACCCGCCCTACAATGTGCCGATCGACGGCCATGTCTCAGGGCTGGGATCGGTGAAGCATCGCGAGTTCGCCTTTGCCAGTGGAGAGATGAGCGCAGCGCAGTTCACTGCGTTCCTGACCGAGAGCCTGGGGTGCATGGCCGAACGGTGCCGCGACGGCGCCATTGCGTTCGTCTGCATGGACTGGCGCCACATGGGAGAACTGCTTGCTGTCGGTCATTCCGTGTTCTCCGAGCTCAAGAACCTCATCGTCTGGAACAAGACCAATGGCGGGATGGGGGCGTTCTACCGCTCCAAGCATGAGCTGATCTTTGTGTGGAAGGTGGGGACGGCGCCGCACACCAACACGTTTGGTCTTGGCGACACCGGGCGCTACCGCACCAATGTGTGGGACCATGCCGGGATCAGCTCCATCTCTGCCGCCCGCAGCGAAGAGCTGGAGATGCACCCGACGGTGAAGCCTGTGGCGCTGGTCGCTGACGCCATAAAGGACTGTTCGCGCCGCGGCGAGATCGTGCTCGACGGGTTCGCGGGCTCGGGCTCGACGCTCATCGCTGCTGAGAAGACCGGCCGCACGGCGCGGCTGATCGAGTTCGATCCGCACTACTGCGATACCATCGTGCGGCGGTTCGAGGCGTACACGGGGAAGCAGGCCGTGCTGATCGCAGACGGCCTGACCGCAGCAGGCGCTACCCAGGCGTCGCGATTGCCATCCGGATCATCGTTGGCGTTTGAGGATATCGCAGAGCTCCGAGGCGTGCGGCTTCCCGATCGGGCGCCCGAGCCTTCCCTGCGCAAGCGACCGGCGTTATGGCCGCGGGCCCGCCGCGCCAAGCGTTGAAGGGACTACAATGACAAAGACACCCGTAGACAACCCGAAAGGGATCACCCCCGAGACCGTCCGCGAAATGCACGACTATGTGATCGGCTACGGCCAGCCACCCCAGGTCACCCGGTTCCAGAAGGGGGCGTCAGGGAACCCCAGGGGCCGGCCGCGAAAGACATCGGCGCAGCCCAAGGCCATCGCCGTGCCGAATGCGATTGCGCAGCAGGCAGCACGTATCGCGCGCAGGCAGCTCAAGGTGCGAGAAGGTGGTAAGGTCCGCAAGATGGACTCCGTCGAAGCCATCCTTTTGCAATTGCAGCGCAAGGCACTTACAGGAAACGTCCCGGCCATGCGCCTGCTTCAGGAGAATGTGCGAGAAGGTGAATGGGCCGGGCAGCAACGCTTGGCGCAAGAGGCTGCTGCAACGGCAGAAGAGCGAGCAAAGATCCGGGCCTACTGGAAGGCTAAACTGCAGGAATCCGCACAACATTATGCCAACGCCGAACGCATGGGCTTGCCACCACCAGCTGTGTATCCGCATCCCGACGATATCCGGTTCGGAGAGGACGATCGTGTCGAGATCCTCGGGCCAACAAATGCGAAATCTGCCAAGATCTATGACGACCTTACTGCACGGCAGGTGTTCTGGATCGCATATGTGATCTACGACCAATGGCTCCGGGATCGGTGGAAGGCCACCCATCCAGGCTGCGCCACCAATGGCTGGATGTCTGTGCCAGCGCTCCTTCTCTTTACGGATCGTGCGCAGCCCAACGCGCATGCAGCTTTCGGACGCAGACATAGCCGAACGTCTGCGTGCCGGGCGACGACTGACGGGACGCGACCGCTACAACCGGCTCCTGGCGCTGGGGGCCGAATGCAATTACCCAGTGCTGCCAAGGGCGCAGCGGGTGCCAATCAGCGTGCCGCGCGAAGCAGTGGAGTTGTGCGTCAGCAAGCAATTACCGCTGTATGTGTTGCTGGAACAGATGAGCATCTGCTTCGCGCGGCTGAGTGAGGATAACGGATATGGACGATGAGATGAGCGACGAAACTGAAGTGGCTCGGCAAATTTGCACAGAGCGTTAAGTGGAGGTTCTGCCTGAGGGCGGCCAGGATGGCTGTTGAACAGGAGAGACGATGACGAAGCGAACGCGCCGGAATCACAGTCCGGCATTCAAGGCGAAGGTGGCATTGGCTGCCGTGGAAGCCGAGAAGACGCTGGCCAAGCTGGCGCAGCAGTTTGACGTCGACCCGAACCAGATAAAGCCGGGGCCAGCGCCCCAATGCCCGGCACATCTGCGCCGCTGGGTTGGGCTCGAACGCCCGAGGAGATTGCTCCGGTCGCGGTGTTTCTGGCTTCGGATGAATCTGCATTCTTGACGGCCGCCGACTACGTCATAGAGCGTGGCTGACCCAAGGTGTGACACTGCAGGGGCGGCGGCTCCAAAGACCGCCAGCTTATACCGCGTCCCAGTGATGACAACCTGTCGCAATCGGCGGCACGCCGCAAGCGCAACCGCGCGCCGGCCGATAGGCCGAACTCGATGAGTCTTCCTCATCGAGCATTGGTATAAGCCTTCCGTCCGGGCCGCGTGCAGCGAACAGCTTCCCCGGCGGCCTCGGCCGGCCCGCAGTGACCGGCTCTCGCCAGCCATGATTGCTGGATTTTACTGCATTCTCCGATCCTGTCGGCCGCTTATCGGGTGTCGATCACATGCTAGTGTACCTCCGGGATCGAACACCGGGAGAAAAGCCGATTAGGCTGCGGCAGCGGCGCATTGCAACGCCCAATCGCGAATGATGGCCGACGCTTGGGCTGCTTTGTCCGGCTGCCCGAAATAGTAATGATTTGCGTCCTTTACGACTTGATGCGTGAGCGTGCTACGTGTCGCTGCCACCATCAGTTGCGCTGCGTGGCCTGGCGTGCAGGCGTCATCGGCACTGTTCTCGATAACCAGCATGGGCACCGTCACCCGAGCCGCGGCCCGGACGCCATCGGCATTCGATTTGTCCCATGACCATTGGCTGAGCCATGAACGCAGCGTGGAAAAGCGGGCGAGGCCGACGGGCCCGTCGTTCACGACTTCCGGGTCGCCTAGATAGCACCAACGAGGCTTGCGGTCGCTCGGCTCCAGCGCAGGATCCAGAAACCGGGGGTCGGCCATGGTTCCATGCACCACGAAGCCCCGCTCGATTTGGGGCTTGCCGGCACGGCGTAGCGCAACGAGCTCCGCCTCAACCCACGCCGTAATCCGCTGATTGCGCGCGATCTGCGCTGCGCGGTAGGCAGCAACGAAGTCAGCCGCATAAGGAGGCTGGCTGGGGTTCGCAGGGTCGTACAGGTTCAATGAGGGGTCGCGGTCGAAGGGCCGCGCCTCGTCAGTGATCGACGCGTCCATCCACTCGGTCAACGTCCGGTTGCGCGACAGATGCGCTGCGAGCAGCATCACGCCGTCCGCCGGAATCAACCCCGCCCGCGTTAAGTCCAGCGGGTCGCCGGCCGGCGTATGCGTGATCGAGGGCGCCTCCGCCTCGGCCTGGTAGAAGAGCGACAGGGCGCCCCCGCCGCTCCATCCGCCCAGCAGCACGCGCCTGTAGCCCAGCCGCTCGCGCGCATCGCGAATGCACGCGCCGAGGTCCAGGAGCACCTTCTCCATGATGAGGGCAACGTCGGTGCCGCGATACCGGCTGGCACAGTTTATGACGTGGACGCCTGCGCGCGCCAAGGCGCCCGGCAGCGGCAGATAGGCGCCGCCGCCGATCGGGTGCATCATCACGACGACCGTGTCCGACGGTGCTTCGGGCCGCAGCAATTGTGCTTCCAGCGCGACCTTGCCGATCTGGCCGGCATAGGTGTCCTTGAAGGCAGCACTTTCGTCGAATACTACCAGATAGGGGATGCGGCTATAGTCGCCCATCTTCAAAACCGCTGAACGATGCGGGCATAAAGCATGGCTCCGCGCGGATCGTGCGTCTCACTGTCGAAGCCGGTCAGGTCACCTGGGATGCCTATTTTGGGGGGCAGCTCGTTGAAGATGTTAAGCCCGCCAACCTCCAGACGCGTGCCTGTCGCCTCGATCTGTAGCGCATATTGCAGGTCAACGGTCGTCACCGGACGCAAACGGAAGCCATTGATCGGACTTGCCAAGTTCGCGAGATTCTCGCGGTAAGCGCTGATCCGTCGCAAGTTCGCGGCCAGGCTGTGCGCCCCAAGCGTCCAGTCCGCCGAAACGTTCGTCCTTAGCTTCGGCAGCGCCGGTGCGAAGTTCTCGAAATTGCGGAAGCCCGCCAGATTGCCATTCAGTGTGGGCGACGTGACTTGGTAGCGCGAGAACCAGGTCAGATCCGCGCCCAGCCCGAAGGTGCCGGCCGACGGTGTTGCAATGCGCCAACTCAACGTCGCGTCGATGCCGTCCGCAAGTACCCGGTTAGCGTTCAGGAATGTCACATTGACCTGCGCGATCTGGCCTCTCGGCAGCCCGCCCTGGCGGATGATGCGCGGATCATTCGGGTTGGCGTCGACGATTGCCTGCGCGCTCTCCTTCACGATTATATCGGAGTAGCGATAGTTCCAGTAGTCCACGCTCAGCCGCAGTCCGTCGAGCGGCTGGAGTATGACCCCCAGATTAAAGTTGGTCGATTTCTCGGGCTTCAGCTCGTTGTTCGGAACCGTCACAATTGCCCGGAAGAAGGGGATAGTGGTACGGTTCAGAGGATCAGCGATCGCGCCGTTTATGGTCGAGATGGTTGTCACCTGCGAGAGCGATGGTGCCCGAAAGCTGGTTCCGATCGAACCGCGCAGCGTGAGCCAGTCGACAGGGCGCACACGCACCGCCGCCTTCGGGTTGAAGCTGCCGCCGATGCCGCCGCTGTAGTGCTCATAACGCGCCGCCAGCTGCACATCCAGCCACGTCAGGAAAGGCAGGCCCAACTCGGAAAACCCGGCGATTATGTTGCGCGCGTCATCGAAGTCGGGACCGGTGAACAGGAAAGACAGATTGCGGTTTTGGCTGTCCACATCCGAGCGGAAGCCAAGCGTCTCGCGGCGAACCTGCCCTCCTACTGCCAGCCCCGCTGTGCCTCCGGCCAAGGCGAACAGGTCACCCGTCACCACGCCGTCGACAGTATTCAGGCTCGTCGTATAGGTCCGGAAACTGTCGGCAAGAAAATCGGCAATAACCGCCTCACTGTTCGCAAGCGCCGGGTTCAGTACTGAAGAAGCGAACGGGTTGAAGAACGCATTGTTGTTCGGCCCTCCCCTGCCGGCGAGCGCCGCATCGAACCGGTCGATCTTCACGTCACGCACGCCGGTTGCCCGAAACTGGTTCCAGCTATAGCCGTAGGTCAGGGCCCAGTTCCAGGCCTCCGACGGGTCGCCTTCCAGCCCAATCACCGCGCGTATCATGTCACTCGAGCGGCCTTGCACAGTCGGCCCGAAGTTCGTCGAAGACAGCGGCCGCCCGAAGAAGGTGACGGGCACGCCGAAGCCGCCGTTCGCGACGAGGTTGCCTGGGTTGTTCGCCGGCACCACAGGGAACTTCAGGTTCGGAAAGGAGGGTCCGCTCTGGACGGTCGACCGGTTTGTCGCAAAGCCGAGCTCGGTCACGAGCTTCAGCGTGTCGGCAAGGTCGAGATGTCCGGTCATATAGCCGGTCAGCCGCTGCTCAGCCGTCACCAGGTTGAAGTCGCCCGAGAGGTCTACCCGGCACAGGCCGATCTGCGGCGCCCCCGGGATGCCGAACGGCGCCGGTTGCCCACCCGCAGCCGCGCAACCCGGATCGATAATGGGAAGCGCGCCTGGCGCGAACGCACCCGGAAATCCAAGCCCCGAGACCGTTCGGCCGCGCGAGAATGACCGCTCGTTGAAGCCGAGCGGAGTCCGGTCCAGATACTCTATGCCCAAGGTTACCCCGCCGCGGCCCATCTGCAGCCCACCAATGCCGCCCACGTAGATGTCCCGCTGGCTACCCTTAGTCGTTTCCTGCCAGGACCCGCGAAGTTCGAGTCCTTGCATGTCCCGACGAAGGATGAGGTTGGCGACACCGGCAATTGCATCGGAGCCGTACAGCGCCGCGCCGCCATCCTTCAGTATTTCGATACGTTCCAGCATGATAAGGGGAATCTGGTTGATATCCACATAACTGGTGCCGTCGTCCGCCGGGACGGCAGACGAAACATGGCGTCGCCCATTCACCAGCGTCAGCGTCGACGAGAAACCCAGGCCCCTCAGGTTGATCTGCGCTGTCCCTATCTGAAAGGGGCTGTTGGTGCTGTCCGGCGTCAGCCGCGAGCCGGATGCGGACGGGATAAGCCGAACGAGATCCGTCGTATTGCTGATGCCGCTCGATTCGATGGCACCGCGCCCTACCACCGAAATCGGTGCCGCACCGTCTAGCGACTGGCCGCGCAAGTAAGTGCCGGTCACGACAATGTCACCCTCAGGTGAGGACGTGCTGGGCGATGTCTGGGCCCTGGCGCCCGCCGGCAATAAGGCCGCAACCGCAGCCGAAAGAACAAGAAATCCATGCACAATTCTAGCCATAATCCGTCTCCTCCCCACCGACTCCCGCAGCATTGATACCGCTGGGCCGACGCTCCTATCGGGCGCATCGGATATTCGATTGAACTATCTATAATCTGGCGGTAAGTGATCTGGCAAGAGATGGAAGCTAGGGCAATGAAGGCATCGACAGACAAGCGACGACGGGACGCGCCTGCGGTCGGGGAGCGCCTGGCCAGTGTGCCACCGGTTCAGCAGGCGCGGCTTCGCATCCTGGAAGCCTCGGTCATGCTGTTCGCCGCGCACGGATTCGAAGGTGTGTCCACGGGCCGCATCGCGGCCGAGGCGGGAATTTCGCAATCCGTGGTGCTGTATCATTTCGGCTCCAAGCGGAAGCTCTGGCGCGAAGCGATGCTGCACCTCTTCGCCCGGATCGGCGTAGCCGGCGTTGCCACGCCCACTGACATGAAAGACCTGGATCCGCTGTCGCAGCTACGCGTGGCTTTGCGCAGGTTCGTCCGCATTTCCGCCCATCACCCGGAGCTTGGGCGCATCATCATGCGCGAGGGCGCCGAGGGAGGGGAACGGCTCGACTGGCTGGTCCGCAACGCCCTTGCCGCCAACTATACCGTCTACATCGGGCTCGTAGTCGCCGCGCAGCAGGCGGGCACAATCAAGCAGCACCCGCCCTTTCTGCTTACCATCCTGCTCCACGCTGCATGCTCGATGCTCTTCAATTTGCAGCCGCTGGTCGAAGCGGTCGAGGGCGGCCGCCTGGGCGAATACAAGCTTGAGGAGTTGGCCGACATGATCCTGGACACGCTGTTTTCTGGCATCTGCGTTCCCGAAGGAGCGAGCCAGTGACCAACGCTCCCGCTATCCTCGGCACCCATCACGTGGCGTTCCGCTGCCGCGATGTCGAGGAAACGCGCCGCTTTTACGCCGACATACTCGGGCTCGAGCTTGCCGCGGCGCTTCCGTTCACGGAAAGCCCCGGCGGCGGTCCGTTGCGCTACATGCACATTTTTTTCCGAATGGCAGACGGGCGGTTCGTTGCGTTTTTCGACCTACCGGACAATCCGCGGCCGGAGCTTTTCCGTCCGGCCAGCGGCTTCAATCGCCACTTGGCGCTCGAGGTCGCAGACCATGCGGCCCTGCTCGAGGGAAAAGCGCGTATGGAAGAGGCCGGCCTGAAGGTGGAGGGGCCCATCGATCATGGCTTTGTCCACTCCGTCTATACGTATGATCCCAACGGTATCCAGGTAGAGCTCACCTGCCGCGACGCCGGCCATGACGCCTACCTGGCGGTCGAAGCTGGAACTGCCCGCGAGGCCGTTGCCCAGTGGGCAAGTAGCGCACCCGGACCATGACGGTGATCGTCAACAGTCTGCTGCGCGCCGGCCAGCAGCTGGGCGACTTGACGGCACATCTGGGGGACGGTCAACCGATCGGCTGGGCCGATACCGTGCGGCGCACGCTTGCGATAGCCAATAGCCTGGCTCGCCTCGGCTTGGTGCCGGGCAGCCGCGTGGCCATCCTGGCTGCCAACGGGGTCGACTATTTCGAGCTCTCCTACGCGCTTATGGTGGCGGGCATTGTCATGGTGCCTCTGAACACCCGCCTGGCACCGCCTGAAGTTTGCGAGCAGCTCACCGACTGTGCCGCCGACGCACTTGTCGTGGATACCGCCTTCCTGGCACTCGGCCACGATCTCCAGCGCCGCCTGCCCCACATCCGTCATTTGATAGGCGCAAACGGCGCCGAAGCGCCGCTGACGCTCGCCGCCATGAGGGAGGCGGGCGACCCGGTCGAGCCGCCCCCTCGCGACCCTGGGGACTTGGCCGCAATCCTCTATACCGGTGGCACCACCGGCCGGCCCAAAGGCGTCATGCTTTCCTACGCCAGTCTCGACCATGATCTCGCCTGCATCCTCGCCGACATCGGCTGGCCGCGCGGCGTGCGCTACCTCCACGTCTCCCCGATGTTCCACTTGGCCGACCTTGGCCCTTGCTGGGCGACGACGGCGTTGCTCGGAACCCACATCTGGCTGCCGCGTTTCACCGTCACTGACTGCCTCGACGCGCTCGAAACCCACGCTTGCTCGGCAACTGCTCTTGTCCCTTCGATGATCGCGATGATGCTCGACGAACTTGCCGCCCGGCCGCGCCCCCTCTCGGACCTGCGCCACATCGGCTATGGTGCCGCCGCCATCGGCCGCTCGCTGCTCGAGCGGCTGCGCAACCGTTTTCCCGACATCACCCTCGTCCAGTTTTATGGCCAGACCGAGGCGGGTGGCAGCTTCACCTGCTTGCGCGCGGAAGACCATCTGGCCGACAGCCCCGCACTCGCTTCGGCTGGCCGCCCACACGCCGGATGCCGCGTCCGCATCGTCGGGCCCGACGGCCGGGAGCTGCCGCGCGGCGAGGCAGGCGAGATCGTCGGCCGCAGTGAAGGCCTTTTTCGGGGCTATCTGAACCAGCCCGAGGCCACTGCCGCCGCGCTCAGGGATGGCTGGCTGCACACCGGCGACGCTGGCTTCATGGACGCCTCGGGCTATGTGCACATCACCGACCGGCTGAAGGACATGATTGTTACCGGAGGCGAAAATGTCGCTTCGAGCGAAGTCGAGACCGTCCTCATGCGTCACCCGTCTGTCATCATGGCGGCGGTGGTCGGCCGGCCCGATCCGATTTGGGGCGAAGCGGTGCACGCCGTCATCCGGATGTCCGGCAGTGCTCCCGACGAAGCGGAGCTCGTCGCCTGGTGCCGCGAGCGGATCGCCGGATACAAGTGCCCCAAGAGCTTCGAGTTCAGGGATGCCCTGCCGCTGTCTGCTATCGGCAAGATCCGGAAGGACATTCTGCGCGCCGAGGTCCGTGCCCGTGGCTGACGACATTTCGGCCCGCTATGCGGCGGACGGGGTGATCTGCCTTCGTCAGTGCCTCAGCGCCGACTGGGTCGCGCGGGCAACCGCGGCGCTCGACCGGCAGAATGCCTCGCCGGGCCCGTTGTCGCAGATCTTTCCTGCTTCCGGCGGCAAGGGGGCCTTTGTGTCCCACCTGCATGGCTGGCGCCGTGACCCCGACCTTCGAGCGGTGGCTCTGGAAAGCCCGCTAGCCGCCGCAGTCGCAGCGACGATCGGGGCCGATCGGCTGCGCCTCTTCTACGACCAGTCCTTCACTAAGGAGCCGGGCGCCGACGCGCCCACGCCGTGGCACCACGACATCACCTTCTGGCCCGTAAGCGGTGGCCCGCTGGCCAGCGCCTGGATCGCGCTCGACCCTGTCGACGCCGAAAGCGGCGCGGTCCACTTCGTGCGCGGCTCGCACTTGGCCCCCGACCTCTACCGGCCCACCCAGCCCGACACGCCGGACACCCGCACGCTCACCAACATGGAATTGCCGCCCGCGCCAAACGGCTGGGCGATCGATCCCCCGGCGCGGATCAGCTTCGATTTGCTCCCGGGCGACGTGCTGCTGTTCGATGCCCGCACGCTGCATGGCGCGCGGGGCAACCGCCGGCCCGACCGCCCACGCCGTGCGCTGACCATCCGCTACGCCGGAGACGGCGTGCGCTGGGTCGAGGGGCGCCACGCACTCGCCTTCGAACATCCCGTCGCGCTCGGTCATGGCGATCATCTTTCCGGTCCGGATTTCCCGCTTGCTTTCCTACGCTGAGCCGCTCGCCCGATTCGATCCGGGAGCGCCGCTGCTTGCCGAAGATCCGTCAGCCTATTGGACCCTGGTGACTTCGGGCCCGGACCGGCTGCCGGCCCCCGGCAGGGGGGTTGCCTTGTGGCGCCATGCCGAAGTGGAGGCGCTGCTGAAGCACCCGACCGCCCCCGCCAAGTGCCCGGCCCGCGCGCTTCACGCCTTCCCGCCCGGGCCATTCCGCGATCACAACGCCGCGACGATGACCTTCATGGACCCGCCCGGGCACGGGCCTGTCCGGCGAAGCTTCGCCCGTGCCTTCGCACCTTCCGTGCTTGCCACGCTCACGCCTTTTGTCGAGGCAGCATCGGCGCGCCTCCTGCGCGGGCTTTGCGGAGAAATCGACCTCGTCTCCGCCTATGCCGAGCGGCTTCCGGTGCTCGTGATCGCCCGCATCCTCGGTGTTGATCCCGCGGCCGAGCGACAGTTGCGTGCCGCGGCTGCAACCGTCGTGGCCGGGCTGGAGCCCGCGGCGCCACCAACGGCGCATCGCGCTGCCGATGCAGCAGTAACGCTGCTGGCACGATTAGTTGCGCCTCAGATGGAAAAGCCCGCCGCCGACTCTCTGTTTGCCTGGCTTGCCGACACGCCAGCGGCCGATCTGCCATTGGCCGCACACCGCCTCCACAATGCAATCTTCCTGTTGAATGCCGGTCACGAGACCACCAGTCGCCTGATCGCCGCGCTCGCCGTGGCGTTGATGGACGATCCTGCGCTGGCCATCCGTGCCGAAGGGGAAAAGGGGGCCGCCGCTCTCGTCGAGGAAGTGCTACGCCTTGACCCGCCGCTTCATTTCGTGCCGCGCTTCCTCGCGGAGCCTTGGCGAGACCTGGCAGAAGGCAGCCTTGTTTTCCTGCTCCTCGCCGCCGCCAACCGCGACCCTTGCGTCTTTCCCGATCCGGCCCGCCTCCAGCCCGCGCGCCCCGGCGCCACCCGCCATCTCAGCTTTGCGGCAGGCCGCCACCTTTGCCTCGGTGCTTCACTTGCCAGGATCGAGGGGCGCGTTGCCTGCCGTCATCTCGCGCGGCTGGTGCCTCGTCTGCGCCGCCTCCCCGGCGCCGTCCGCACGGCAGGTCGCATGTTCCAAGGCTGGGAACGCCTGCCGGTATCTGTCGAGTGAGCGACCGGGTCAGCGGCCGCGCATGGTTCCTGCTTGGCGTGCTGATGCTCGCCTACATGTTCGCGTTCATCGACCGCGTCATGCTTGGCCTCCTCGTCGGTCCCATCCAGCGGGACCTCGGCATCGGCGACACCGCCTTCAGCCTGTTGGCAGGCTTCGCTTTCGCACTTCTCTACACCGTGCTGGGCATTCCGATCGGCGTGCTTGTGGATCGCCGGCCCCGGCTGCCGCTCATCATCACCGGCTCTGCTCTCTGGACCCTCGCCACCGCCGCCTGCGGCTTTGCAGGCAGCTTTTCCCAGTTGTTCGTTGCCCGCGTTGCCGTCGGCATCGGCGAGGCAACCCTGTCGCCGGCAGCGAGCTCGTTGATTGGTGACGCCTTCCCGCCCGCTCGGCGCGGCGTTGCAATGAGCCTTTATGCGTGCGGCATCACCGTGGGTGGAGGGCTGGCGCTGATTGGTGGCGGTTTCCTGGTGGGTGCCACCGAGCAGATCGGTACAATCAACCTGCCGCTGCTGGGCGAGGCAGCCGGATGGCAACTGGCATTCCTGCTCGCCGGCGTGGCAGGGCTGATCGTCCCGTTGCTGCTTGCTTTCTGCCGCGAACCGCTGCGCCGCCTGTCAGGGCCCGGGCTTGATAAGCGGGCACTGCCGTGGCTGAAGGCCAATCTGGTACCGGTGGCGCCGATCTTTCTGGGCTATGCGTTAATGGTGATCGTCAACTATGCCCTCGTGCTGTGGGTGCCGGCCTTCTACGGCCGGGTGCATGGGTTGGAGCCGGCTCAGATCGGCCTTGCCATCGGCCTTTCGCTCCTGCTCGCCGGTTCAGCGGGCATGCTGGCGGGCGGTACGCTGAGTGACCGGCTGGTGCGCTCAGGCCGCCCGCATGGACCGATTCTCGTAGTGCTGGTCAGCATCGGGATCCAGCTTCCGCTGTTCGTCGGGGCTATGCTTGTTCCGTCCACTCCGCTCTCGATCGCGCTTCTGGCGATGGCCACCTTCGCCATCTCGATGAATGGCGGCCTGCAGACCGCCTCTGTGCAAGCGCTTGCGCCCAATCATCTGCACGGGCGGGTGACTGCGCTGTACCTGCTTTGTGCGAACATCGTCGGCCTCGGCCTCGGCCCCACGCTCATCGCGTTGGTCGCTGAGCGGCTCCTTGGCGGCCCTTCTGAGATTGGCTTGGCGCTGGCACTTGTTGGTGGATCAGCCCTGCTGGCGGCTGCCGTCTTGGTGCTGGTTGCTTTGCCCAGGGCTCGTCGGCTGTGCCAGCAGCAGACGTCGGTTGCTGCCGCTACCCACGGAGCGGGTTCATGAGCATCGCGCTGACCAAAGGGCTTTGTTGCATAACTGTGTTGAGGGATTCCCTGTGTGAATCCGGTAGTATAGGTGGCGGGGATGTCGAAGCCTGCTGCCCCGAAATATCGCACGACGAACTGGAGCGCGTATAACGCGGCGCTG
>Ga0335395_10001549_pt1 | contig 14437 bp, 16 predicted proteins | sample MAT02_FD_205744 | JGI IMG/M metagenome (GOLD analysis project Ga0335395, IMG submission 205744) | Freshwater microbial communities from Lake Fryxell liftoff mats and glacier meltwater in Antarctica - MAT-02 (spades assembly) (version 2) ...
ACGTGGAAGCCGGCGCCGGTCAGGGTGAAAGCCACCATTTTTCGCATGGAAGCCGAGTCGTCTACGGCAAGAATGGATCGCATGGGGGAAGAGCTCCGTCGTTTGGTGAAATATCGGCAGATAAAGGTCGGGCTTGAATGGGCGGCGCTCAATCAGAACAATTCGATGGCGCCAGCGTCCATCTCGCTCTGGGTCACCGGGCTGGGGCGCTCAGGCATCGGATCGATCTCCAGCGGCACCTCGCCGGCTTCGGGTTCCATCGCTTCCTCGGCCAGCTTCCAGGCGCAGCCTTGCAGCACCTTGCCGGTGTGCACGATCAGCTGGGTGGCCATGTCGTGAAACTGCAGCTCGGTGACCGCCTGCTGCAGGCTGCGGCGCACCTCGTTGAGAGCGTCGCTCTGGTTGCTGACCAGGCCCGCCAGGCCGTGGTTGGCTGCGCCAAAGCGCTCCAGCAGGTTCTCCGTGGCGTGGTCGAGCAGGCCTTCGAGACGTTTGAGGTCGGTCATGGCCATCAGCAGGGCGTCCTGCAGGTCGGCCACCAAGGCCACAGGCAGCATGATGGCGGGGGGTGCGTTGGGTACGGTCATTGGGTCCGGGTCTGTGGGGGTTCGGCTCGGGTCGGCCATTGAAGGGCGGGCATTACAATTTTCTACAGCTGCATCCAGTGCAATCGGCCGATTACCGGGCCAAACCCCTGCCATTTCGCCGCCCTTCCCCCGACCCCGTCGCCCACGACCGATCCGACCGACCTGCCATGAGCGCGACGCCCGCCCCCTCCCACCCCAAACCACCGGTGCGCATCCTGCATTTGGAAGACTCGCGGGTGGACCACGCGCTGGTCAGATACGCCTTGCAGCGCAGCCAGATGGCTTGCGAGCTCACCCTGGTCGACACCATGGACGACCTGCGGGTGCAGCTGGAGATCGCGTCGTTTGACATCTTGCTGGCCGACTACCACCTGCCAGGCTTCACCGGCCTGGATGCCTGGGCGCTGGCGCAAGAACTGCGGCCTGAACTGCCGTTTGTGGTGCTCTCGGGCGCCATCGGGGAGTCGGCGGCGGTAGAAGCCATGCACCGCGGTGTGAGCGACTACCTGCTCAAAGACAACATGCACCGGCTCGCGCATGTGATCGAGCGCGCGCTGGAGATCAGTGAAAGCCGCCGAGCCAAAGCGTTTGCCGACGCCGAACTCGCCGATTCGCGCCAGCGCCTCGCCGAACTGGCCGAGCACCTGCAGGCCAGCATCGAGCAGGAGCGCTCAGACATCTCGCGCGAGATCCACGACGACATTGGCGGCGCGCTGACCGCCGTCAAGCTCGACTTGGCCTGGGTCGGGCGCCACGCCGGTGACGCTGAGATGCAGCGCCACATCCAGTCGGCCATGGAGATGCTGCAGCACGCGCTGGATGCGAGCCAGCGCATCATGCTCAACCTGCGCCCGCCCATCCTCGACCAAGGGCTGGTGGCCGCGGTGCAATGGCTGGGCACCAGCTTTGAGCGGCGCACTGGCATCCGGGTGGTGGTGCGCCGCTCTGCCGATGTGATCGAGGTGCCGCGCGAGGTGCAACTGGTCGCGTACCGCACCGCGCAGGAGGCGCTCACCAATGTGGCCAAGCACGCCCAGGCCAGCGCGGTCACGATCGACCTGAGTGACCGCGAAGGCTTTCTCACGCTGGAGGTCAGCGACAACGGCTGCGGCCTGGATGCGCAGGCGCTGCGCAAGGCCAAGTCGTTTGGCCTGCTCGGGCTCAAGGAGCGTGCCGCCAAGGTGGGCGGCTGGCTTGATGTGAGCAGCTCGCCGCGTGGCACCTCGGTGATTTTGTCGGTGCCGTTGGAGACCTTCGGCCACCCGGCCCGTGATGACATGACGCAGGAGGAATCCGATGATCAAGGTGGTTTTGTGTGACGACCATGCGGTGGTGCGCCGCGGTATCCGAGACACCATCTCGGAGGCGGTGGACATCCAGGTGGTCGGTGAGGCCGGCAGCTACCCCGAGCTGCGCGAGCAGCTGCGCAAGACGCCATGTGATGTGCTGGTGCTCGACCTGAACATGCCCGGGCGCGGCGGCCTGGAGGTGCTCGCGGCCTTGCGCGAAGAGGGCTCGCCGGTGAAGGCGCTGGTGGTCTCGATGTACCCGGAAGACCAGTACGCGATTCGCTGCCTGCGCGCCGGTGCACGGGGCTACCTCAACAAAGCCGGCGACCCAGCCGAGATGGTGGTGGCCATCCGCACCGTGCAGCAGGGCCGCAAGTACGTCACGCCCGAGGTGGCACAAATGCTGGTGGACAACCTCAGCGCGCCCGAAAACGAGGAACTGCACGCCAGCCTGTCCGAGCGCGAGATGCAGACGCTGCAGAAGATCGCCTCGGGCCGCAAGCTTTCCGAGATCGCCGAAGAGCTGATGCTCAGCCCCAAAACGGTCAGCGTGTACCGCGCCCGCGTGCTGGAAAAGCTGCACCTGGCCAACAACGCCGAGCTCACGGTGTACGCGATTCGGAACAACCTGGTGTGAGGGGTGGCTCGAAGGCTGCGCCGGGGCGATCTCCGCTGCCCACAGGCGCGCAATGTCTTGTCGAACTTCTGCTTTTGAAGTGTCACCCGTGCAAGGCGCTCAGAGGCTCAGTGGAGGATTGGAAGGCCGACCACAGTGGTTAAAAGAATGGTTCACGGCTTGCCGATATGGCAGCGTCGCATCTGGCTGACGGCCGCACCCCTGTGGCTGCTGGCCTGTGGTAAACCCGACGATCCGCAGGTTGCGCTGGAGGCGGCGGCGCAGCGCTTGCAGGACGCGCTGGAGGCCGAGCAGACGGGTGATGTGATGGCCATGCTGGATGCGCGCTTTCGCGCCCAGGACGAGCTTGACGCCGACTGGGCGCGCAAGACCATGACCTTGGTGTTCTTGCGCTTCGCGCAGGTGCGGGTGATTGCGGTCAACCGGCAAAGCCGCATTGAGGAAGGCAGTAGCGGCCGGGTGGGGCGAACCACCGCGCTGGTGCTGGTGACAGGGGCGCAAGGCCTGGTGCCCGAGCGCGCCGAGCCCTACGCATTGGAGCTGGTCTGGTGGCGCGAAGGCGACGACTGGAAACTGCGCGACCTGCGCTGGAAGTGAAGCAGCGCTGGCGGTTTCTTAGCCGGTGAACAGGCTGGTGGCCAGGCGCAGCAGCGAGGCCACGGGTTTGTCCAGCATGGGCAAGGTGGCGGCGATGCCGATCAGACCAGCACTGATCGTGAGCGGGAAACCGATCGCAAACACGTTCATTTGCGGCGCAATGCGCGAAACAAAACCCAGCACGACGTTGATGAACAGCAGCAAGCCGATCATGGGTAGGGCAATCCACAAACCATAGTGAAACAACACCGCGCCCAGCTCGTGCAGGCGCAGGCGGTTGATGGCATCGAACGCGCTGCCGTCAAGCGGGAAGGTGTTGAAGCTGGCAACCACGGCTTGCAGCAGCATCAGGTGCCCACCCAGGACGACAAACAGCAGCATGGTCATGTTGCCGAAAAAACGGCCCACCGTGCTGGTCTGGGCGCTGGTGATCGGATCGAAGAACCCGGCGAAGTTCAGGCCCATCTGCAAACCGATCACCTCACCTGCCAACTCCACTGCGGCAAACACGATGCGCACCGCCAAACCGATCGCCACCCCGATCACCACCTGCTGCAACACCACCGAGAAAGCGCGGGGGTCGGTGAGCGCAATCACCGGCTGCTCACCCAGGCCCGCCTGGGCACACACCGCGACCAAAAACGCCAGCGCCACCCGGGTACGCACCGGCACCGATCGAGCAGAAAAAATCGGCGCACTGGAGAACACCGCCAAGATGCGCAGGAACGGCCAGAACACCGGCGAGACCAGCGCCATGATGTCCGCTTCGGTGAAGCCGATCATGTGGATGCCTGAGCAGGTTCAAGCCAGCGCCAAGATCCCGATCCCGTCTTGCGGTCCGAAGGCCGCAAGACCCCAGGACGCCGTCGGGCCGGCTTTGCCGGACGACCAGCGTCGCCCCCTGGGGGGTGGCGCCGAAGGCGACGCGGGGGGTTCATACAGCATAGTTGGGGATCGCCAAAATTGTGCGCCGGATGAACTCCACCATGGTGGTCAGCATCCATGGTCCTGCGATCGCAAACACCGCGATCGCAGCGATCAGTTTGGGCACAAACGACAGCGTGGCCTCGTTGATCTGGGTGATGGCCTGAAACAGGCTCACAAAAAGGCCTATGCCCAGCACCGTTGCCAAAATGGGCGCTGAGATCATCAGCAGCATATAAAGGGCGTTTTGCCCGAACGTGAGAGCGGCTTGTGCGTCCATGATTTTTCTACCGGGCAAAAGAAGCCGCCAGCGAACCCAGCAAAATGTTCCAGCCGTCGGCCAGCACAAACAGCATCAGCTTGAACGGCAGGGCGACCAGCACCGGCGACAACATCATCATGCCCAGCGACATCAACACGCTGGCCACCACCATGTCGATCACCAAAAACGGGATGAAGATCATGAAGCCGATCTGAAACGCTGTCTTGAGCTCGCTGGTCACAAACGCCGGCACGATGACCCGAAACGGCGCGGTTTCGGCGGTCACATCGCTGGGCAGTTTGGCCAGGGTGGCGAACAGCTCAAAGTCGCTCTGGCGCATCTGCTTGAGCATGAAAGCGCGCATCGGCGCCTCGCCGCGCGCCAGCGCGTCTTCAAAGCTGATCTGGTTCGCCGAATAGGGCGCGTAAGCATCCTGGTACACCTTGTCCAGGGTCGGCCCCATCACAAACAGGGTGAGAAACAGCGACAGGCCCACGATCACCTGGTTGGGCGGCGACGACTGTGTGCCGAGCGCTTGGCGCAGCAGCGAGAGCACGATCACGATGCGGGTGAAGCCTGTCATCAGCAGCAGCACCGCTGGCAGAAAGGACAGCGACGTGAAGAACAGCAGCGTCTGGATTGGGACCGAATAGCTGTTGCCCGCTGGTCCCTGGCCGATCACCAGTGGCAGCGAGGCGCCGCCGGTGGTCGGCATGGTTGCTGCGGTGGCAGCGCCTGGACCGGCCTGTGCCATGGCAACGCTCGCACCCAGCGCCAGCAGGCAACCGAGGGCGAGCGCGCCAGCGCGTTTGAAGCGCAAGGTGTCAGCGGGGTGCATGGGGACCTTGGGGTTTGTTTTGAAGCGCCTGCAACAGCTTTGCAGCGAAGCCGCCTGTGGACGCGGTACTGCCGGGCGACGGCTCCTGCACCTCGGTTGAGGAAAGTGGCAGGCTGTGCAAGGCGGTCACGCCACCCGCCGCCACGCCCAGCACCAGGCAGCGGGCACCTTCGCCCTCACCCACCTGCACCGTCACCACCCGATGCTGCGGCCCGAGCGACAGGCTGTTCATCACCTGCAAGCGCGGCCCGCGCTGCGCCGCCACCCCCGGCAAATGCCGCCGGTAGCGCTGCAACATCCAGGCCACGCCAACCATCACGATCAGCAGCACCACAGCAGGCAAAGCGTTTTGGAACATAAAGTTTTGAAAGAAAAGACCGATAAAAAAAGAACCGATACAGCGCGAGCTGAATTCAGGCCAAGGGCACCGCGGAACCGGCTTCGCCGGGCCGCCAGTGCCGCCCCCCTTTCAAGGGGGGTGACGGCGAAGCCGGCGCGGGGGGTTAGTTCCGACTGAGGCGCCGCATCCGCTCCGATGGCGTCACGATGTCGGTCAGCCGAATGCCGAATTTCTCGTTCACCACCACCACCTCGCCCTGGGCGATCAGATAGCCGTTGACCAACACATCCATCGGTTCGCCAGCCAGCGCGTCCAGCTCAACGACCGAGCCCTGCGCCAGCTGCAAGATGTACTTGATGGGCACCTTGGTGCGGCCCAGCTCCACCGAGAGCTGCACCGGAATGTCCAGCACCATGTGGATGTCGTTGTTCGGTGCTGCGCCACCGGTTTTCACCGGAGTGGCCTCGGCGTCGAACGCAGGTGCGCTGTTTTGCCCTTGGGCGCCGGCGGTGGTCGCCTGCTCTTCAAGCGCTTGCGCCCAGTCGTCGGTCACAGAATCGTTCATGGTGTCGGCGTTGTCAGTTGACATAAGAATTTTCCAGCCAGGTCATGTCGTTCCCGCGCAGCTTGTTGCCAATGCGCAGGGCATATTTGCCGTTGTGTGTGCCGTACTGGCACTCGAAAATGGGCACACCTTCCACCTTGGCCTGCACGGTGGAGGTGCGGTCGAGTTCGAGGAAGTCGCCCACCTTCATCGACAGCAGCTGCTCCACCGTGGCCTCGGTCTGAGCCAGTTCAGCCACCAGCGTCAGCTCGGCGGCCTGGATCTCGCGGCTGAGCACCCGCACCCAGCGGCGGTCGACTTCCATCGCGTCGCCCTGCGCGGTGGAATACAGCACATCGCGGATCGGCTCCAGCGTGGAATACGGAATGCAGAGGTGCAGCGAACCGGTGATGTCACCGATCTCCAGCGTGAAGCTGGTGGTGACTACGATCTCGCTTGGGGTGGCGATGGTGGCGAACTGCGGTTGCATCTCCGAGCGCAGGTAAGACAGCTCCAGGGGGTACACGCCCAGCCAAGCTTTCTTGTATTCCTCGGCCACCACATCCACCAGCCGCCGGATCACGCGCAGCTCGGTGGGTGAGAAATCACGCCCTTCAATCCGGGTGTGAAATTTGCCGCTGCCGCCATAAAGGCTGTCGATCACACCAAACAGCAGCGAGGGCTCGCACACCACCAGCCCGTTGCCGCGCAGGGGGCGCACCGCCATGATGTTGAAGTTGGTCGGCACCACCAGATCGCGCAAGAAGGCGCTGTACTTTTGCACCTTCACCGCTCCCACCGAAATCTCAGGGCTGCGGCGGATGAAATTGAACAAACCCAGGCGCAGGTTGCGGGAAAAACGCTCGTTGACGATTTCCATCGTGGGCATGCGCCCGCGAACAATGCGTTCCTGGTTGGAAAGGTTGTAGGGGCGGATGCTGCCCACTTCGGGCACTTCCTCGACGAGCTTCTGGCTTTCACCGGTCACGCCCTCCAGCAGGGCGTCGACCTCTTCTTGGGACAGAATGGATTCGGACATGGCGGTAGCCTCTGGCGCTTACTGAACGATGAAGCTGGAGAACAAAACCGCCTGCAATGGGCTGGACACGCGGCTCTTCTTTTTCGGCTTGTCGCTCTGTTCGGCATCCGCCTCATCGCTCACGGGAAAGTCCATCACCCGGGAGACCTCGCGCGCGATGTCGGCCGAGAGTTTTTCCTTGCCCTCCATCTGCAACATGTTTTCTGAGGTGCGTTGCGAGATCAGCATCAAGATGCCGTTGCGGATGGTGGGCATGTAGACCTTCATCACCTCGGCTGTTTTGGCGTCGTCTACCTGCAGCGTGATGCCAAGCTGCGCAAAGCGGTTGCCGCCTGGATCGGCGAGGTTCACCACCATCGCCTCCAACGGCAAAAAGGCGGGTGGCGAGCGAGAGGCTCGGTCGTCTTTGGCGCTGTGCGAAGTCTCTTCGCCGTCTTCGTCGACCGCGGTGTTCTTCTTCAGAATAAAAAACGCGCCCCCTGCGCCAGCCAGCGCCAGCACGACCACCCCGATCAGGATGAACAGGAGCTTTTTGCTCTTGGGTTTCGCCGGGGCAGCGGCATTGGCGGTAGCAGTCGACATGGTTTTCCTTCCAGAACAGCCCCTTTTGTCTGGGGCCTTTGAACCGCAAACGGTGGGGTCTGGAGAGGATTATTGGCGTGCTGGCCAGCGCCCGGTCGGCAGAAAAGGGCGACAAAAGCCACCCATTCCACGCGCTGGATGGGCCGCTCTTTCAGACGAACAGATCGAGCGGGCGGCTGCCATCGGCCCGCAGTGGTTGCGCAGTCAGGGTGCGCATGGCCACCGATGGGTCGGCCTCGACCCGACCCGCTGCGCCGCGCCCCAGTTGGGCGGGGCCTGCGCCGCGCTGCGACTCGCTGCCCTGGCCTTGCGGCTGGCGCTGTTGCTGCTGTGCGCCGACCGACACATCGGCCAGCGCAATGCCGCTGCGCTCCAGCAGCGAGGCCAGCGACTGGTTGGCCTGCTGGGCCAGCGATTGGCGGATGTCGGCGTTGTCGGTGCGGAAGTCCACGCTCAGGTCCTGCCCTTGCATGGAGAGGCGGATGTCCACGCTGTCCAGCGCGCCTTCTCCCAGGCGCAAGTGGGCGTGGCGCAGGTGCTGGGTGCTCCAGTGGCTGAGTTGCGCTGGCTCTGGCTCGGGGGCTGCCTCCCCGCTGGTCAGAAGATCGGCGGGTGAGGGTGCCTCGGCCGGGTGGGTGCCAGCGTCTTGCGTGGCGCCCAGCATTGGTGTGGGCGCAGCGCCGTCGGCCTGCGCCTGGCCCGCCAGCATGGCGCTCAGTCTGGCGGTGAGCGAGACCGCATTGCCCGCCACGCTGTCGGCTTCGCGCGCTGCATTCAGGTCCATTGAGACGGTGCTGTTGGCCCAGGTGGCACTTCGACCGCGCAGCGCGTCGCTGCCCCCCGCCGCCATGCCGCGAGCGGATGCGTTGGTCAGCGGCTGCAAGGTGGTGGCTGGCGCGCGCAGCGCCACGGTGGTGTCGGTGGCGGTGGCGGTGGCGGTGTTGGTGTTGGTCTTGGCGTCGCGCCGTGTGCCGCTGGTGCGAGCGTCTCGCACATCGCCGAGCGCGGAAGCTGCTGCGCCAACGGCGCGGCCTGCTGCGGGGTTGGCACCGGGCGGCAAGGCAGCCGGGTTGATCGCCTCGGGGTTGGCGAGGGTTTGCATGCCGGTGACGTTGGCGCTGGTGACGCCAGGCTGGGCAGCGTCGCGACGTGAGCTGCTGGCAAGAGCGTCTGGCGCATTGCCGAGCGCTGACGCCGCTGTGCCAACAGCGCTGCCTGTTGCTGTGTTGGCGCCGACCGGCAAAGCCGCTGGATCGATCGCCTGCGGGGTGGCGAGGGGCTGCAGACCGGTGGTGTCGACGTTGACCCTACCCGCTTTGACGAGATCGGTATCAACGGCAGCGAGGGTGGCGTTGTTTTGCGATGTCGCTTGCGCACGCTCTGCGGCTCTCGTGGGGGCGGCGCCGCCCGCCGAGGATCGCGGGTCGGCCCAGCCCAGCAGTTGCGCCACCGGGTTGTCGCGGCCGTCTTTGGCAGGGTCTTGCGTGTCGCTTTCGGCCTCGTCCGAAGGGCCGCCAGACTCGCCCGCACTGGCCTCGCCCGCTGGTGCGGCCCGGGTCTCGGCCACCAGCGACAGCAGTGCTGAAAACACATCGCCGCGTTCTTCTGTGGCCTTGCCAGCAGGGCCGCGGTTGGCGGCGGCGGGTGCGGTAGCGGGCTTTGGAGCCGCCGGGGCAGAACGGGAAATTTCGCTCATGGTCGAGCCCCTTTCGTGGTGATCACGCTTTGCGCCAGCCGCTGGCGCAGGTGGATGGACAGCGCCATCTCGTCGGTTTGTTTCTGTTCCTGACGCTGGGCGCTTTGCAGCAGCGCTTGCACCTTGATGCTGGTGTATTTGCGCAGTCCAGCCAGGTCGCGCTCGGCCACATGCACCTGCTGCTGCGCCCGGTCGATCTGCGCCTGGCGCTGGCCCAGCACACCGCGCTGGAAGGCCACCGCGTGGTCGATCTTCTGCATGAATTGGCGCTGGTGGTGCAACACCTGGGCATCCACCCCGATGCTGCTGCGGTGGCTCCAGCGCGTCTGCGCTTCATCGGCGTAGGTTTGGAGCTGCTGCATCTGGCCTTGCGCTTGCGCCATTTCGCGCTGCAACTGGGCCATCTGGGCCAGGGCCTCGTCGCGGCGCTTCTGCGCCAGCTCCACCACTTTGTTCAGGGTTTGGATCGCAGTGCTCATCGGGCGTGGCTCTCATGGGGTTGTCGGGGTTGCCGGTCGGATCTGCCCCCGTGCAGCGCGCCAGCCAGCTGGCTCAGGCTCTCAGGCAAGGTGGCGGCTTCATGCATGTCCTGAATCAGGAAGCGCTGCAACTCGGGGTAAAGCACGATAGAGCGGTCGGTCTCGGGGTCGCTCCCTGCCACATAGACACCGAGCTGGATCAGGTCGCGGCTCTTCATGTAGCGCGAGTAGGTGTTGCGAAACTTCCGCGCCAGATCCAGATGCGATGGCGTGGCCACGTTGTGCATCACCCGCGAAGCCGAAGCCTCCACATCGATGGCCGGGAACTGGCCCGACTCGGCCAGCGCGCGCGAGAGCACGATGTGGCCGTCGAGAATCGCGCGCGCGGCGTCTGCGATCGGGTCTTGCTGGTCGTCGCCTTCGGTCAGCACGGTGTAGAACGCGGTGATCGAGCCCACACCGTTCAGCCCGTTGCCACTGCGCTCCACCAGCTGCGGCAGCTTTGCAAAACAGCTTGGCGGGTAGCCCTTGGTGGCGGGTGGCTCGCCAATGGCCAGCGCAATTTCGCGCTGCGCCATCGCGTAGCGGGTGAGCGAGTCCATCAGCAGCAACACATGCAAACCGTCGTCTCGAAAGCGTTCGGCGATCGCCGTGGCGTAGCTGGCGCCTTGCATGCGCAAAAGCGGCGGGGCGTCTGCCGGTGCGGCCACCACCACCGAGCGCTTGCGCCCCTCGGGGCCCAGGATGTCCTCAATGAATTCCTTCACCTCGCGACCGCGCTCGCCGATCAGGCCCACCACGATCACATCGGCCTTGGTGTAGCGCGCCATCATGCCGAGCAACACACTTTTGCCCACACCGGAGCCGGCAAACAGACCAATGCGCTGGCCTCGGCCCACAGTCAGCAGCGCGTTGATCGCGCGCACGCCAGTGTCCAGCGGCTCGCGCACCGGGTCGCGGTCCATCGCGTTGAGTGGCGCGCGGTCCAGCGCTTGCACATCCACCTGCGTGATCGGGCCTTGGTGGTCCATCGGCTGGCCCTGCGGGTCGACCACCCGGCCCAGCAGGCCACCGCCCAGCGGCAGGCGCAGCACACCGCGGTCGCTCGCCGATGGCGGCCGGTTCACTTGGCCGACACGCGGGATGGTGCGGTAGGGCGCCAGTGGCGTCACGCTGGCGCCGCTGGACAGGCCGTGGGTATCGCCTGCGGGCATGAGGAAAGCGCGGTCGTTGGAGAAGCCCACCACCTCGGCCAGCACCGGCGCTTTGGTGCCGTTGGCGATCAGGCACTGCGAGCCCACCGGCACCCGCAGCCCCACCGCCTCCAACACCAGCCCGGCCAAGCGGGTCAGCGTGCCGCGCACCTCCAGCGGGTTGTGCGCGTCGGCGCAGTCGCGCGCGTCGCTCATGAACTGGTCCCAGCGGGGCAGGGCTTTAGACATCGTCGGCCTCAGCTTCATCTGCCTTGTCGGCTTGGCTGACCGGGCTGATGACGTCGCTCTCCCACGCCACGCTCAGGCCCAAGTTGCCCACCGCGCGCGCCCAGCGTTTCTCCACCGTGGCGTCCACCGCCATGCTTGGCGTGTGGATCAGGCAGCCGCCGGGGGTGATGGAGACGTCAGCCACAAACTCGGGGGCGTTCTCGCCCAGGGTTTCGACCAGCGATTCCTTCATCAGGGCCAGGTCGTCGGGGTGCATGCGCACGGTGGCGGGCAGGCCGTCGTCCACGATCATCTCCAGCGCCTCACCGATCACGGTGCGCAGCTGGCGGGTGTTGACGGTGAGTTCTTGGCGCAGCACCTGGCGCGCGATGTCGCAGGCCAGCTCCAGCAGCTGGCGCGAGATCTTTTGCTCGCTGCTCAGCAGCTGGTCGGCCATGCTGTGCAGCAGCTCGCCCATGCGCAGCGCGTTGGCCTGCAGCGCCTGCTCAAGCGGCTCTGTCAAGGCAGTGCGGGTTTCTTGCTCGCCCTGCGCGCGACCCTGGGCGAATCCCTCGGCCCAGGCCTGCTCGCGCTCGGCAGTCAGATTGACGCTCTCGGCAGCGCTTGGCTCAGCATGTTCGCTGGCCTCGCTGGCCTCCAACGGCGCGAGGCTGCTGTCCATCGAAGAGAAATGCCAGCTGGCCACCTCGTCGATTTCCTCGCGCGGGATGAAACGCGAGTACGCCGAGGTTTTGACTGTGGTTCTGGCAGCCGGCTTAGACGAAGCTGTCATCGCCGCCCCCACCGATCACGACCGTGCCTTCTTCCACCAGGCGACGCACCACCTTGAGGATCTCCTTTTGCTGCGTTTCCACCTCCGACAGCCGCAGCGGACCGCGCGACTCCAGGTCGTCGCGCAGGGAGGCGGCGGCGCGGCTGGACATGTTGGCCAGCACCATGTCGCGCAGACCAGCGGTGGCGCCCTTGAGCGAGACCACCAAGGTCTCGCTTGACACCTCCCTGAGCACCAGCTGCACCGACTTGCCTTCGAGCTTGACCAGGTCTTCGAAGGTGAACATCTTGTCCACGATCTTCTGGGCCAGATCGTCGTCGTGCTCGCGAATCGCCTCGATCATGGTGGTTTCGATCTGGGTGCCCATCAGGTTGATGATCTCGGCGGCGGTTTTGATACCCCCCAGCGAAGACTTGCGCACCTTGTCGCCTCCCGCAAGTGCCTGGAAAAGCACCTCGTTCAGGTCTTTGAGCGCGGCGGGCTGGATGCCCTCCAGGGTGGCGATGCGCAGCATCACCTCGTTGCGGGTGCGCACAGTGAGGTGTTTCAGAATCCCCGCCACCTGCTCGATATCGAGGTGCACCAGAATCGCCGCCATGATTTGCGGGTGTTCGTTGCGCAGCAGCTCGGCCACCGAGAGCGGGTCCATCCACTTCAGGCTCTCAATCCCGGTGACATCGCCGCCTTGCAAGATGCGGTCGATCAGCAGACTGGCTTTGTCTTCGCCCAGCGCGAGCTTCAGCACCGAGCGCACGTAGTTGTCGGTGTCGGAGACCAGCAGACTTTGCGAAGCGGCCTCCAGGGTGAATTTTTCGATCACGTCATCGACCCGCTCGCGTGAAACCGAGCGGGTGCGTGCAATGGCCTCGCCCAGCCGCTGCACCTCCTTGGGTTCGAGGTGCTTGAACACCTCGGCCGCTTCTTCCTCGCCAAGCGACATCAGAAAGATGGCGGCGTCTTGCACTCCGGTGTCTGACATGGTGTGTCCTGCTTGGTGGCTTCAGGCCGTTAGGCCGGTACTTCGCCGTTGACCCAGCCCTTGACGATGTTGGCCACCGCGATCGGGTTTTCTTTCGCCAGCCGCTTCGCGTCTTCCAGACGCAGCTCCCCGGGCAGCGGCTGCCCGGGCGCGCCCGGCATGGGCAGACCTGGGCGCTCTGGTGTTTCGTTGAGCACCGCGCTGAGCTGACCCTGCGGGTCGTTGATCGGGGTCAGCATGATCGGTGGCGCCTGGAGCAGCTTGATGCCCGGGCGCACCAGCCCCAGCAGCACCAGCAGGCCCAGCGCCACGATGGCCAGCGGCCAGGCCATGCTGCGCAACAGCTCTTGGTTGCTGGCCTGCTGCCACCAGGCGATCGGCTCGATTTCTGGCGCTTTGGTCACGGTGAAGGCGGCGTTCATCAGGTTCACCGAGTCGCCACGCGCTTGGCTGAAGCCGATGGTCTCGCGCACCAGCGCGGTCATTTGGTCGAGCTGCGCCTGCGGGATCGGCGCAGCCGTTTCCTTGCCCGTGCGGTCGGTGCTGGTGTTGTGGTTGATGACCACCGCCGCGCTCAGGCGGCGCACCGTGCCACTGGCCTCGCGCACCACCTTCACCGTTTTGTCCACCTCGTAGTTGATCACCGACTCGCTGCGCGCCGTGCCGCCAGCCGCTGCGTTGTCGGCCACGCCCAGCGGCGGCGCAGCACCATTGATGGGCGCGGTGCCGGTGGCGGGCGGCTGGTTGGTGGTGGCGCCGGGCACACCGGCTGGTTGCGCGAGTGCCGCTGTGCCGTCTTTCACGATTTGCTGGCTGCGCACCGCGCCGCTCTCGGGCGTCTGGTTCGGGCGGTGCTGCTCGGAGGTGGACTCAACCAGCGAGAAGTCAACATCGGCGTTCACCTGCGCCTTCACATTGCCCACGCCCACCAGCGGCTCCAGCATGTCCAGGATGCGCCGGGTGTAGATCTGTTCGAGCTGTTGCACGTATTGCAACTTCTGCACGTCAGCGCCCTGCGAGTTGCCGTCGGCTTCGCTGGAGAGCAGGTTGCCGGCGTCGTCCACGATGTTCACCGCCTTGGGGTTCATCTCGGGCACGCTGGCCGCCACCAGGTGCACGATGCCAGCCACCTGCGCCTTGTCCAGGGTGCGCCCGGGGTGCAGCGTCAACAGCACCGAGGCGGAAGGTTTTTGCTGCTCGCGAAAAAAGCCGTTTTGGTTCGGCAGCGCCAGGTGTACCCGCGCGGCCTGCACCGAAGAGAGCGACTGGATCGAGCGGGTCAGCTCGCCCTCCAGCCCGCGCTGGAAGGTGAGGCGCTCCTGAAACTGGGTCATGCCGAAGCGGTTGGACTCCATCAGCTCGAAGCCGGTGACTGTGCCCTTGGGCAGGCCTTGCGAGGCCAGGCGCAGCCGCGTGTCGTGCACCTTGTC
>Ga0335395_10001550_pt1 | contig 14437 bp, 22 predicted proteins | sample MAT02_FD_205744 | JGI IMG/M metagenome (GOLD analysis project Ga0335395, IMG submission 205744) | Freshwater microbial communities from Lake Fryxell liftoff mats and glacier meltwater in Antarctica - MAT-02 (spades assembly) (version 2) ...
CGAAGTATAAACTGACCGAATTTGAAGGATTTGGTGATACTGAGGGCAAGCGGAGACCAATCTTCCAGACGACCACTATTCCATTCAACGGTTCAACCCAAGATAACGTTCCCATTCTGATTGATGCCGGAAGCAAGCACGACACTACCAAGAAGCGCTATATTCACCTCACAATTAAAAAAGTCTAACCATGCGATCCACCGAACACCTACCCGCTGGCACGCCGAGTGCTTGGTCGCTACGCTCCCGGCACTCGGCGTGCCAGCGGTCCGGTGCCGGTGATCGCGGACGTTCGGCATAAGTATATTGTCACGTACGACATCAACCCCAAAATACGTCAAACACCAAATGAAGCTACACTACTATATTATAACACTTGCATTCTTCACAATCGGACCGCTTTCAGGTCAAGTGACAAGGCAGCAAGAACATCAAGTCCGTAATGAGTTCTTCCGTGCTCTCACGTCGATAGGACAAACCTTCTCGGATGCAGAATCAAAAAGGTTCGAAGGAATTGATAAGTTTGCGAAGACATTTTCAAAGGAAGATCAGAATGAACTAAATCCGCGTCTGATGACACGAGATATGGATCGGAAATTTGTGACGGAAGAAAATGTTGCAATAATCGAATACGTCAAAAAGGGCGATCACTACACAGCTGCTTATCAGACAGGGAAACTTATCGCAGCCGGGCAAACGCTTGCCAGTGACTTCTTGGTTATATCGGCATCGGCTTCGGACGGAGCGGAGAAGAGCGCAATGATGAAGATGTATAATCACCTAAAAGTACAATTGGCTGGTTTGGAATTTGCTTTTCAGCAATATTACGGTCAACTCAGCTGGGCACCTCAAGAATAACCGAACAATGCGATCCACCGAACACCTACCCGCTGGCACGCCGAGTGCTTGGTCGCTACGCTCCCGGCACTCGTCGCGCCAGCGGTCCGGTGCCGGTGATCGCGGACGTTCGACAGTAACATTATGAAATTCCTCCTCCACAGCGTTTTGCTCATCTTCGCATTGCTTCAAGGCTGCTCAAAGACAAACCAACCGCCCAGCTACACTGTCACTTGCATCGACCTTCCGTATGTAGATGCTTTATCCGTTGTGTTTAAATACAGCAAATCGCCGAAAGTTCCTTCATCTGCGCCAGCCCAACTTGGGATGACTTTTCTGTTGGGCGTTCTTGATGAATCGGAGTATTCGCAACTCATGGCCGAAACCTTTAAACTCCCTTTGATTGATTCAAATGGCCAGAATCAACTTCAAGCGATAGTCGAAATGACCTCATCAACAACACGTGACCTGAAGATCAGCGGTCCCCCTTGGAACGGAAAAGATATGGACACGTTTATTACAGTTTATCCATCTCAAACAGTTTTGATGGCGTCGCCCACCAGTAACTCGGATGGGGATTACCAAGTTTTTCTAGTATCACCGAAATAAGTCGAACAGGGCGATCCACCGAACACCTACCCGCTGGCACGCCGAGTGCTCGGTCGCTACGCTCCCGGCACTCGTCGCGCCAGCGGTCCGGTGCCGGTGATCGCGGACGTTAGCTAAAAAAATACCACCTCCAATGAACACCAACACGCGGACTTTTCTATTCGCACTTTTGTTTTCTGTATCAATGTCAATTACACGAGCCGAGAATGTTAAAATTACCGCAGAGCGTTTGACTGCCTCGATACCTGCAATCAGGGATGCCGGATTAGACTGGATATTGCTTCAATACAAGCAGCCTTTCGATCCCAAGAACCCCGAAGTGGTGCCATTCGATCCGGCACGTCCGTTGCGTGGCTCGCTTTCCCCTGCTCAATTCACTGCTCTGTCTAAAGCTATTGGAGAAGCGAACTTCAACAAGAAAGAGATTCTTTCTAAATCTATCCCTGCAGCCGCAAAGCTGGACCTTCCCGCTGGAGACGGAAAGGCACACGGAATAGTCTCCGTCTCAGCAACCCCAGTCTCTTTTGTGGAAATACACATCAAAGCTTTCGGAAGTGACCCTACCGTGGTTCAAGAAAAAGCGATTGTTCCGGGCGGAACCGTGATCTTATCGCTTGCCCCCGAGGGTGAAAATTCTGTGTTGATTTACTTTATAACAATAAATAAAAGCTAACGAGCCAGTCCACCTAACCCCTACCCGTCGTCACGCCGGATGCTTGGTCGCTACGCTCCCTGCATCCGTCGCGCCGACGGTTCGGGGCAGGTGACTGGGGACGTTAGCAAAAAAATATGCGCACCTTTATCATTTCATCAATGTCTGCTTTGATTGTGGGTTCTCTCGCGTATGTGGCAGGAGGATATTTCACGGCAAAACGTCTCGCCTGCGACTCGAATTACGCGCAACTGTTGTGGCTCACCTCCATCGACCGTGATTTGCAGGCAGGCCGTATTGACCGGGCTCGGAGCACTCTCTCCACCGCAACCGACCTCACATTGATGCTCTTGGAGGGTATCGACCAACAGCCACTTCCAGTTTTGATGACTGTATTTGGTGCATTCGACATGAAAGAACAGAATGAGCGTGTAGCAACTCGCGCCAAGCAGCATTTTCTGCCCATTTCAGACTCGATGTCTGATGAGTCCAAGGCATTTCTCACTAGCATTGTTGAGGTTGACATTCCTCCCTCGCAGTGTTCGATAAAAAAGAAGGAATAAATGCTAACAGAGCGATTCACCGAACACCCACCCGTGGCACGCTCCATGCTGACTCGCTATCGCTCGCTGGCATGGATCGCGCCACGGGCGGGTGCCGGTGATCGCGGACGTTGGGCAAAAAACAAAATGAACACAACACGCGCGGATGCACGCATTATGAGACCCACCCTGATTCTAGCGGGATTAGCGTGGATTAGCTCAGCGATTGGAATTTTTCTATTTTTCTTTTTGCTCATCGCCTACGGAATGAACACATTTGAACCCTCACTTGCCTTTCTACCGCTGGCCATCGGATTCTCAGTTTTTGTTGCGATACAATTATCCAAACGCTACAAGCAAGGAATCCCATTCAATGATGATCCCTCAATGTTCAGTGTGCGAAAAAAAAGCCGAACAAACCAGTCGAGCTAATCCCTGTCCCTTCGGGACTTTCGGCATGGTTCCTGCTCTTCCGCTTCGCGGGCAGGAACCATGCCGAAAGCAAGCAGGGATAGCTCACTGGGGACGTTAGGCAGCAGATTGATCTGTAATCTTTCCAGTAAATGAAACTTTGGTTTGTTTTCCTTATCGTCCTAGCTGGACTCATCAGCGATGAGATGAGAGCATCCGACTCGGATTCGATACTCCAGGCATTAGCAGGGGTCAATACCGTAGAAGTTAGCCGAACGGATACATATTGGGACGGGGGCTCTATTGGGGTCAGCCTTAAGGGCGATAACGGGATGGCATTTGAAATACGGGTAATCAACCCTAAAATAAAACCAGATCGCCGTTTTTTTCTTTTTTCCATCACTGGTTGGGAGAAAGCCATCTCCATTGAAGAGGTTAGTTTGCCGGAAAAGCGTATTGTTGAACTGTTGACCGCCTCACATTCGGATGACGGACGAGGAAACAAGATCATACATCATCTAAGATCTATGATCCAGGACCGCACCACACCGTGGGGCGACTTTGATTGGCATACCATCGACTATCTGAAAGAGCAGTTTAAGAGAGCAGAATCAAAACCGACTCAAAAACAATGAAAAAGTCGAACGGGCCAGTCGACCTAATCCCTGTCCCTGCGGGACTTTCGGCATGGTTCCTGCCAATTCTGCTTCGCGGGCAAGAACCATGCCGAAAGCAAGCAGGGATAGGTCACTGGGGACGTTCGGCAGAAAAAATGACCATTGACCGCACATTACCCGAACTGCCCGACCCTTGGCCCTTCGATCAGGAACCCAATGTAGTGGCAATAACATCAACGCATATCACCCGTGATGGCAAGCCAGTCTTGCTCGCCACTCATTACGAGCACGACGATAGTTGGGGCTTTCAGTCTAGCCAACCTGTGACGATGGCGCACGCTCAGTTGGTGGCGATGAAGACGGTATATGGTTTCGATCCATCGATTGTAGAGATCGCCGATCTAGAGCCTGGATGGTCGGCGCAGCGTGAGTTCGTCGGAGCGCCATGGGTTAGATATCAGGACCACCACGATGACGAACAAAAATGAAGAGAGCCGAACAAGGCGTGCCATACAACCGCTACCAGCCCCCTTGTCAGCGGAGTCTTTTCGTGGTTTCATGGCCTCACTCCCGTTTCGCCGCTGGCCGTCGCTGGTAGCGGTGTATGCACTTTGACGTTAGGCGTTGCTCGCGTTTCCTGAGAATCAGACATCACACAAACCTCCATGAAGAACTACAACCTCATCGACAAAGACCTCTGGGACGCGGCCCGTTGGCGCGAGACAGCCTTTCTCGTTACCGCCGATTTGGACGCCCAGCCTGGAATCGGCCTCATGTTCGAGGACTATCCCGCCGCACTCAAAATCTTCCAAGGCTGGCGAGAGCTTTTCGGCGAGGCAGACCGTAGAGACCTTCTTCGCGTGTCTATCCTGCACGGAAAGTCTCCCAAAGGCAGGGTTGGCTATACCATACACCTTACCACCGACCCCGAAGCCATTCCGCCATCCGAAGGCACCAATCCCGAGTATGTCGTCACCGGTTCTCGCTACTGGTTCAAGGAGACTCGCGGCTCCAACGAATCTCTTGATTGGTTCCGTGCCAGCTTTGAGAAGCATAAGATGTATTTCATCGTTCCTCTTCCGATGAAGCCAACTGGAGATATGGACGTTTATATGAAACATCTACTTGGCAAGGCGCGGATTCACGTCCGGGAGTTTTCCAGCATTCCGGCAGACGACATTGACGCCGTAGCCCTCGGAGCTTGATTCCGATTTATCTATGAGCAGCGCGTATTCCGAATCGACCGCAACGCCTAACCATGCGCTGCACCCAACCTGCGCCGCGCTTGCGGTTTTAGTGTCAGGCGGCGTTTCTGGCGCGGTTTGGTGGGTGAGCTTGGGGTCGTTAGGCGTTGCTACACTCCCGCGTATGCTACCTACAATATGAGTGCGATCGTTTTAGAACTACAGGCCGAGTCTATGGACTCCGACACCAATCTTGGCAGCCTACTACGCAAGTCGCTTGCCGTAGCGACGAAGCTTCAGCTCACCGAATGGATTGCATGGTGCAAGTCCGAGCTTAACGGATACTCCAATGGGGCGCACATTCCTGAATACCGTGTCGTTGAAGGCGAACTTAAGATGTTCAACCCTTACAACGGTGTCTGGATGCAGTTTGTGGGAATCGGTCCAATCAAGAGTTCCTGTTCTCAATCGATTGCCGAGGTCCACGACTTGGCAAGCTCGAAAGGGATGATATACCAAGCAGTGCCACGGGAGGCTTACGCGCGGCTGGGCGACATCATCACTCCTCCGAAGCTGATTCTACAGAAGACAAGTTTGGTCGGCATTTTGGATGCCGTCCGCAATAACATTCTGGAGTGGACGCTGAAGTTGGAGGCAGACGGAGTTTTGGGTGAGGGGATGACATTCAGCCAACAAGAGAAGACAACTGTTATGAAGAACGAAACAAACTATCACATTGGCACCTTCAGCGGGGTGATCGGCAATGTCTCCGGCGGCAACGTTCAGATAGGGGATTTCAACCAAATCGAAGCCCAACTACAGGCCGCGAAAGTCCCCGACCCCGAGCGCAAGGAACTGAAGGAACTGATGGCCGAGCTTCCAGCAGCGAGTCCAGCCGAAAGGCCGAATATCGTTGCGAAAGGAGTGGCTTGGACGGTCCGCAATGCGGCGGCTCTCGGCGATCTTTCGGATTCGATTCGCGAATGGTTTCAGAAATGACCGCAACGCCTAACCAAGCGATGCAGAGAACGAGCGCGTCTGTCACGGATCGTGCTCCGCGCAGCACGCTCCGCGCCAGCCGCTCTCGTCTCTGATCTTATACGTTCGGCAAGAATCATGCGCACACTCTCCAGACACCTTCCGCCGCTTCAAGCTGAAGACCGAAGGACGCCTCTTCTCGGGAAGGTCATCCTGCTGGTGATACTCGCCTTGGTCGGATATTGGATCTACTCGAGTCCATTGAAGGCTACCATTGGATTAGGCACGATTACCGTTCTTGTAGCCGGATCTATGATCATCGAAGGCCGGAGGGTAGCCAGAATCCGTCATGAGAGAGACGACACTATTTGTGATTTCCGACGTTCGTTTGATCTCCGGCAGATTGATCCATGGATTATTCGAGCAACCTACGAAGCATTCGGTGCGTGGTTCGACGCCAAGCAAGCCAAGTTTCCACTCAGGGCATCAGATTCGATTGACGATGATTTGAAGATCGATTGGGAAGACTTAGATGATCTTTTCCATGAGGTAGCGCAGCGTGCTGGGTACGACATTTCCGAATGTGAAGCCAACCCGTTCTACGGTAAGGTAAAGACTGTCAAAGACTTCGTGATATTTTTCACCCACCAACCGAAAATCAGACAAGCCGAACAAGACGCTCCATCCAACGGCGGGTAACGCTCCTGTTTGAATTCGGGCTTCCCTCCCCGCCGTGGATGAGCTAGACGTTAGGAAAAGAAAAAACTCAGTATGAACACACGATTCGCAATTAAGTATGGCCTTCCAAGGGAACCCTCCGATCATCAGGTAACGTTTTGGCGTGTTCGGTATCTTGGTTACAAGGTCCAAGGACTTGCGCCCGAGGAGGCCGGGCACAAAGCCGCCAGCGAAACCTTTGATGGCTACGGCACTGTAAAATATGCATCGCAGGCTGACACCATCGAAGCATTGTTGGATGACATTGGTAAGAAAGACAAATAGCCATGTTTCTCGCACTCGATTTTCCTGATAACGACTTTCTTGGTAAAGTCGTCGTTCCGATCGGAACCTTTGTTCTAGGCTTTGTTGTTTCGAGATGGACGATGTCCTTGAAGGAAAAGAAGGATTTTCAACTGGCCCTTCAGAAGAATGCTGACACTTATCAAGGATCTATAGCAACTGCCTTCGACCAATTCACCAAAGCGCTAAGTCAATACGCAAAAAAGAAGAAACCGAGTTTGGACGATTTTTCCCAGATATCATCTACTGGAGAAGCTTACTTCACCCAATTACGAATTGTCTGTAATGCGACGCATTCGGGAGCAATATCGGGCGCGATTGCCCGCACCACATTCGCACCTCTCATCAAAGAAGCATGGGAACGATCCATTCCTCGTTTTTATGAAGTGCTTGGCGATATAGCGAACAAAAATGATATTGAGTGGAAAGGCGAACTTCGTCGGGACAACTATCAACCAGTCGTAGATTTTTACGAAACTCACTGCATCAAATAATATGCTAACGAGCCAGTCCAGCAAATCACCGTCCCTTCGGGACTTCTGGCATGGCTCCTGCTTTTCCGGTTGGCAGATGCGGGACAAGGGAAAGAATGGTCTGCCGGTCTCGCCAAGCCTCGGCACACGGGCAGGAGCCATGCCAGAAGCAAGCGGTGATTCCTGACTGGGGACGTTGGCAAACAATATGAAAATCAGTGGCATCACCTTTGCTCTCGCTTTAGAGCTCGGTCCCGTCGGAGAGAATAAAGTCGTAGGTTATTCACTTCTCAAGACCTGCCCTCCGTCTCGGGGGCCTGGCGTCTATGTCGTTATACAAGATCGCAAGACGATTGTTTATATCGGCTCATACCAGACCGGGGTTATCCAAAGATGGGGATATTCGAGAAAGACTGACGTTTACCATTTTAAGCACGATCTTATCAGGGACATGCTTCCGCATCATCGTTTACGTGTGTTTGCTCAAGAAGAGAAAGAAATTAAGGAACAAATAGGTCAGATTGACAATGCTTGGGTAAACGCCCACGGAATTGAATCGACGCTAATTTCCATTCACAAACCGGTTTGGAATAAGCGCGGCAATTCGAAATGGGCACAATCTATAGTTCAGACATTAGAACAAAAATAATGCCAACAGACCGATGGACCAAATCACCATCCCTTCGGGACTTCTGTCACACATCCTGCTTGCGCAGGCTGTGCGCCAGAAGCAAGTGGTGATTGGTCATCGGGGACGTTCGGCAATACATAATATCCCATGAAACGAGTCATTCTCTATATCGCAGTTGCCTTTCTCTGCGGCGCTATTGGCTGGTTGATTGGTGCCCGATACGCGTTTTCTGCTGCCGCAGGTTCGCACAATGCTGCGAGCCTGGTATTTTTTTCCAGAATTAATCAATCTCTTTTGGCCGGGAATATGTCCTCCGCAAAAAGGATGACAGAGCAAGCGATCAGCGCTCACGTCGCTGTAATCGAGGATTCTTCAGAAATTAGCATCGGAGACGCACTGCGCGATTTCCTCACGTCCCGATCAAAGAAGTATCCTGATCACATTTTGCGGGCGTTATACGACGATTTTGCAAAGCAGCCTGATTCATTATCTCCTGAAGCAATGAGCTTTTTGAAGTCCAATGCCGCGAAACAAAAATAGGCCGAACAATCCCGTCCAGCCAATCGCTGGCCCGTCTCACTTTCGAGCGACGCCCACCGTGGCTACGCGCTCAGGCACAGGGGATGCTGGCAGAAGAGCATCCCGAGTGCCTTCGCTCCCAACCCGTCCGATCCACCCGCCCCGCCAGCCAGCGATTGCTGACGGGGGACGTTGGGCATGAAAGATAAGTCGATGATCATTCCAACATCCTACAGATCGAAAATCTCTAGTAAGCACTCATACCCTATTGGTGCCGAGGCAATTTCCGAAAAGCTCGGAGACCTACCTCAATCCTCGGATTTCACGATATACTTCTCTGGTTTCGGCAGCCAACATATTTCCATTCATTCAGATATTTGTGTGATGGATATTGAGTATTCATTTCACCGGCCGACATCAGAATCCATGATCAGACTCGGATTTGGCACCCCCAACTGGAAAATCACCGTCCATCCAGTTCCACGTCAATTAAGACATCAAATTAAGCAAATGTTAGAAGCCAGTGGGATTCCTCTTTTGCGCGAATGGAGTATTATTCATAGAGATATCACTGGGAATGAAGGCTGCGAAAGGATCAGTGTCGTTTTTGACCCGTCGATAGAACGAATCCGCTTTGACCGTTTTTCGAACATGGGTCCGAAGGTATCAAAACGGAAAAAAGCCCAACTGACCGGTCCAGCAAATCACCGTCCCTTCGGGACTTCTGGCATGGCTTCTGCTGATTCCGCTGCGCGGGCAGAAGCCATGCCAGAAGCAAGCGGTGATTCCTGACTGGGGACGTTAGGCTAAGACAAATATGATCGGCGCCCCTTCAATCGTTGTTGTTTTTCTATACCTCGCTTGTGTGGTCGGAGCGCTTTTGTCGATTCCAGCAGCAATATGGGGAGTTATATCCCTATCACGTCGCCGAATAACGAGGGGTATTATCCTTCTTATAGCTTCGGCGATTTTCCTTTCTCCACTGGCTGCAATTGTTGTCACCGGCCAATTGGATCGACACCGTGAACTCACCATTGACCATGATCTTTCCATGCCTATCGGCCGCCTTGCATCCAACGCTCGCATCAGGGAGCTAGATGACGGCAAGATTTCTCAGCAGTTGTGGGGAGAGCTGCATCTTCGACTGAAGATTCCGGGCGGGGGCGAGCTTATTGGGAATGCAGATCGCATCACAATTGTTACTGACCGCAACGAGCGACTTGAGATTCTTCAGGTCTATTACGAGCCCATGCTCCCCAGTGTAGCCGGCGAGCGATTGGATGATGTGTTTGCCTACTGGGAGAAGCAAGGTATCGTGACGACTGAGTCAGGGCGCTTTCGAGAGATACAGATAAAGCCGTTCACCCTGACTCTTGATGAACTAGGACACGGAATCAGATTTGAGCTCAGACGAACCGAAAAATAAAATGCCGAACAATGCGATCCACCGAACACCTACCCGCTGGCACGCCGAGTGCTTGGTCGCTTCGCTCCCGGCACTCGTCGCGCCAGCGGTCCGGTGCCGGTGATCGCGGACGTTCGAAAAAATAATATTCGCACCAATGAACTTTGATACACTCACCGCCGCGCTTGTCACTTTCGCTCGAATTCTTTTGAGTCCTGCATCTATCAAAGGCCCGGGGACGGACTTGGAGGGGCCTGCTGGCGTTGTTTTGCCAATCGCTATCGCTTTGGTGCTCATTTCAATATGGTCGTTTGTCTGGCTTTTCAAAGATGCGCACAAGAGAAACAAAAATGGATTGCTGGCCATTATTTTTGTCCTGATTACAGGCTGGCCTTTTTCATTGCTTTGGTGGTTCTGGCTGAGACCATCGGAGCAACCAGTAAGCAAAACAGAATAGTGTTCCATCCAACTCGGAGGTGCGATGAAACACAAAAAGCCGAACGGAGCGATGCACTTAACCCCTACAAGCTGGCACTTTCGATGCGAAGAGGGTTGCGACTTCATGCGGCCCCCTCCGTATCTGCATCGGGCGTGCCAGCTTTCCGGGACAAGTGATCGCGGACGTTCGACAATTAAGAAAATATCGGAATCGACGATTCGGATGATTTCTTCAGCCCTATAAAAAATACGATCCCATCAGCCTGAAAAAATATCGAACCCACGCGAATGATACTCTCCAGTAAATCAATAATAAAGACCACTGAGCCGAACCAAGCGATGCAGAGAACGAGCGCGTCTGTCACGGATCTTGCTCCGAGCAGCACGCTCCGCGCCCTTTGCGGTCGTGTCTGATTTCTAACGTTAGATAAAAAATATGACCAACCCAACTGAAAACTACATTGGATTCTGGAAGCGCTTCGGTGCGACGATCGTCGATACCATTCTGCTGTTTATCATCACATGCCCGCCTTTGATCTGGATTTATGGGTGGGCTTATTTTGACTATGATCAAACCGGATTTTTAGCAGGACCAGCAGATTTTGTAATTTCATGGATTATACCGTTCATTTTAGTGTTGTTTTTCTGGATGCAGAAACAGGCCACACCAGGAAAAATGGTAATTCATGCAAAGATAATTGACGCTAAAACCGGTGCGAAACCAACAGTCAAGCAGTGGATACTTAGATATATTGGATATTTCATTTCTCTGATTCCTTTGGGATTAGGGTATATTTGGGTGGCCTTTGACTCACGTAAGCAGGGATGGCATGATAAGATAGCTGGTACAGTTGTAGTGCGGTCATAAAAAAAGATACCGAACAAGGCGGTGCACCCAACGCTCACCCGCGTCTCGCTACGCTCGCGGCATCTTTCTTGCCACGTGCGTCCGTGGGAGTCCCTGAACGTTCGGCAATCTCAAAAATTAAGATACCCCATTCGAATCGCTTAACTTTTTTTATCGACTTTAAGAAATCGGAAATAATCAGAATTGTCATATGCTCGTTTGTTGGGCGGGAAACTAGGGGTCAGTGTGCAAATCCTTTCTTTTTCCTCTCGCGATGAATACACAGACTCACATTGGCCCCGCTCTTCATCTCCAACTCCCGCGCTTCATCACATGCTGCAACTTCTCCATGGCAGCCGGTATACCGGGGTGTTAGTGTGCGGAAATGAGTTTAACTCTTCCCCAGATTGGCCTCCTTGTTCTCGCTGCCGTTTGTGGTGTCAGCTGCACGAATGCTGATGGGCGGTTTCGGCCACCAGATCCGATTGGCTACGCCATCTTTGAGGCCCTAGACCGCAGGATCTACAACACGCCATCGCGGCGTTATTCGGAGCGTCCGGCGTATCGGGATACGGAGTATCTTGACTATCCCAATGAGGCGGCGGCGCGGAGAAATCCTCCCTCGCGCAATTCTATCTGGGTGGATGGGACGTATGGCGTATCGAATGGTCGCCGGGTCTGGATTCCTGCGCACTGGCAATAGCCGATTCCGTGGTTGGTGCTGCTGCTGGGGTCATGATAGCTTTTTAGAAAAATGCAACGCGAGCCTGTGACAAAATACCGTCCGTTTCCACCCGTCCACTTGCCAAATCGTCAGTGGCCAAGCAGGACGCTTACGCACGCGCCGATCTGGTGCAGCGTTGATCTACGCGATGGGAATCAGGCTCTTGCACAGCCGATGAGCGTCCGCGAAAAGCGCGAGTATTTTCAAATGTTGGTAGCGATTGGCTTTCGCGAGATCGAGATTGGTTTTCCTTCGGCTTCCCAGATCGAATTCGACTTTTGTCGTCAGTTAATCGAGGAGGATTTGATCCCGCATAATGTCTCGATTCAGATCCTGTGCCAGTGTCGCGAAGAACTCATTACGCGTTCGTTGGAAGCCATAAAGGGTGCCCGCAATGTGATTTTTCATTTGTATAATTCGACGTCACCGAAACAACGCGAATACGTTTTTCGTGCGAGTCGGCAAGAAGTTATCGGCATCGCCACGCATGCAGTGGAGTTCCTGAAGGACGCAATGCAACCCCTCGTCGCAGAGGGCACGCGGATCCGGCTGGAGTATTCGCCGGAGAGCTTCACGAGCACGGAATTGGAGTTTTCTTTGGAAATCTGTGAGGCCGTGACGGCCGTCTGGAACCCGAGTGTTGAGGAACCGATCATTATCAATCTGCCGGCTACGGTGGAATACGCGACGCCGAATATCCACGCCGATCAGATCGAGTGGATGAGCACGCACTTGAGTCGTCGCTCCGAGACCACGCTCTCCCTGCATACGCACAATGACCGGGGCACAGGCATTGCCGCGACGGAGTTGGCACTTCTCGCAGGGGCCGATCGCGTGGAGGGAACGCTTTTTGGCCTTGGCGAACGCACCGGCAATCTCGACATCGCGACCGTCGCGCTGAATCTCTATCTGCAAGGTATTGATCCCCTGCTCGACCTCAGCGACATCAACCGAATTCGAGACATCTACGAACGCTGCACGCGCATGGAAATCCATCCTCGCCATCCCTACGCTGGCGACTTGGCATTTACTGCATTTAGTGGATCGCACCAAGACGCCATTAAGAAATCGTGGGAAAAGCAAGTCCCAGGTCAGCCATGGGATGTGCTCTACATTCCCATTGATCCAGCGGATATCGGGCGTAGCTACAAGGCAATCATTCGCATCAATTCCCAGTCTGGAAAGGGTGGCGTCGCTTACGTTCTTGAAAAGGAATTTGGCTATCAGCTTCCAAAGGCGATGCAAAAAGAGATTGGACGCCTCATCAATACGATTTCGGACGAAAAAGGCACGGAACTTACAGCGGAGGAAATTCACGAGACTTTTGTGGCGACGTATTTTGCGCCTGACGGCTCGCTTGCACTAGAGGATTTCCGGACATTCCATCGCGACGGCATCCTGGTGTGTGAGGCAAAGCTGCACCATGGCAGCGAGTCCCTCACGATCCACGGGGAGGGTAACGGCCCGATTGCCGCCTTTGTGGATGCCTTGCGACGGTCGCAGATTGGGGAGTTCGATGTGGTGAGCTATTCTGAACACTCACTCGGTTCTGGCGCTGACGCGCGCGCCGTGAGCTATGTGGAGATTCAAACGGCGGCAGGCTCCCTTGTATTTGGAGTTGGCAGTGATACGAATATCGAACGCGCATCTATCCACGCCATCGTCAGTGCCGTGAACCGCGCGTCGGCCTTGCCGCAGAACGCAGGCTAGTCTTGGTGAGCGAGGCAGGCTGCGATGAAGCCGCGAAAGAGTGGGTGAGGAAAGTTGGGCTTGGACTGGAATTCCGGGTGGTATTGGCATGCCAAGAACCATGGATGATTCGACATCTCGATAAGTTCGACGAGCGATCCATCTGGCGAGGTGCCAGCGATCGTGAAGCCACGTTGTTCCATCATTTCGCGATACACTTGGTTAAACTCATAGCGATGGCGGTGCCGCTCGGAGATTTCTGATTTGCCATAGACTTGGTGTGCGAGCGTATTTTTGCCGAGGATGGTCGGGCACGTTCCGAGGCGCATGGAGGCACCCTTTTCCGTGACACCTTTCTGGTCCTCCAGGATGCAAATGACAGGATGCGGCGTCTCGGCATCGAATTCCGTGCTATTCGCGCCTTCCAGCCCACAGACATTTCTCGCAAATTCGATTGTCGCGACCTGCATGCCAAGGCAGAGGCCAAGGAAGGGAATACGCGACTCACGTGCGAAGCGCACAGCTTCGATTTTTCCCTCAATCCCGCGATCACCAAAGCCACCCGGCACGAGAATGCCGGCCACACCCTGAAGGTGTTTTTCGGCGCCTTCTTTCTCCAGATCTTCCGCTTCCACGAGAACGAGATCAATCCCGCAATCGTGTGAGGCACCGGCGTGCGTGAGCGATTCGTAGATGCTCTTATAGGCATCTTGCAGTTCGATGTATTTTCCTACGATGGCGATGCGAACACGCTTCTTCGGGGAGATGACACGGTTGACGAATTTTTTCCAATCCGACATATCCGGCTCCGGCGTTTCGAGGTGAAGAATACGACAGACTGTCGCATCAAGGCCTTCGGCT
>Ga0335395_10001552_pt1 | contig 14420 bp, 10 predicted proteins | sample MAT02_FD_205744 | JGI IMG/M metagenome (GOLD analysis project Ga0335395, IMG submission 205744) | Freshwater microbial communities from Lake Fryxell liftoff mats and glacier meltwater in Antarctica - MAT-02 (spades assembly) (version 2) ...
AGTCAACTTTGAAAACCGCGCTCACCAAGAACAACTCAAAGGAGTTCTCGAAATTTTGGGCGTGCGCGAACTGACCGGAAAAGACCCCGATCAAGGCGTGTGGGCCCGCGTCCAAGACGCGATGGCAGCCATGACCGGCATCATCGGCGGTGCAGTTACCCGCACAAAAGATGAGATGAACATCGTCGAAATCATCACAATGGATCACCGCAAAGTCGATACCCTATTTATGGAAATCGAAAAAACCGACGATCCGAAAAAATTGCAAGAATTCTTCGGTCAGTTGTACAAAGATTTAAGCGTCCACGCAGAAGCAGAAGAACAAATTGTTTACCCAGCAATTCGCAGCTACTACAGCAACACTCAAGAACTGTACGATGAGCAAGCCGAAATGAAGCAAATGCTCGCCAAAATTAAGGCAATGAGCCCCAGTTCTTCTGATTTTAAAGCCCAAATCAAACTGCTCAAAACAGCGGTTCAGGATCACGTCAAGCAAGAAGAAGGCGATATGTTCCCTCAAATTCGCCGCAACTTGAGCGAAGCACAAATGGAACAAATGGCTACTAAATTTAAAGCAGCCAAAAGCACGATGCAGCAAGAAATGGCTAACATAAGCTAATTCAGCAGCGAGCTAATTTCCACTCTAGCAAAACTAGAGGATAGTTAAACTGCAACCTATCAATCCCGCTACCAAGGTGGCGGGATTACTGTTTTGTATCAACTCACCAAGGTTCAAGAATAAAAGAACTGAAGTCCTCACTACAAACCTGGTTTGTAGTGAGGACTTCAGTCCTTTCTTTCTATCCGTTAATCACAGAGCCGCCATTGGGATGCAAAATTTGACCCGTCATGTAAGACGAATCTTTTGAAGCTAAAAACACGTAACTCGGAGCAACTTCATCGGGTTGACCCGGGCGTCCCAAGGGCGTGTCTGCACCAAATGTCGCAACTTTTTCTGCCGGGAAAGTGGCAGGAATTAGAGGTGTCCAAATCGGGCCGGGGGCGACTCCGTTGACGCGAATTCCTTTCTCAGCTAAACTTTGAGACAAAGAGCGGGTAAAGGCAACGATCGCTCCTTTTGTAGAGGAGTAATCTAGCAATTGTTGGTTGCCTTTGTAGGCGGTGACTGAGGTAGTGTTGATAATTGCACTTCCTTCTTTGAGGTGTTTGAGAGCGGCTTTTGTGAGGTAAAACATTGAGAAGATGTTGGTGCGGAAGGTGCGCTCTAATTGTTCGGCGGTGATGTCTTCGATGCTTTCTTGGGGATGTTGTTCGGCGGCGTTGTTGACGAGGATGTCGAGGTGGCCGAATTCTTTCACTGTTTGTTGTACAAGATTTTGGCAGACGCTTTCTTCGCCGATGTCGCCGGCGATCGCCAGACAGCGGCGGCCGATTTGTTCGATCGCCTCTTTAGTCTTGTTAGCATCTCCATCTTCGTTGAGATAGCCGATCGCCACGTCGGCCCCTTCCTTAGCAAATGCAAGGGCCACAGCGCGCCCGATACCGCTGTCTCCGCCAGTAATTAAGGCTACTTTGCCGCGCAATTTGTCGCTGCCGCGATATTCGGAGGCGAAGGATTCAGGTGCAGGCGTCATCTGGGATTCGATACCCGGTTGCTGTTCTTGATGTTGAGCCGGATTAGTTTGTTGTTGAGCTGGCATAACAATCCCTCTAAGTTATACCTCTATCAATAAAGGTTTTCTGGCGGCGGCGAATCGTTCTTTTTGCGGATAGGAGTCTACTACTAAAGACAGTTTGTGCGATCGGCAGTATGCCAGGAAATAAACTACTTTACCAATACAGCAAAAAGCACGCCAAAACATAATTTGACGTGCAGTTTAAACAAGCTAGTTGCTAATTGCTGAGTCTCGAACTAGAAACCCAACCTCACATTACAACCCGGGAGGCGGAGTAGGAGCACCCAACATTAATTTAGAGTCATTGAGACCGTGATCTTCTAAAAACCTTAGAACCAGCAAACTGGCCTGGCGTTGCAAATCGTCCCCGTTAACAAAGTTGCTAACACCTGCACTCTGAGGTGCGAGCAAAATATCGGCGCTGCTGTCCTGTACCAGAGCCGCCGCTGAAGGGACGGGGTTAATCAGAGGATCGGGGTCGGGGATGCTAGAAGCAGTTACCGTGCTGCCAGTCACCTGATCGATGCTAGCACCAGTTAGGTCTGTTGTCGGTACTGACGCCGGTACGATCGGCGTCACAAACGCATTCGGTCCCGGCACCGTTAAAGTAACAGGGTTGGGCCCTGTCGGAATGGGGAACGGGTTGGGAACGCCCGGAGCGTTGAAAACTTCCAAGAGCGAGTAGGTGCCCGGAGCTAAATTGGTGAACAGAACCTGGCCGTTAGCATCACTCCTGACCAGAGGCTCGGTAGCAGGATCGTAGCGGCCATTCTTGTTGAAATCCAAGGTGAACGGGATGTCCTGCAAAGGAGGTTCGCCCGGATCTTGAATACCGTTGCGGTTGTCGTCCCGGAATTTTCCTCCTGTCAAGTTAAAGAACTGGCCGTTGCCCACCAAAGCACAACTAAACGTTTGGTTTGCGCCCAGAACGATGTCCAGTGGTTGAGTAGTTTGGAAAGAATTGGAAGGCGTTACTTCCCGGACTCGGTAAATACCGGGGGTCAAATTGCCAAACTCCCAGCGACCGAACTGATCGCTGACGGTACTTGCTTCTCCGGCATCAAGGGCGTCGTTACCGTTGCTGTCGAGGTAGATTGTGACCCCTGCGATCGGCTTTTCAAAGCCGTCTCGGTAGCCGTTGCCGTTCAAGTCTAGGAACTTGCACCCAGTGATCCGGCTGTTGGGGGTGTTGCCAAAGACGACGTTGGCATCTTCATTGCTGAGGTTGAACTGCACCCGATCCGGAGTAGTAGGACTAAAACCCACCTGTGGCACTTCCCGAACCACATAATTGCCCGGTTGCACGTTGGTGAAAGCGGCGCGTCCGTTGGCGTCAGTTACTCTCGACTGTTCCCCTGTGTCGAGGACGCCGTTGTCGTTGGCATCAATGTAGGCCGTGACGCCGGGAATGCCCACTTCATTTGTAGTGATGCCCGGTTCGTAACGACCGTTGGCGTTCCGATCGTTGTATTTGAAGATCGTGATGTTGGGGAGCGTATTCCCCACAGCACCGGTGCCTGGATTTACCGGAATCTGGGTGAAGAAGACTGCGGGTTCCGGGTTGATCGGCGGGAACGGGGGCGGAAAGTTCGCCGCAACGACCCGCTGGCCGCCTGCAACTGTTGGATCTGCCACTATGAAAGGCAGTGTTCCCTGCTGTCGCGATTGGGGCCCGGGGGCTGTGACTTCTACCGGGTTCTGCGTAGTTGCAATTGGCGGCTGGTTGGGTATGAATGTTGCAAAGGTTTCCAATACTGAGTAGCTGCCAGCTTTCAAATCTCTGAAGGTAGCCCTACCATCAGCGCCAGTGAACAGTTGCGGTTCGCCCGCGTCTCTTTGGCCGTTCCGGTTCAAATCGAGGATGAACGGGATGCCGGAGAGGGCAACTTCGCCGGAGTCTTGTATGCCGTTGGCGTTGTCGTCCCGGAATTTGAAGATCGGGATTTCGTACAGGGGAGTGTTGCCCACTTGAGCGCAGGCCCAGATTTCGTTGAAGCCGAGGTTAATGTCAAGCAGGGGGGTGTTGCCGGGGGGGGTGCTTTGGGGAAAATCTCTTTCTAACGGTTCAGTGCCCGGCCCGTTGGCGCGCTCTTCCCGAATCCGGTATAGCCCTGCCTGCAAATTGGTGAATCGGTACTCGCCGTTTCTATCAGTTAAGGTACTGGTGTCCCCTTCATCTAGCTGACCGTTGTTGTTGGCATCGATATAGATTCTGACGTTTTCCATCGGGGGTTCACTCCCGTCTCGAAAGCCGTCGTTATCTACGTCGAGGTATTTGCAGCCAATAATCTGACCGCCACCTGTAGCATTACCGAACAACACTGTGGCATTAATGCCCGCCAGGGTGACGACGACTGGGTTGGGAGTTGTCGGGCTGAATAGAGGTGGCGAGATTTCCCTGACAGTATAGGTGCCTGGGAGCAAGCCTGGAAATACGAAGTTTCCGGTGGCGTTTGTCAATGTCGAGGGTTCACCTGCATCGGCAGTGCCGTTGTTATTGGTGTCAATAAAGATTTGGACGTCGCGGATTCCCGGTTCGCCTGCATCTCGAATGCCGTTGCGGTTCTGGTCGTTGAACTTGGTACCCTGGATACCCGCAGGAGCGTTGCCAAAATTGATGGTTGGCGGTAGCACTATTGGGGGTAATACAGGAAGTACCTGACTAGCCTTTAATTCTTCCATGATTTTCTTTTCCTTCACACCTAAATCTACGTAAGCTACAGGCTACTGTATCACTTTGTCAATCAGCAGTTAGCTGCTGCTAGCGACTGACGATCGCTACTTAATCATACATACGTCTACGTTGCTCGAAGGTTCCTCATCTAACATCAGGCTTACTCCAGCTTGGTCGCACGAGATTATATCAGGTTTTGAATAGCTGTGGCAATTTGAGCGCAATATCTTCAAGATTTGCGCCCTGAGTTCTTCTGCCCGTGGACACTTGCTGTTTTGAGCTGGAACAACGTTAAGACTCACAAAAAAGCTCGGTAAGTGGGAAGCTCAGAGACTTTAGTCCTGAGAGGAAAGCGACCCGGCGATTTCAATCGCCTTGAATCCCCTTGCGAGGTAGAGGGGTATGGTTGCCCCTCTGGTGAGGTATGGTTGCCTCGATCTCCCTTGCGGGGTAATGTTAGCTTGTCGGTCAATGTTATAAAGGCTTGTTAGGCTAGCAGCACTGTCTCAGTGACTTTAAGACTGTTTAACTACTAGCGACAGAGCAAGGGACTAGCTTCGCATCCCAGGGTGTCGTAACCAAAATAACGTAGCCAGTTAAGGCTATAGCTGGTCAGTACAGCTTGCTTGATTTCTCTTACAAGCTCAGTGGCTTGAGCCAAGAGTTACTGACTGCACCTCGGTGACTTGAGCGACCATGCCACGAGGGCGATCGCACTTGGGGAATTGTCTGATAATTCCTAAAAACAGGTATGATACTGTCTCTGAATCTTGCTCCTCATATACACGCCAGTTTTGGGCTTCCCGGAACTCTGGCTATGCGTTGGAGGTTGCCAACAATAGGGTATCACGCGATCGCCTTTTAACCTCTTCCTGATTTTGATCTGCGGTTTGGGATTCTGGGCGATCGAGCTTTGTGTCACCCTAAATCACCGGGAAATCTCTTACACCCATCGGCACAACCGAGTGAGCGATCGCCCCATTATTTAATTCATTTGCCTTGACAAAATTACTAACTTGTGCATAAGGCTCCAGACCGACATTCTGTTGCCCAAAGTTAGGAAGATTGCCTAAACTCGCCGCTTGTCGATCGACCAAAAAATCACTAATTGGATAAATATCACGACCCGCGATCGAAAGCAAACTATCCGCCCCAATCTTTGCCGCAGGTTCCGGGCCCGCATAGCTGCTGCCATCCGTCAGCGGGTCGCCCTTCAAGGATTTAGCCGGCCTATCCTCAGCCTCTCCCGTCACCACATCAATGCTGCTAGCCCGAATATCTGCCGAGACAACAACCACCGCAGGCGGAGTCGTGAGAATGAAACCGGGTGGCGGAACTTCGCGGACAACATAACTACCTACCGGAACGTTGCGGAAACTGTAATTGCCTTGAACATCGCTTAAGGTACTCGCTTCACCCGGATCTAAACTGCTGTTGTTGTTGAGGTCGATGTAAATTGGAGTGTTGGCGATCGGAGGTTCCCCGGGATCTAGGCGGCCGTTGGCGTTAAAATCGTTAAATTTCACACCGCTGATCGTGCCCGTTACCAACACGTTGCCAAAGCTGAGATTAGTGGCATTTGTGCCGTTGCCGACGGTGATAGGAGTCGGATTGGGCGTGGTTTGTCGAAAACCGGGCTGCGGGACTTCCCTCACCACATAAGTCCCTTGAGGCAAATTGATAAAAGAGAAATTACCTTCGGGGTTTGTTAAAGTCGAAGGTTCGCCCGGATCTAAGCTGCCGTTGTTGTTGAAATCAAGGTAAATCGGCCAGTTGGCAACTCTCGGTTCCGTCGGTTCGTTGATACCGTTAGCGTTGAGGTCGTTGAACTTGAAGCCGCTGATGCTGCCGGTGGGGAAATTGTTGCCGAAATTGACGCCGACAGCGTTGGTATTGCCGGTTATGTCGATCGGGCCTGGATTTGGCGTAGTCTGTATCCATCCCGGTTGCTGGACTTCCCTCACCAAATATCGGCCGGGAGAAACATTGGCAAAAGTGTAGTTGCCTTGCGGGTTGGTGATGGTATTGGGTTCGCCCGGATCAAAGCTGCCGTTGCCGTTGAGGTCGAGGTAAATTGGCCAATTTGCCAGAGGCGGATCTGTCGCATCTCGGACACTGTTGGCATTGAGGTCGTTGAACTTGAAGCCGCTGATGCTGCCGACAAAAAAGACATTGCCAAAATTGATGTTGTTGACAGTGGCGTTGGAAGTAACGTTAACCGGGCCGGGGTCAGGTGTGGTTTGGAGAAAACCCGGTTGCTGGACTTCTCTCACCAAATATGTATCTGCAGGAATATTGACAAAAGCGTAATTGCCTTCAACGTTTGTAAAAGTAACAGGTTCGTCGCCGTCGAGCCTGTTGTTGCGGTTGAGGTCGAGGTAAATTTGCCAGTTAGCTAGCCCTTGTTCCCCGGGATCTCGGCTGCTGTTGCTGTTGATGTCGTTGAATTTTGTCCCGGCGATCGTCCCTGCGTTAAAGTTGTTGCCAAAATTGATATTGCCAGCGTTTGTCCCGCTGGTAATTGTGATGGGTGCGGGATTTGGGGTAGTTTGGCGAAAGTTCGACTGCTGGACTTCCCTAGCTTGGTAAGTGCCCGGCGGCAGGTTGGCGAAGATGTAGTTGCCTTGAGGGTTTGTAAGGGTGGAAGGTTCGTTAAATTCTGGCTGGCCGTTGTTGTTGAGGTCGAGGTAGATTTGCCAGTTGGGAATGGGGACTTCTCCGGGATCAGGGCGGCCGTTGGCGTTGAAGTCGTTGTATTTCGTGCCGCTGATGCTGCCGACTTGGAAGTTCCCGATGTTGACGTTGCCGATGTCTATTTGGCTGGCGGTTCTGGTGCTGGATTCGGACATGGTGTTGCTGGGGCCCAATGAACGCGGTTCAATGTTTTCTGTAGGGCAATCTAGCAGTTTTTTTGCCAATTGCAGCTATTTCAGGGGATAAATTATTTTTAGGAAAGGGAAGGGGAGAAAAGTTGTGAGTTTTGAGTTAACTGGTTCGCAGACATAGCCAGGGAATCAGTTAATGCCTTATGCCCAATTCCCTATGCCGAAATTCCCAATTTTTTCCAGATTTGATGTACGATCGCTACCAGTTTTGCAGAGGTCAAATTTTCCATGTCCCGAAACCTGACAGCAAGCTGGAATGAAGCCCGCGAGGTTCCGAGTTTGCTCCTCGGCTGGGGTTTGTGCGGTTTTTTGGCAATAAGTTCGATCGCCTCTACTCCTGCTGCGGCACAGCTACCTACCTCCGAACAAGTTAACAGCCCGATCCCTGCCCGCCCCGCAATCAAATTGGGCAGCCGCGGCTCAGAAGTGATCGAACTCCAAGCTGCTCTTAAATTATTGGGCTTTTACGCTGACACTGTAGACGGGATTTTCTCGCAAAGCACCGCTAGAGCTGTGTCTCAGTTCCAGGAAGCAGCAGGTCTGCCTCCCGACGCCATAGTAGGTCAAGATACTTGGAACCGGCTGTTTCCTGCGACTCCGAGCGTGATCGAAAACCCGATCGTCAACGATCCTACAACTGGCGGCAACTCAGAGATTAACCCCCAAGCGCCGTCAACCAATTTTCCGGTTTTAAGAAGACGAATGCGGGGGGCAGCAGTCAGAGATTTGCAAGAGCGGCTGCGGGCCAAGGGATTTTTGCGGGTGAGTGCTGACGGCGTGTTCGGCCCGGAAACTCAAGCTGCTGTCAAGGCGGCTCAGCGACAATACCAATTGCCCGCAGACGGCATTGTCGGCCGCGCAACTTGGGAAGCTCTGCTGCGTTGAAAGCAAGCGAATCGTGCCGACTCTGCACGTTGCGGTATCGGGCGATCGTACAAATTGTTAATAATCGCTTTCGGAAGTATTTCTGGAGGTCAAAAAGTGTCAACTTTGGTAAACAAAGTATTGTCATGCGCGCAGTTGGTGTTAACTTAAAAACATGAGGGGCAAAACCAAGAAGCACAAAAAACTTGGATAAAAAATTTGGAATTAGAGTATTTGTCCCGATCGGCTCTAGTTCGCAGGCAACGCCTGAACCCTGTAGCTTATTGGCAAAGAAAGGTTGACATTGCGCTCGGGATTTGTTAAGTAGCTTGAGGCTATTTGATTAATCAAAAGTAGCGATCGCACAACAGTCAAACACAGAAGTCTGAATAGACTCCGCTGATAGCTAGCTCGTCTGCAGAGTAGTTGCACAAAAGTCCACCTTAGTTGTAGTTTGCTGAAACTCAGCAGAGCTAAAAACCCACTTGAATCAACTTAATTTACAAACTTTTTAGGGTCTGGCATCCGATATGCTAGGCCCTAAAATTTTGATAGTTGACAGTTGACAGTTGATAGTGGACAGTTGACAGTTGATAGTGGACAGTTGATAGTGGACAGTTGATAGTGGACAGTTGATAGTGGACAGTTGATAGTGGACAAACTAATAGACCTCTTGCAAAAGTCCTTTTAATAAAATTTTGGAACGGGCAAGATGCCCGTTGCACAAGAAAAAATGTTTTTTGTGGAACGGGCAAGATGCCCGTCCTAGTTATTTTTGAAAGAGGTCTAATGACTACTGACTACTGACTACTGACTACTGACTACTGACTACTGACTAATGACCATTTCATTTGATATCTTCAATCCGAGCATTCAAACCATTAGTGTTGAGCATTTGTACCAATTCTTCAGCTTTTTCGCGTTCCCGAAAAGCACCGGCTTGCATTACCGATCGCCCGCTGGAAAAAGAGCGAAAAGCACCGGGAACGAGGGATTGCATTTTTTGTCGATCGCCCGGCCTGTCAGTATCCACCACAACTCGATAGCGCAAACCCAAAGCGGACGGTCGATCGAATGACGGCGAATTATCCGCCACATCCGGCAAAGAATTCCCCCCTAAAGGTGCAGGTACATAGCCGCCCCTTCCGATAGGAATGTTGCGGCCCGGAACCGGCAATCTACCCTCGGAAGAAACCGAACTCGAACTATCAAAATTGGGAGAAATCATTGGTTGCTGTACCGAACTTTCCGAAACCGATCGATAATTCGGATCGGGCACAGGAATTGCGATCGCCCCTGGGACTACCGGTGAAGCAGGGGCATTTCTTGGAGAAAGCTCTTGTCGCAACAGAGGGCTTGGCGGTGCGGGTCGATTTTGCACCGGTCGCCTGGAAATCGGCGAAATTGGCGCTGTTTGAACTCTGGGACTTAGCGGCCCGGGAGTGTAAGCAGGGAGAGAAGTTTCTGGGCCACCGATACTCGGAGGTCGATCGGCCCTTAGCTGCAAAGCACTTCCCCCCATTGGCCCAGGGGTAAAAGTTCCCGCCACATCAACCGATCCCGTAGTCCGACTGCTCAACAATTGATTGCCGTAAGCTGGGATTACTTGACCTTTGGCCGCATTGTTCACATCGTACTGACCGTTGTTGCGAATAACATTGCCCCCCGGTTCGGCAGCAGTTCCCAAATCCGGCAGAGATCTCGATATCGCCACAATTCCGTCCCGCTGGTTTCTCTCGATATAATTGTTACGCAGCACCGGTCTAGCATCAGCTTGCACCACCACGCCATCTTTATTGCGAGTAATTTTGTTGCCGATTAGCAGAGGCGAAGCGTTCTGCGCTACATTCACCCCAAATCCCGTGTTTTCAAACAAATTATCTCGAACTTCCGGCTGGGAACTGCCAAAAATCGTAATGCCGTTAGCTCCATTTTTCGAGAAAACATTCCCGCCAATCGTCGGCCTGGAAGTACCCACTACCGAAATGCCGTCGTGAGTGCTACCCGAAAAAGTATTGTTAACAACCGTTGGAGAACTCGATTCGATCCACAAAGCGTAACCGCGATAGTTGGTATTCGTCACCGTCACCCCGCTGAGTCCCGCCCCGTCTGCGCCTAAAATCGCAATATTTTGACCCGCCGAAGTCGGACTGATAAAGTATCCTCCGCCTTTGATGACAATATTCTGACCGCGAGTGTTGGGATTTCCCTGAACTGTCACGCTGGGCCTGAGCATTAATGGAAATTTTTCGCCGGTTTGCTCGCTGTAAGTACCGGGCGCTAGCAAAATCGCTGTTTTGGGCGGGGCCACGCTTAAGGCGTAGGTAAGGGTTTTAAACGGAGCTTGATCGCTGCCGTTGCCCCCCGTGTCGCTGCCACCAGTCGAGCTGACGTAGAGTATGTTAAGGTCGCTATCGAGGGCCTGAGAAAGTAGCTGCACTCCGGGTATCCCGGCAGCGATAACTGACGGTTGATGGTTGCAAAGGGCGGTCATCGCAAAAACGAGCAGAAGGCAAGAACTCAGACAAGATTTTTGCGATCGCTTTTCTTTGCACTCGCTATATTGAGAATTTAGGAGCATAAATAAACCCCACTGATTTGCGATCCGAGTTCCGCTTCCCGAGTTCGATGTCGGGTTTTCGTGATCGAACTTTGATTTCACCCGCCTGCTGGGGTTTTCTTCTGTTAATCTTTTGTGTTGTTCTGCTAACCTCACGGCTCTCCTCCCAAGTGTGGTATGCAGTTTAACGATTCCACTCTCATCAAGTTTGATCTATTATGCTTTGTTTTCATCAAATTCAATAAAACTTAAAAAATTATTGTCGAATTTACATTGGTTTATGCCAAAATTAAGCCGCCTGCGCGACGATCTTGACGGCGTGGGACAATGTAGCGGTTTGACTGGTAAGATTAATTATAATTAGGGTGGTTCTGAATGACCGATAAACAAAACAGAACTTTACCGGCACAGCCAGCCCTCTGCCGGATCTTAGATGCAAATTTAGATCGCGCGCGCGAAGGGTTGAGAATTATTGAAGAATGGTGCAGGTTTGGTCTTAACAGCGCCGATTTAGCTGGCGAGTGCAAGCAACTGCGTCAAGAATTAGCTGCTTGGCACGTCGCAGAACTTCGCAGTGCTAGGGATACGCCGACTGATCCGGGTACGGAGTTGACTCACCCGCAGGAAGAGCAGCGTTCGAGCATTCAGCAGCTACTGGAGGCGAATTTCTGTCGGGTGGAAGAAGCTCTGCGGGTACTCGAAGAGTATGGCAAAATTTACGATCGGAATATGGGGGCGGCTTTTAAGCAGATGCGCTATCGGGTTTATACTCTCGAAAGCGATTTGCTGGCTTACCGGCGCTACCAGCAGTTACTTCGATCGCAGTTATACCTTGTAACTTCGCCGAGAGACAACTTGATGGGAGTGGTGGAAGCTGCTTTGCAAGGGGGACTGACTTTGGTGCAGTACCGCGACAAAAGCTCAGACGACGGCGTAAAGTTGGCTAACGCGCGCCAGTTGTGCGAACTTTGTCACCGCTACGATGCTTTGCTGATTGTCAACGATCGAGTGGATTTTGCGATCGCAGCGGATGCCGACGGCGTACACTTAGGACAGGGAGATTTGCCTGTGGCGGAAGCGCGCAAGTTGCTCGGCCCGGGACGCATCATCGGTTGTTCGACGACGAATGGCGAGGAAATGCAGCGAGCCGTGGATGCGGGAGCCGACTATATTGGAGTTGGGCCGGTTTACCAAACTCCTACTAAACCTGATAAACAGGCGGCGGGTTTGGACTATGTGCGGTATGCTGCTACTAAGTCGCCGATTCCGTGGTTTGCGATCGGCTCAATTGATATCAACAACCTCGATGAAGTATTGAATGCTGGAGCTCAAAGGGTTGCTACAGTACGATCGATTATGGAAGCAGAACAACCTACTTTAGTCACGCAGTTTTTCATCTCGCAGTTGATTCGGATGCAGAATCTGAAAGCTCAGAAAGCTTTGCACGGAAAAAGCTAGATTGATGGGATTTGTCGGGCGGGTTTCGATAAGACGGCGGTTTCAACCGCCGAGTCTTATTATCTTCAACCCGCGCACCATCCGGGTTTGGTTTGTGTAGACGCGGTTTCAACCGCCGAGTCTTATTATCTCAAGCGTATTGGAATATAATTTTGTTACGAAACCCGCCCTGAAAACTGATATTCTACTAATGATCAATCAAATTGCGCTGCAAGTTAACGGAGAAAATCGCAATTGTGCGATCGACACACCGTTACCAGAATTACTAGAACAATTAGGATTAAACCCGCGCTTAGTAGCTGTGGAGTACAACGGCGAAATCCTGCACAAACAATTTTGGGAAACCACAAAAATACAACAGGGCGACATCCTAGAAGTTGTCACAATTGTCGGAGGAGGTTAGATCAAACGGCGGTTGAAACCGCGTCTACACAAACGAAGTCCGCCTCCGCGGACTGAAGATCAAACGGCGGTTGAAACCGCGTCTACACAAACGAAGTCCGCCTCCGCGGACTGAAGAAGACAACGTAATTTTAATCGCTTCTTCTTCAACCCGCGGAGGCGGGTTTGGTTTGTATAGACGCGGTTTCAACCGCCCAATTTTATGCGTTCCCAGGCAGAACCCAGGAACGCATAAAATTAAACTGCGACAGCTTCAGCCACAGGTTCAACCACAGTTGCAACCACAGGATAAACGCTGAGTTTCTTGCGAGTTTTGCCCTTTCTTTCAAAAGTCACAACACCATCAATCATGGCAAACAAAGTATCATCTCTGCCGATACCAACATTATTACCGGGGTGAACCTTAGTGCCGCGTTGACGAATCAAAATGTTGCCAGCTCTGACAACTTGACCGCCGTACTTTTTGACACCCAGACGCTGGGAATTAGAATCGCGTCCGTTACGTGTGCTGCCTGTACCTTTCTTATGGGCCATAATGTCCTCAACTTTATTTACTATTGTTTATTCTGATTCAATTTCGCCGGTTTGGGGAGCTTCAACAACTTCTTGAGTTAAATCTCTCGCTGCCAAAACAACACCATTGACTGTAATAGAGTCAATCATAAAGCGAGTTGTTTCTTGACGGTGCCCTTTTTTCTTCCGAGTTTTCTTTTTCGGCTTCATCTTGTAGACGAGGACTTTGCGGCCCCGGAAATGCCGCAGAACAGTTCCTTCTACTGTGGCATTTTCTAGTAAAGGCTGGCCGATGTGAACGTCGTCTTCGTGCTGGATCAGAAATACTTTGTCAATGGTGACTTTGGATTCTGCTTCAACGTGAAGCAGTTCGATGTCGTAGAAGCGGCCTGGTTCTACTCGAAATTGTTTGCCGCCGGTTTCAATGATTGCGTAAGTCATGGGATGGTTGTTGAGATTGCCGTACAGGTAGCTGATGAGTCATTGGTCATTGGTCGTTGTGGACTTTTGACGGCTGACTGCTCTCCAGCTTTTGGAATGTCTTAACCTGATCCGAGCCGGATTTAGACAGACAATCTACTATTATTGCGGATTATTGGAGTTTTGTCAAGGTAAAAGGTACTTAATCTTTTCTAATTGTTAGTTTGAGAACAGATTTGTGGGGAATTTTTATGAACAGGCTTTCCGGGCTGTTCCACAAAAAGTGAATTTCCTTGTGGGGTGGGCCCTCCTAGTCCGGGCCCGAAAGCCCGATCGACATAGGAAGGCCGATCGACCTTATTCTCTCCAAAAGGTCGATCTATGGATCTCGATTCAAGCAGTCGCAGAACATTTGGTCGATCGTAACAATTCCAAAGCTTGCTGCTTCACCCTACCTTCCATCACCTCTTTTTGCAAATTAATAAAAGCCTCAAAATCTTCTAAACCGTACTTAGTCATCTGCAACTGCTGTCGCAACTGTTCTTCGGCCTCAACCGTTAAGTAACCTGTTGCCAAAGCTTTTCGGACAATTTTACTGATTAAAGTCATACTAGATTCACCCTGAAGACGCGCACGTTAAAACACTGGAGTTTTGTCAACCGACTAACTCAGCTTTTAGTTTGTTTCATAATTACCCTTCAAATAGGTTAAATCTACCTTAAGGTCTATGTAAATAAAGTTATTTTTAATACATCCCTGAAACTTGAGCGATTTTAAATGTATAGTGCGATTAAATTGATCTATTTAGTTTTTGCCCTCCTGTATTATTCTTCAAGTAGGTTAAATCTACCTTAAGGCATAATTTAAATCTAGCGATTTGCATTACTCACAAGTTAAGCTAAAAACACTATTGTCAATGAGTAATTTTACTCATTTTTTACCTGTTTACCCAATTAAAATATGACTCCATTTGTTCCTTTATTATTGAAAAAAAACTGTTCGGGACT
>Ga0335395_10001553_pt1 | contig 14407 bp, 18 predicted proteins | sample MAT02_FD_205744 | JGI IMG/M metagenome (GOLD analysis project Ga0335395, IMG submission 205744) | Freshwater microbial communities from Lake Fryxell liftoff mats and glacier meltwater in Antarctica - MAT-02 (spades assembly) (version 2) ...
TTTTTTCTCATGTATTTACCAGAATTTGACTCTTCAGGATTTGACTACTTGAACACTGGCAATACACAACCCCAGCAGCAACAGGCACAAGCCAAGGGGCCAGAAACCACCAACATCGAGCGCTTCTGGAACCTTACCGGGAATTGGGGGGAGTTCGGCAGTTACTTCGGTGCTGGTTTGTCTGCAAGCCTTATCGTGCGGGCAATTCCGGCTCTTATCCCCGCTGCGGTAATCCTCATCCCCGCATCTGCTTTGGGCTTGGGATTGTATGCCATGAGTGCTGATAGCTCGTCAAAAGTGCGATCGCAATTAATCCTCATCGCCGTCGCAACAGCTCTACTCGCAGCCAATTGGGACGCTTGGCAAGCTTGGATTTTTGCCAATTCCCAGCTACTTATTTTGAGTTTCGCATTACTCGTTATCACCCTCGGTTTTGTCGGTACACAAATATGGAGCAAACTGAATGTTAGCCAATAAAAATCAGGTAGTTGTGTCGGGGTTGCTTGCCTTGGGTGTCGCAGGCTTCGCGGTTGCCACGGCCCTACAGTTTAACGACAGAATTGAGTATAGAATTGGCAATAGAATCGAGTCCAACCCTGCATGGTTAGTACCACCCAAAGCAGAATTTAAGAGTGTCGAGCGCGGGTATGGCGGGCTTAAAATCCTACTTGCTCTACTCGGAACTGGGGGGATGATAGCAACGATGTTGATTGCCAGAGAAGAGGCAGAGCAAGAACCAATTAGGCAGAAAGTCAAGGGCTATCAAAATCAAGCTTATGAGTTCAGTCACGCCGCCGAATCTGCCTACCAGATGGCGAAGACCCAGATGGAGTATAAGAAGCTGTTAGAGGCTGATGAGGTAGCTTTTGAGGGCGAGATCGAGACGGCATACTGTGAATCTTTGGGCATTGACCCCAGGCAACAGCAGCCTGCTTTAACTGGCACGGCGACGCTCGACAGCATAAGTAACCCCAGCGACAAAGTGACTGACGCAACATCGGCAGCGATCGGACCCGATCGAACTCAAGGGCCCAAAATCCCCAACCTCTCTTGGTATCCCTCGGTGCTGATTTATGGGGCTCCGGGGTCGGGGAAAACTCACTTTGCTGCTGAGGAAATTATCAAGCGCCGGGCTTCGGGTCATCGGGTGGTAGTGCTCGATCCTCACGCTGCTTATGGGGCTTGGGATGGCTGCGAGGTGATTGGTGGCGGGATGAATTATGAGGCGATCGATGTCAAGTTAGCCTGGTTTGCTGGGGAGGTTTCGCGCCGTTATAAACGGGTGCAGAGTGAACCTAACCCGCAGTTTGAGCCACTAACTTTTGTGTGTGACGAATTCACCCGGTGGGGCTCTAAGGTTGCCAACAGCACAGAGTTTTTTGAGCAATTAGTAACCGATATCCGCAAAGTCGAGATGTTTGGCGTGATAATTTCACACACTCGCACCCTAGCAGGATTAGCCAATGCAAAGGGCTTTGCATCGCTGCGAGACGAGGCATTCTTAGAGATTGAGATACTGGGAGAGCAAGGCTCAGATGGGCGCGCAACACCTAAATTTGAGGCAATGGTGAAGTTACCGGGGGGAAGTTTGACCGATCGCGCTTTGGTCAAACTAGCCAAACATTCAGCCCCAAAACCGATGCTCTCGGACTTGACACTCGGAACACCTGGAACACTCAAGATACCTTCAAAACAGGAAACACCCAAAGCCGGAACACCTTATGGAACAAGGGAGGAACACATTTCAGGTATGCTGGCAGACATTTTGGCTGGAACACTCGAAACAGCAGTTTTCTCCCTTGATTCACAGCTAGAACAGGACGAGAAATTAGAGCTAGCTAAGCTGATAATTGCAGAGGAACTGGGCCTCGAAAAAACTATCTGGCTGCTGTGGGGTATCCGTCGCGGGGGAAGAAATCACACCCTCTACACAGAGGCAAGGGCGATGCTAGAACGACTTATCAAAGGTGACAATGATGATTAAAACAATACTCAGATCAATCATGTGGGCTGTCCCGACCGAAACCTTAAATTCAATTTATGATACGGCCGATGAAGAAATGTGGAAACGAGGAGAGAAGAAGGAAATAGAGGATATACATACACACAGGTTTAGGTTGCTGCAACCGGGTGCTGAGACTGAGCCTCGTCGCATATCCCAGGAGGAGGATTGCGATTTTATTGGTTAGAAGGAAGAAGGGAAGAATAGGGGTGTTTATAGCGATCACGGCAGTAATGTTATACCCAAGCAGGTACGGAAAGATGCCGAAAATCTGCCTGCTAGTATTTTGCGAGACAAAGCGCAAGAGTTGCCCGACATCAATCTAACCAATTAGTCTTTGCTGCTATGAACTTTTTAGCATTATTGGCATTTTGTATTTTGCAAACAAATTAGCTAAACTTGTCAGATGCTCGGAATCAATAGTATCGCCCAAATCAATTATTATTTTATCTAAGCAAATTTGTAGCGCTATAGGGTTTGAATTCTCAGTAACCGCGTTAGATAGCGCTAGTGCAAAATCTGTATAAGCCGCATTAACCTCTAAGTCTTCCCCCGCGCGTTGTCGCGCTAGCGCGAAAACGCTCGTCGTTATCAATTCATTGTAGAATCCCCTATAGTCGGGAGGGATAACTATTGTTCCGTCTGCGGGTGTTGATAATTGCGCTGTCCTAGCATTAAACGCTACCGTAAAAATAGAATCTAACGCGGTTTGAATTTCCGCTAAATCTAAAGTGACAGGATTGCTAATGTCGAATATTGCGGGCATTTCTTCATCCCCTATTTTTAGGGTTTTAGAAAAGTAAACTTTAATGATTCCATCATTGTATTCAAGGCGGCCTATTCTATCGACTTGAGTTTTGTTTATTGTAAGTTGAGTTTGTAGTTGCATAATTTAAGCGATGTAAGTTAATAAAGCAGCAAATGGCTTGCTTAATATCTGTACAGAATTGGACGTAACATTGTAAAGATAGAAAAGATTACCCTCATACGCCCAGCTATAGTTGAAACCGGAAGTAGCGTCAAAACTCGGAGATACAGCGCTATTGGTCGTGTATCTCACCAATACTTGAACGCCTATAATTTTATCACCAACTAATCCGTGAGCAACGGTCACTAATCCGCCTTGAGTAGCAGCGGTAATCCCTTCGATTACAACTGTTTTGACAGAGCTGCTCCGCTCTCCAAGTGTAGTGAATCCACCTACCGCTACCCCCCCATTAGCTACGAATGATCCAGTCGTTGATGACGTTGATTGAGTAGTATTGGTAATAACTATTGGGGCTGCAAAGGTTTTAACCCCTTCTACGGTTTGAGTATTGCTCAGGCCTACAAAATTAGGGAACTGCCATGTCCGATCCCCCCTCAATAGGTGCGCTTGCTGATTTATTCCAGCACCTTGAACAAGCCCATTTGTTCCCGCTGCTGCTGGTGTGGCCGCGCCAAATAATCCCAGCAGGGACTCTAAAGCGGTAAGACGATCGCTCAAAGCCTGCAAATCGGGCGGGGTTTGAGGGGAATTAACTAAGGTCATGTTTGAAAATCTTTAATACGTTTTTTGCGACCATCTGATGCCCTACCAGCCTTTGAACAACTTTATTTTTATACTACCACAATCGCGATTAACCCAATTTCTTGATAATATAAAAACATCATACTTACTTAGGTTCCCTAAATGGCACCACATACACCCGGTACTGGAGCGACAGTTACCGGCGTTTCACAGGGGGCTCCTGAAGCCCCCGCCAGTAAAGAGCGATACGTCTATGGATTATTAGCGCGACTAGAACAGGAGGAAAACCTTTTAACCAAGATTACAGCTACCGAACGAAGCGATTCAATCGGTATTACGGTTAATCTCTCCACGCGAGTGGCAACCGTGTCGCTCGTTTTAAATTGTCAAACCATTGCAGGGCCAACGGGACAAATTACCAAATCAGCGACTCACTATCTAGCAGGTTCGACTTTTACTAGCGGCACTGGCGGAAGCGTTACCGCCCCAAACTTGACTCAAGCAGTAATGCAAGGGATTATAGATTTAAAAATCATCGAATTAATTACCGCTAGAAATCCTGGAGGGAATACATATATACGCCGCTGTCAGTTTGTTGTTGGAAGTTCCGGCATAAATAATTGCACGTTTAATGCCGAGCTAGAATTTCCAGTAGAAGTCGTACAATTACCCGGTGGGGGTTCTATCATCGAAGGCAAAAACTGGCTGACATGAGCAACAATTCCCTAAGCGGCACCCGCACTTTTCGGCGCGCAGTAACAAGTGTTGACGGCACCGGTATTATTGAAATTCTCAATTGCTCAGAGGTCTTTTCCGCCTATTCAGCGCTAGAAAGCACTTACTTTGTTGAAAGAAGCTTTTATCTAGAAACTTTGAGCGGTGCTGTCCATCTTCCTTCTTTAGCTAGGGCTCCTTTCCCTGAGATATTCCCTGAGATGAATAGCGCTGAAAAAATCGCTGAAATGCTTAAGGTAGAAGAGGTTTACCCTTTTCTCGGATTAAGGTTTCATGCCCGTAAAGGAGTTGGGGCTTGGTCAGCTCTCTCTAATGTGCGATTGCAAAACAAAGGAAGGGAGACGACAATCCCTTTTGTCATCCCATACCTGACGATTAATCAATTAAAACTCTTAAGCCCCGACGATCGCCTTGGAATCTCAATAGTCAACTATGGATCGGGAGTCTTGGGGATCGGCGACTATATCAATTTAGAGGGTGATTTTAGGTTTGAGGTTCAACTGATAGAGAGGCCGAAAGCTGTTGTTGGTGCCGCCATACCTTATGGCGTAAATATTTCATCTACACCCACTATATTCAGGGCGGCGAATGCCCAGCGAGCTGTATTCTATGCCAGTAATATTGGAAGCTCAAATATCTGGATTGGCGGCACATCTTCGGTAGCTGTAGGCACGGGATTGTATCTAGCTGCCAATGGTGGCAGTTGGAGTGTAGGAGAAGAGAATAACCTTACTGGGGCACTTTGGGCGATCGCCGAAGGGGGCGGAAGTCGGATTGCTGGCATAGAGGCAAGCTATGTCTAGTAGAGCGAGTTCTAGATCCGGCTCGTCACCTAGCGCGAGTAGAGGGTCAAGCACGATCAATCTTGGCAAAGATAGCGGCGTAAATATTGGAGCAAAAAGCCAAACCTCTGTAAGTTCTGGAGGGATTGGAATTACTCAGGAGATTGGAGTAATTGGCGGGGTAGGAATTGCAGGCGGGGTTAGCGTAGAATTATCACCAATTGGTATCAATATCAGCGGTGATCCTAATTACGAAGATCCAAGTAAAAGCGCAATTTCTATTAGTGGTAGTGCAGAAGTTCCCGGCGGAATTATAGGGATTGGTGGTGGCGTAACCATAAACACCAGTACGGGGGCAATAGAAGGAGGAAGTATTGGAGGGGAAATAATAGGAATCGGGGTCGGAATTTCTAAATCTTCTGGTGGCATTGGAATTGAAATTTCTTTGCAAATTCCGGGCACCCCGATTGAAATAAGTCTGGGGTTTAGTTTCCCAGAGGATAGAGGAAAGCCTCCATCACCGCCATCACCGCCATCACCTAACATAGGTTTCCCGGTTGAAGCAATTATCCCACTAATTCAGAATAACAAGTGTTACCACACTGTCTTTTTATGGCATTCTTGGTTTAGTCAGCAATTCACTTGGAGTCCAGACCCGAATGTTTTCGTACGGGCTTCACTACCCGCGGATATACATGGACAAGGTGTTTGGACAAACAATCAATCTGCATTTTATGCTACCTTAATAGAACAATTACCCTATGGTAGAACTCCCGCTTATATCGAATTTCACACACCGCCCATCGCTAGCGCCGGAACGGATACTTGGAATTTCCCACAAGAATTCACAAAATACAAGGCGAATTTCAAGGCTTGGGCGTTGATCAATAATTCTCATCAAATTCTCACGCCCGGAGGGTTTAAGTACAGCCAAAATTTCCTGTTACCTTGGCATAGGGTGGAGAGTGGCGCTAGCTTGAAAGACTACATTACTAATTGGCGACCAGCCGGACAAATCTGGGATATTTCTGTATATGAAATACCTTGCAGTAGATTCGGTATTCCTTCCAGTGATTTGCCCAAACGAATTGCGCCACCCGGCAATTCTTCGCCTCAATATCCACCCTTCCCAAACCCACCACCGAGAAAAAGAAACATGGATGAATGTTGTCGAGAAAGTGTAAAACTTTTGAGAGAATTACGGATTTATCACAGAGAAAGTCTCCGGCTACTCGGAAGACCTTTGTCACGAAATGGATTGGGCCCGATTACCGCTAAAGGATTTTTCCCAGAGGAAACTGAAAGAATTAAAACGCCTATTAACCCCAAGAATCCCAATGAAAGAATCAAAATTAAATTTACCGATTATTATCAATTGGCTAATTATTTTTTAGATCAGTTGATAAAAGAAGATGTCGCTAACGATCCACGCAGTTTCAAACGCCCAACTGGACTTTTACAAAACCCCAATTACAACAGAGATTCAGGATCGAGCCTGACAGACAATAAACAGCCGGAAAAGGACAAATCCGGCAATCAGCGAGAACTTGAACTGGATAAAGAAATTTACATTCAATCGGCATTACAGCAGCAGCAATACATATTTGAAGCGCTTCGCAGACTTGAATATCTATTCCCTACGGGAGAGTTAAATGATGCTAAAATTGCTAAAAATTTATTAATTCCGGGAGCTAAGGGAGACATCAAGATTCACAATATGATTCAATTCCAAGAGCTATTTGTCCAATACATCAATGCTACGCTTGGCGACCCCCGGCAAATTCTTACAATTAAAGACGCTAATCCGGCACTAGCTGGTGACCAACCAATCGAAGTAAGCGCGCTAACTCTTGCAGACTGGGCTAGACAAATCACCAAATTTCAAATAGATACCGCTGGCGATGTTGACGCTGCGGTCAATCTAATGCTGCGCGACTTCCGAACCAATATGGCAAATCGCACCGACATTGTAAAGATTGGAGAAATTGCTCAAGCACTGTTTGAGGATACCGGAATGCGGGAGCAACAGGAATATATTTCGCTGCATTTAGAAGGCGATCCTTACGCGGGTCAATGGATAAAAGGGAAAGGATTTAAATCAAATGCTGATCTAGAGAAAAAAACTGAAGAGGCAACTGAAAAAGTATTACAAGCAACATTAAACCCCACAAATATAAAAGTCAAGGTTAGTCGCAGGCACAAGGAAGAAAAAACCGATATGCGTGACTTACTACGAGGGTTGGCGGATTTTACGCAAAGGCTTTTGTCGATCCCCACTGGCGGGGACGCAGTCGAGTCAATCAACAAATTAATCGAAAGTGCTAAATTTAAAATACAAACGGACGCAGCGCTTTTAAGGCAAAATATCAGTAAAGCCGCGACGGCTAGTCGAAATCGCACTAGAAAAAGGAAAAAATAATGGATTTAACCACTGGTTATCTTCCCTCATCTTGGTATGTAGGGGAAGGCTTAAAAGAGATTGTTGAAGCCGTCGGAGGGTTCTGGAATAATGTCGTCACAACGGCTGGTAATTTACTTAACAAATTTGCTAATTTCATCCAGAATCAACTTGACAAGATTAATATTTTCGGGGTGAATTTTGGTCAATGGCTGCGAGAGGAGCCGATTCAGGCGATCGCTGGTGCCGGTGCCGCTCTTCTAGCTGGCGGTGTGGTGCTTATCGTTGGGGGTTCTGTTGCCGGATTGGTTCGCGGTGGTATTTCGGGAATATGGCGAGCGGCACGACTAGCACTAAATGCGGTTGGGTTGGGTGGCTTAATTCGCGCTGCTGTAGGTGGGGTGCAGAGAATTTGGAATTTCAACTTTCAAGTTTCCGACAAACAAATCCGGGTACAGCAAAAATCCCTACTAGAAGGACAAGCCGGAGTTTGGGGTGAGGCTTTAGGTTCTATGGTGGGCACCCTTTGTGGGTATTCATTAGGGCGCGTAGCGTATGCAAATCAAGCCGATTTAATTCGATTTAATCCCGATTTGATCGCAAAACTTGACGAGCTTAGAATTAATAATTTTGACCAAGATTCTGAACTGTGGGAAGAGGCGGTAGAAAATCTCAAAAGCGCGATCGCGTCTTCGACTAGGGTTGGACTAAATATTGCAGCCCTTGAAGCTTATGTGAATGTCCGAAAAGCAATAAAAGCGACCGCCAGCGGCATTAATTTATCGGGAATGTGGCCAGGGCTGGGGGAGATGATTGAGACTTGGGGTGAGGAAGGGCAGCAACCTTGGTCGTTCGCGAGCGCACAAGAGGCATGGACAAAGAGTTTACCAGAGGGGCCGATTCAGGTTTTCGGTGAAGAATTTTTAGAGGCGGCGCAAAATATGTGCGCCGAAAGTCTGGTTCAAATAAGTTCCGCACTATAAAAAATGGGAACAACTAATTGGAGCGGTATTGGCAGAGAAATTTTAAACAAATATCTGCAATCTGAGGAGGGCAGCGGAGGTGGTGATGCCGGCCAATTTGGGTTGGATATTTTCGCGAACGGTTTTGAAGACGAATTTCCAGGGGACGCGGAAGACCCCGTTGCTGGAACCTATCAAAGTTATTCATTGGAGGCAAACAGGGCATCGGAAAGCCGCCCCTGGGGTGGTAAATTTGGAGAGCGGCCTAAAATTCATGAACTAAACCAACCGCCAGCAGCTCAAGCACTAGGCTGGCGGGTAATTGATTTTTACCCGAACCGCGACTTAAAATCTGAATTCTACAGATTGGCTGGTACTCCAAGCGAATTGCGGATAATGATGCAAATCGTGCAGGCAACGCGGTTTGTTACTGGGACACGAATTAATTTTGAACAATGGTTTGAGCAGTGGGAAAAGGGTTTTCCGGATTGCGATCGAAATCGCAGCGATTCCAATTTTTTGCTATCGGGTGAGAAGCAATGGGAGCGGATAAAGAAGCCAGAAACTCGGCCCAAGTACAAAGAGTTGAGTAGCCCCCAACAACGAGCAGACTTAGGATATCAAGTAATCGAATACTGGCGTGACCGCAGTGCGGTAGCCGATTCTGTATTCCTAACAGGGACGGGCTTGCAGTTGATACAGCACATTATTCAAATTGAGTACGAAGGTGGCGGTGGCGGTGGCGGTGGCAATAAAAACAAAAATTGGCCACCAATGAAAGGTCAGCCAACAATAAAATTGTTTTTTAGGGGAGAAGGAAGAGCGGAAGCCGAAATAACTTTAAGAATAATGGACAAATCAGATGATCCAACAGTTCCTTTACCCAGTATTAATAAATCTGACTTGCGAAATTACGCCAGGAAGATTAAGGAACAATTCGCGGCCCCAAATTTATTTGTTTGGAACAAAGGAAGAGAAATCTTAAGTTATAAAAATCGTTGGCAGGGATTCGATGGTCAGTGGTGGTTATGCCGGAATGAGGCGGCCGGCATGAATTTATTGGGGCGACTGTTAAACGTCCTCAACCTAACACTGGATACATCAAAAATAAGAATGAGTACGGCGGTGGACGAGGCAGCAGCTTTTCCAGCAAATCCACCTGATATTACGGTACTAGGTCAAACGGTCAAACAAGGGAAGGAAAGACCATTAGTTGATGTGACTTTTTGGCGCGCCGAAATTCAGTTGGCTAAACTATCAACCCCTATTGCTCTAGTAGAGAGAGCCGCTATTGTTTACGACTAGACCAAAATATGTGCCTGGATTTTCGGAAACCCTATAGGTTTCCGTAGCCTGCTTACTGCTTACAAAGTCTCGGATTACCCACTACATTGGGACTTACAAGCTTCTGTACAGGTATTTATGGCAAAAGTAGCTCATCAAGTTGACACGTCAGGAACAGGTAAACTTATTATGAGTTTACCTTCTGGAACCTATGATGCCGTAATTGGACCAATCGTGGGAATTTCCTTACTTACTGGGCCACCCCCCGCAGGCAGTTTTTCGGAGACTTCGGTCGCCGGAGTTAGGAAAGGTTTGCTTGGTCATGTCAAAATTTCTTTTAAAGTCGGAACTATCGTTAAACAGTCCAGTTTATTATGTTCACTAGAGAAGCTTGATACTTGCACCACGGAACTACCCGGAAAAGCCTTTAAAACAGGTACGATCGTTTCCGCGAGGTTTGGGGTTCGGCGGAGGCTTCGATAATGGTTGCTTTGAAAAAAATGTTGGCAACAGTAGATTTAGGTGCTGGCGGGGCAGGGAAATATTATTTCATGTCAAATCCTCTTCTGTATGCCACGATCGGACCGATCGTGGGAGTCTCCCTTGCTCCAGTAGCGGACAGGCAAGTTATTCACAGAGTGGAGGATTTAATCCTGTACGGAATTCTAGAAACCATTAGCGCGAGAACAGGCACAACTCCAACAAATCGAAAAAGTGCGAGAATTTTGTGCGCGGCTGATAAGGCAAGTGCAGCCCAAACAGGATTAATTGGGCAAGTAATACCCCAAGGTACCATTACCTCTACCAGTGCCGATCTCAATGCTCAAGATTATTTACCGTAGGATGATATGCCAAAAGGATTAGTTTTTATTGGTGGGCAAAACATTAATTATGGCTACGTTAGCAACGCAAAAATTTACACGGATGCAATACTAGCTGCTACCGGCATAAAAATGGTAGACTTGCCTGATACTGCTAGCGGTGTTACCGTTCCTTGGCGACTTCCAGACTTGTTGCAAGCTGGAGAACTAAGAAGAGTTAATGTTGTTTTGAATGATGGCGCAGGAAAGCGGACTAACAGAACGCTTTACATTACAAAAGATTCCGTTAGTGAGTTTCGCAAAACCTCCGCTAATGGCGGATTGATTGGCGCAACTATAGACGGGAAAGTAGTTTTAAGCGCGTCAATGCCTCGCAAAGCATCGTTTGCACTGATGTAATGCCATTATCTTCTATCCCGGTTTACAAGGAAAATGTTTTACTGGGATTGGAACTTTACAAAATACCTATTCTGTTTTCAGGGGTAGTTATTATTGTCGAGCCCAAATTTCACAACGATTACATCAAGTCGTTTGCGGGACATTTAATTCCTGCCGTTTCAACCGAAATAGGCGAAATCAAAAGTAGCTGGCGCGCTTGCTGGATAAATCAAAAACAATTCGTAAATTTTTCAATACCTTATTTCCCCTCTACTTACGAGTTGTATTTCAAGCCAGGATTTTTTTTGAGGGGAAGGACTTTTGAACTCAATATTTGGGAATTAACTTAATGGACGTTTCTGTAGCAAATTGGTACGCTAATCTTGACCCCAATATTCAACCTGCGTTTAATTCAACAGCAATGACAACACTAACGCCTTCTAGTATTGTGTTTGGCGCGGCGGTTGCATATCGAGAGGCACAAGAAACTTTTAACGGCGGAACTTCTGTCGGTGTAGGTCCTTACCTTAATTTCACATCTCCGCTCTTAGAAGATGTAAATCCATCAATAGATAGCAGTGGATCTGTTGGTAAAAGTAGCTCAATCACATTAAGGGCAAGAACAACTTACACCCCAGCGCCAATAATTACCCCGCAGCGGTCGATAACTATCATTTAGCTGGATTTAATGTAGCTAATACAAGCAAGATATTGGCTACGTTAAATTTTATTATAGGCAGACAATAATGATTACTATTTCTAAAACGTTAGTTGAAACGATATTCGTAATTGGAAGTCTGTTGACCCTGGCTGTGTCAAGTGCTTTCGCTGTGGCGACAATTCGCGCTCAACTAGCGATCGGGCAAATTCAGTTAGAAATCAAAAAAGATAATCATATCACTCAAGAGTTTGCGCGCAATATTCAGTTAGCTATTAAAAATGATAGTCAAGAATTTGCCCGAAAAGTTCAGCAAAATATCGATCGCAATAAAATTGAAATCGGGATCATTAAATGTGAAATTGTAGATATCAGGGGTGTCTTAGGGCGAGAATTAGGAATGAAGAAACGTCCAGATTTTCCCAGAGAGAATATACCGCCCGAAACAGATTTCACCTAATGGATAAATACTCTTACCGAATGGTTGTGCTTGCCCTTTGTTGCTCGGCTGTCGCGGTATCATTTGGATCTCTAGGAATTGCACTCAGAACCGGAGACACCCCCGGAGGATTGACCTCTATGGGGATAGCGCTATTCGGAATACTTGGTAGCCTCTTAGTCCCCTCTCCTAATCAGCAGTCTAAATAAAATTATGCACAAACTTAAATTTACAATGCAATTAAAACCTGCATTTCAATTACTATGGGGGAATTTAAAATTAATCTACCCCGATGGTAACTCGATCGATTATCTGGCGACTTCTGGCTGTACTGGGTGGCAACAAGAGAACGATCAATGGGTACGAGCAAGAGGGCCGTTGCCAGAGGGATTTAATTATAAAATCCCGACCACACCTTACTGGTTAGAGACTCGCGGAATAGAAGGTAATTTTTTTCACATCACTCCCGACCCGGTATCTGATGGCGAGGGTGGAATCCGATCTGAGTTGGGCATCCATTTCGATGCTAATGTACCTGGTAGTGCTGGCTGTATTGTACTGAGGAATCGGGGGGGTTGGGAGGCTTTTTGCCACCGACTTTCCGAGATCGCGAAAAGTGGTATTGAGTCCATCCCGTTATCCGTGGGATACCCCTGATAGCAGATCATTGTGGACTGAAAATCCACGTGTCCGGAGTTCAAGTCTCCGTCTTGGCATCCAAGCCCCTTGTTTTACAGGGGGTTTTGTTTTTGGGAAAATTCAGCCAATCACTCTTTTGATGTGTGGTGATGTGTAGTTGATACGCAGTTGATGTGCAAAACTATCGAGAGACTAAATTGGCACAGTGTGGTGGATAACTGGCACAGTGTGGTGGATAGCGTGGTGGCTGAAAGCGTTGGTAGTGGTGGATGTGGTGGATGTGGTGGATGTTTTTAATATAAGTAAATTCAAAATATTTTCTAAATTTTATATTTTATATTTTATATTTTTAGAGTTTTTGGGGGTTTTACCACCACAGTCAAAATATGAAGCCCCCTAATACTCGCTAGGCAAAGGTTTCAGACTGTGGTGGATTAAATTAAAAAACCGCAACGAGACTGCGGTTTACTTGTTTTTATGGTGGTAACTGAATTTGCGACTATTCCGGCACTTCCTCTGACGACACTAACCCGGCGTAATGCTCCCAAATTGTGCGCGGGCTATTGCCTACCCACAAAGCCACTTGTTTTACCTGAATACCTTTGGTCAAACATATTGATATGAATGAGTGGCGACAGTTGTAAATAGGGCGCTGCCTGATGCCAAGTTCGTCCAAGATTGGCTTCCACTGGCGATTCAGGAGATTGTGTTCGTCAACAATCAGCCCGGTTTTGCTGGGGAAAATTAGAGATTCGTTATCCCCCGGTGTCGGCTTGACAGACGCTAAAAGCGATCGCAGTTTTGGATTAATCGGGAAGCTGCGAGATTTGTCAGTCTTCGTGGCTTTCGTGATTCCATACACCACAGCCTCGCAGAATGTGACCTGAGTAACCGCCGCATCTATGTGACTCCACCGCAAGGCGATCGCTTCGCTTGGTCGGCAACCAGTGAGAAACAGGAACTCAATCAGAGGCGCGTAATGTGGCTCGACCAACTTAAATGCTTGGATTATGCGATCGCACTCTTCACCGGTGAATGGTTGAATATCTGTGGGTGGCTTCCGAGCTTTGATTTTTAATTTCTCGAATGGGTTACCCTCTATTAGTCCAGATTCGGTGGCCCAACAACAGCAGGCATTAATTTGCATCAGGTTTTTCTTGGCCGATCGGATGGTTGTCATCTCGATCAGTTCAAGCCTGATTTTCGATGCCTGATTTAAGTTCTGGCAAGTTTTCGCGATGTTTCTAGCTATATTAGCGAAGTCTTTTTTGATCGTTGTCGCCGCTAAGTGCCCCGCCTTGTACTCTGTATATTTTGCCCATAACTCTCCCAGAGTAAGGGAGATTTTTACTCTTTCCATATTTGGAGGTCTGTACCGCAAGAGCGAGGTGTCGAATTTTTCAAAGGCTATATCAGTAGCGATCGCCCTTGCTTTCTCTTCTGCTGCGGAGCGATTTACTGGGGTATCGGGCAATCCGAGGTACAAGTATTTTTGCGTGCCGCCGAACAAATGGCGAGGAAGTCGAATCCGCAACATCCCCCGCAGTTCGCAGACCACTACTGATCCTTTCTGGTGCTTCATACATCGTACTCAAAATCGATCTCTTTTTGGTCGGTGGCTAGAATCGCTTGGAGTTTCCGGCGTTCTTGCGGCATCAAAAGGAGCCGACCGACCCACATAACCTCTTCAGGTGTCCATTTCCCTCTTCCCGCTAACATTTCCTTCCGAGTTTTGGCTGTTTTTATGCCCTCCTTTAGTTCGTTCGCGCAGGCTAGTGCTTTAATCTTGCGCGTTTCTC
>Ga0335395_10001556_pt1 | contig 14393 bp, 10 predicted proteins | sample MAT02_FD_205744 | JGI IMG/M metagenome (GOLD analysis project Ga0335395, IMG submission 205744) | Freshwater microbial communities from Lake Fryxell liftoff mats and glacier meltwater in Antarctica - MAT-02 (spades assembly) (version 2) ...
GGGTGCGCATCGCCTTGGTCCCGCAGCCCGAGGTCACCAGGATCACCGCCGCGAGCGTGGCTGTCCGTAGAGACATGTCAGTACACCCCTCCGGCGACGATCCCGAAGCCGACCGCGCTCACGATGATCTGCGCGAGCGCCTCCGGCTGGAAGCCGCCGCGCGTGAACTTCGCCAGCTCGGCGACCCCGGCGACCAGGTAGACCTCGCGCACCGCCATCGCCGCGCGCGAGCGGTCGATGCTGGCCTCGTGACGCACGCCGAGGTCGAGCACGTCGGCCTGCTGCTGCGCCGCGCGACCCAGCGTCCACGCGTTGCTGTAGGCCAACAACATGCGGGTCGTCTCGTCGCGGCAGCCCTGCTGTTGCTGCGCCTCGAGGAACGGCTTGAGCGCGCAGCCCGAGCGCTCGAGCCGCTGGAGGTCGGCGTAGGCCGCGACGAGCAGGGTGTACTCGTCGAGCTGCGCCGTGATGCGCGCGAGGTCGATGCGACGACGACGCTCCGCGTGGCCGATCGCCGAGGCGATCGCGTTCGCCTCGACCCGCACGGTCTCGCGGATCAGGCTCAGCACCGCGACCTCGAAGGCGTCGACCACGGCCTCGACCCGCTGGATGCCGGCGACGGTGCCGTGCAGGGCCCTGGCCAGCGCGGGCGACACCTGCATCGCGGCCGTCGGTGCGCGCGCCGGCCCGCCGCCGCTGCGCGCCTGGATCAACGCGCCGAGCGCCGCGAGCTGCTCGCGCAACTGGATCACCCGCCCCTCGCGTGCCAGCGCGGTGTAGTCGTGGGATGTCAGCGCCGGGTGGGTCGGGATCTCATCCAACGCCGCGAACGCGCGCTGGACCTGCGCGGGGTCGCAGGTCGCGGGCCCCGCGGGCCCCGCAGGCATGGGAGTGACCTGTCCCGAAGACCCGGTGGTGCTGGCCGCAAGGACATGTCCCGAAGGACCGGTCGCCTCGCAAGGCCGGCGCGCCGCGGCGTAGGCGTCGAGGCGGCGCGACAGCTCGAGGTCGTGGGCGGCCAGCGCGTCGTGGACCGTCGCCGCGGCGGCCGACGTCGCCCCGAGTCGCCCGCCGTTGCACTCCGCCACGCCCGCGCAGCCGGCCTTGAACAGCGCGCCGAGGTTGCGCCGGCGATCGCCGCACAGCCCGTGCACGCGCTTGAGCGCCGCGACGATCGCCGGGTCGAGCTGCACCCCCGGCGCGGGCGGTGCGGCCGGGCAGCGCGGCTGCGGCACCGCGGTCTCCGACAGGCCCATCGCGCGCGCGCCGACGACGAGGTCGGTGCCAGCCTTCGCTAGGCGGGAGGTGTCGCTCTGGGGTCCGGACCACGCCCGCCCCTGCCCGCGAAGCTCTGCGAGCAAACCGAGGATCGGGTCGGGCCCGGCCGGCCTGCTCGGCTCCTTGCGCGGGCGGCCGCTCGCGGGCGACTCGGACGCGGCCGCCACCACCGACGCGAACGGCAGGGTCAGCCCGCCGAGCTCGGCGATCCGCCGGCTGAGCTTGCTGCACAGCGTGGTCCAGCCGTCGGCCTTGAAGCGCCCGCGACAGCGCGGGTGCATCAGGATCTCCGTCTCGGGGTCGTTCTCGTCGATCGCGGTCGCCGAGAGCACGTCGAGCAGGTCGCGGTCACGACCGGTCTGCGCCCACGTCCGCGCCAGCGCCAGCTCCTGCTCGAGCATCGCCGAAGCCTGCTGCAGCTCGGGCGCGAAGCCCTCGGTCAGCCGCGCCGCCTTGAGCTCGGCCTGCGCTTGCTGCGAGCCCTCCGCGTCGCGTTCACGATGCAGGTGTGCCCCGCAAGCCGGCATCGCCAGCGCGACGGCCATCGAGATCCAACCACCGAGACGGACACGCTGCATCAGGGCCGCCCGACTGTCGCACGACCCCCGCAACCACACAAGCGGGCCACGCCGGCTCGAACACGCCGCGCTGATACGTGGGACCGCGATATCTGCGATATCTGCGATACCATCGCGTCGCGTGGTCCCGTCTCGTCCGTCTCGTGCCCCGGCGACCGGCCGACTCGCGGCGCGGCGTCGCCTGCTCGCGCTGCATCACCGCCACGCCGGACTCGTGCGCGCCATTTTCTACTGGCTCGGGGCCGACCTCGAGACGATCGACGGCGCCGTGCTTCGCACCTTTGTGCTCGCAGAGCGCCACGACGCGCCGGCGACCGGCGTCCGGGCGTGGCTCGGGCGGCTCGCCTGGCGGGTCGCCAACCGCCCTGACCCCGACGATCGCGCGGACGCGCTGGCTTCGGCTCGGGCTTCGGCTTCGGCCCCGCGTCTGCCGCCCGAGGCCGATCTGCTGGCGCGTTTCCTCGCCGCGCACGTCAGCACCGCGGCCGAGCGCGCCGCCTTCGTGCTCGCCGAGTTCGCCGGCCTCGGCCCGGTCACGCTCGGCGTGGAGCTCGACTTTCCGGCCGAGGCCGTACGCCGCCACCTCGCCGCGCTGCGCGAGGCCTTGCGCGCCGACCCGGAGGTCCAGGCCCGCGGAGGCCCGCGCGCCGTGCTCGTGGCCAGCCTCGGTTGTTTCCTCGCCGACGAGGCCTGGCAGCGCCGCAACGCGGCGGCCCTCGCGGCGCAGCTCGCCGGATCACCTGGCCTTTCAGACATGCTCCGCAGGCCGCCGGTGATCCTCGGCCTCGGCCTCGCCGCGACGGTCCTGCTGTCGCTCTGGACCCCCCCGGCCGCGCCCGCCCTGGCCCCCCGCCGACCGCCGACCGTGACGGTCGCCGTGCCGCTCCCGCCGCCCGTGGTCGTCGCGCCGCCCCTGCCCTTACCTGTCCCTACGGTCATGTCGCCTGCGCCCGCGCCCCGCACGGTCGCGCGCCGCGGCAAGGGTCGGCCCTCGAAGGCCCGCGAGGCCCTCGCCGCGCGCGAGAAGCTGGCCCAGGCGCGCGACCCCGGGGCGATCATCGTCGAGCTCGAGATGATCGGCGCCGGCCGAAGATCACTGACCACCAACCCCCGGCAGGCGCTCGCCTACGCCGACCAGCACGCCCGCGACTACCCCGACAGCCAGCTCGTCGCCCAGCGCGCTGAGCTGCGGGTGCGGGCCCTGTGCGCGCTCGGTCGCCGTGACGAGGCGATGGCCGAGGCCCAGCGCCGCCCGCAACCGAGGGTTGCGGACGCGCTGCGCGACGCCTGCAAGGGCTGAGCTGTCACCGGCGCTCGATCTGCCAGCACGTATGGATCCGGGGATTTCGCGCGAAGTCCCGCGGGATCGTGTCCCGCGTGATGTCGGTGATGACGAGATCGGCGAGCGCCTCGGCGTCCATGCGAAACCGGCGAAAGTTGGTCGAGAACAGCAAGATGCCGCCGCGCTCGAGCAGGTTGACGGCCTCGCGGATCAACGCGACATGGTCGCGCTGCAGATCGAACTCGCCGGCCATGCGCTTCGAGTTGGAGAAGGTCGGCGGGTCGAGGAAGATGAGGCCGTAGCGCCGAAGTTCGTGGCGCATCCAGTCTCGACACTCGGCGGTGACGATCCGGTGCTCCGGCCCGGTGATGTTGTTGAGGTCGAAGTTCTTGCCCGCCCACGCGGTGTAGGTCGGCGACATGTCGACCGTCGTCGAGGCCAGCGCGCCGCCCAGCACCGCGTGGACCGTCGCCGAGCCGGTGTACGCGAACAGGTTGAGGAACCGGCGCCCGCGGGCCAGCTCGCCGACGCGCACGCGGGTCTTGCGGTGGTCGAGGAACAGCCCGGTGTCGAGGTAGTCGGTCAGGTTGACGAAGAAGCGCGGCTTGCCCTCGCGCACCATCAGTAGCTTGCCGGTGGCCGCCTGCTTGCCGTACTGCGAGCCGCCGCGGCTCTTGAGCCTGACCTTGAGGTGTACGCGCTCGCGCGGGACCTTGAGCACCTCGGGCACCACCGCCATCACGTCACGCAGGCGCGCCTCGGCCTTGTCCGGCTCGATCTCCTTCGGCGGCGCGTACTCTTGCACATGCACGCTGTCGCCGTAGACATCGACCGCGACCGCGTACTCCGGGATGTCCGAGTCGTACACGCGGTAGCAGTCGAGGCCCTCCTGCGCGGCCCACGGGGCCAACTGCTTCCGGTTCTTCTCGAGCCGGTTGGCGAACGACTCGGCGGCGTCGCTGCGCACCACCGGCCGCTCGCTGCGCGGCCGCTGGATCGCGGCCTCCTCGATCTTGAAGCGGAGCAGGTGTACCGGCAGCGCCCCGTTGAAGAGGTCGTAGATCTTCTTGGCGCGCAGGCCGATCGCGTGGCCTAGCTCGCGGTCCTCGAGCAAGATCGCCGCGTCGCCGCCCATGTGGCGGGTACGCAGCAGCTCGCCGAGCTCGCGGTACAGCGGGCGCAGGTCCTCGCCTCCGCCGACCCGCGCGCCGTACGGCGGGTTGCAGACCACCAGGCCCGGGTGCCTGTCCTTGGGGACAGGCGCGAGCAGTTGCTCGCCGATCGCCCAGCGCTCGACGTGGACCTGCGTGCGCAGCCCGGCGGCCTCGATGTTGCGGTGCGCCGCCGCGATCGCCAGGCCCGAGGTGTCGTGACCGCGGATGTCGGGAATTTTGTCGCGCCCGGCGGCCGCGCGCGCGCTGGCCTCCGCGACCAGCTCGCCCCAGATCGCGGGCTCGTGCTGCCGCCAGCCGAGGAACCCGAAGTAGTCGCGCCCGAGGCCCGGCGCGCGGTCGCCTGCGATCCACGCGCCCTCGATCAGCAGCGTGCCCGAGCCGCACATCGGGTCGAGCAAGGGTCCGCCCGCGGCCGCGATCGCCGGCCAGCCGCCACGGATCAGTACGGCCGCGGCGAGGTTCTCCTTGAGCGGGGCCATCGCGCCCTCCTCACGATACCCGCGGCGATGCAGGCTCTCGCCCGAGAGGTCGATCGAGATCACGGCCTCATCGCGCTCGGCGTCCTGCCCCGGAGGACCGCTCCGTTTGCGCAGGTGTACGTGGATCCGAAGATCGGGGCGCAGCTTGTCGACCGAGGGCCGGCGGTCGCCGACCCGTAGTTGGTCCACGACCGCGTCCTTGACCCGCTGCGCCCCGTACGTGGTGTGGACGATCGCCGCGTTGGTCCCCGTGAAGTCGACCGCGAGGGTCTGCGTGTGATCCATGTGCGCGGACCAGTCCACCGCCAGCGCCGTCTGGTACAGCGCGTCGCCGTCGACCGCCGGGCCGCGCGTCAGCTCGAGCAGCACGCGCCCGGCCAGGCGCGACCACAGGCACACGCGGTAGCCGAGCTGCAGCGAGCCGGAGAACAGCACCCCCGCGGGTTGCAGCTTGTAGCCCGCGACCCCGAGCGCGCCGAGCTCGGCGGCGAGCAGCTCTTCGAGGCCCTTGGGACAGGTCGCGAAGTACTGGTGCATCCCTGGCGTCGCGGACATCGCGGCCTCATTAGCACGACGCGCGCGCGCGCGGACCCCCCGGCGCCGGCCGTTTCACGCGGGCGGGACCACGGCCACGGCGCAGCCGGCCACCCCGGCGAGCGCGGAGGCGGTGCTGGTGGTGAAGATGCGGGCCCCGACGCCGAGCTGCCGCGAGCCGACGATGATCAGCGCCGCCTGGCACTCCTCGGCGACCGCCGCGATCTCCGCGACGCGCTCGCCGAACACCACGCGGCGCGGGCGGTCGCCGAGCGCCACCTCGACGGTCCACGCGCTCGCGGCCGCGAGCGCCTCGGCGCGCTGACCCTCGCGCTCGACGTGCCAGCGCGGGTCGAGTGCGCCGAGCATGTCGCCGTCCTGCCGTTCACCGACGTGCAGCAGCTCGAGCGGCCGGCCGACCGCGGCGGCGAAGCTGCGGGCGAACTGAGCCGCGCCCGTGCTCGCCGGGCCGAGGTCGGTGGCCAACAGGATCGGCCCGGGACCGACCTCGGCCAGCTCCGGCGGGACCACGATCACGGGCCCCGGGAGCTGTCGGAGCACGCGTCGCGAGACCCGTCCGAGGCGCACCAGCGTGGTCGCGCCCGTCGCCGCCGCGCGTCCGAGGATCAGCCCGGCGGCGTGCTCACAACGCCCGGCCAAACCCTCCTCCGCGCGCGGCACCATCAGCACCTCGACCTGCTCGAGCGGCGGCAGTCCGAGCCGCTCGCACCGCTGGTCGACCGCCGTGCGCACGGCGTCCGCGGCCTCGTCGGCCCCACCGGCGAAGCGCCCGGTCCCGGCCTCGAGCACATGGACCCCGAACACGCGCGCGTCGGCGGCCTCGCGCAGCCACGCGGCGAAGATCAGCGCGCCGTGGCTGCGCGGGCCGAGGTCGAGACCGAGGAGCCAGGGATGAGCGTTGTGCATCGCCCCGATCGGGCGCCCGCACCGCCTGCAGCGCAAGCAAAAACGACGCGCTCGCGGCATGATCGGCGGCCGATCACGCGTAAGTGATATCCGAGAGCGGCGAGGAACGATGCTGGAACGCCTGCACAACGTCGACTGGAGCGCCTTGACGCACGCCTACGGGCCCGCCGCCGATGTCCCGGAGCTGATCCGGGCCCTGGCCGGCGCCGACCGCCAGGCCCGCAAGGACGCCTACTGGGAGCTCTACGGCAACATCTTCCACCAGGGCACGCGCTACCCGGCGACCGCCCCGGCCGTGCCGTTTTTGCTCGAGCTGCTCGCCGACCCGGCGACCCCCGATCGCCACGCGCTCTTGCTGCTGCTGACGCACCTGGTCTGCGGGCAATTCGGGGTCGCCGCCGACCCGACGCTCTACGCTGGCGAGCCCGATGGATCGGCCCACGACGCCGACGACTACGGCACGATCCTGCGTGACGTCTACCGCGCCGCCGAGGCCGGCCTCCCGATCTATCTCTCGCTCGCGACCCGCGCCGACACGGCCCACCTGCGCGCCGCAGCGGTGTTCATGCTCGCGTGCCTGTGGACCCGCGCGGCCGTCGTCGTCCCGGCGCTGCGGGCCCGCGTCGCCGACGAGGCGAGCGCCGTGACCCGCGCGACGCTGGCGTTCGCGCTCGGTCGCCTGCAGTGTGCCAGCGCGACCGACCCCATCCTGGTCGCGCTGCACGAGCGAGACCCGGCGCCGCTCGTGCGCTTGCTGGCCGCGGTCGGCCTGGTCCGGGCCGGCTCCGGGCCGGCCCCGGAGGCCGCCGTCAACACCCTGATCGCCGCCGTCCAGGACCCCGACGGCGTGCCCGGCTACGACCAGCTCCCGTGCGGCGAGCGTGACCTCGCCGGCGACATCGGCCACGTGCTGCGCAGCGTCCCGCGGGCGCTCGGCCTGCGCGCCCTCCCGGCCCTGTGCCGCGCGCTCGAGCGGGCCGAGGACTTCGGGACCGTCGGCCTCGTCGAGGCCATGCTGACCTTCAGCTTCGGCGAGCGCCACGACCTCGCCGACGCCGACGCCGACGCCGACGCCGACGAGGATGACCTCGAGGACATGTCCCAAGTGCCAGCCCCCGAGCCGATCGATCCGGCCCGGTTGACCGCGGAGCAGCGCGAGGTGCTGACCGCCATGGCCCGGTCGCACGAGCTGTGGACCGTCGGGAATCTCTTCTACGTGCTGCGCAGCCACGGCATCCCGACCGAGCGCTTTGCCCTGTGCGCCCTCCTCGGGATCGAGGCCGTGCGCGACGAGCCGGCCGAGCTGGCCTCGCAGGCCCGCTTCCACCGGATCCACATGCACGACCCGGCCGCGGCCGCGAGCCTGCTGCGCCGCGCCGTCCTGCTGGGCCCTGGCGACGCCGCGCTGTGGCAGCAGCTCGCGCACACCCTGCTCGCCGCCGCCGACCCCAACGAGGCGCTGATCGCCGTCGACCGCGCGCTGGAGATCGACCCCGCGCTGGCGGCCGCGCACTTCGAGCGCGGCCTGATCGTCGTGAACCTCGACCCCGGCGCGGCCGCGGAGGCGTTCGCCCGCGCCGCCGCGCTCGGTCACCAGCCGCTCCAGTCGTCGACCAACTACGCGACCTGCCTGGCGATGATCGGCCGCCGCGAGGAGGCCCTGCAGATCCTCGAGCGCCTCACTACGGAGCACCCCGAGTTCGCCGACGGCTGGTACAGCCTCGGACTCGCGCAGCTCAAGCTCGGCCGCCTGCGCGCCGCGCTCACCACCCTCGGCCGCGCGATCGACCTCTCGCCTGACCACAGCAACGCCCACTACGCCCGCGCCTGCGCCCACGCTCTGGCCGGCGACGCCGTGCCCGCGCTGGTGGACGTCGCTCGCGCCGTGGCGATCGACCCCGACCTGCGCGCCGCGATCCGCGACGACGCCGACTTCGCGTCGATCGCCGACTCGCTCGAGTTCATCCGCCTCACCGCCGGTGATGCAGCGGACGCAGCGGATGCAGCGGATGCAGCGGATGCAGCGGATGCAGCGGATGCAGCCGGTGCAGGCGACGGCGTACTGCGCAACTGAGCGGACCCGCCGCGGTCAGGGCAAGGTGCAGAGCCCGACGTTCTCGAGCCCCGGCGGGGCCGTGTCGATCGGCTCGTACCACGGCACGCACTCCTGGCCCTCGCCGGGGCACGTCGCCGGCATCTCCGTGGTGTCGCAGAACGGCAGGCAGCAGCCGGTCGCGTTGACGTCGCACTCCTTGCCCGACGCCGTGGCCGCGCAGAAGAAGCCCTTGTCGCACGAGTTGACATACTCGCAAGGGTTGAAGGTCTGGCCGAGGTCGCCGGACGCATCGAGCACGCAGGTGAACTCCTCCGGGTTTTGCGGGTTGGGGATGCACAGGTTGTCGTTGGCGCAGTCCTGCGTGAGCGGGTCACACTTGGCCAGGCACAGCGTCAGCACGCCGTCGTTGGAGATGAAGCAACTGCTGTCGGCGTCGCAGCTCGGGGAGGACTCCGGCCCCGTGCACTGCGCCACGCAGGTGCCCTTCATCGTGTCGGGCTTGACGTCCCAGCACAGCACCCCGAGGTCACAGCTATCGAACCCGCTGACCGCGCTGCCCTCGACCGTGCACACATCGCCGGGTTGCCCCTTCTCGCGGTTGACCGGCACGCACTTGGTGGCGTTCCACGCGGTGCTGCCGTTATTGGCCCACGGCATGCACTTCTGGCCGTCGGGACAGTCCTGGTCCCACACGCTGCACTCCTTTTCGTTCGTCTGCGGGATGTCGCCCATGGGAATGAAGCCCATGGTCGAGCTCGACGATCCGCCCGTGTCCGCCGCCGAGGTCTCGGCCCCGGTGGTCGGCTGCATGCCCGTGGTCGCCGGAGCGCCGGTCGTCGTCCCGTCGGTCTCCGACTGCCCATCACCGGTGCTCGCGTCGCCGGTGCTGTCAGCGCTGCCGGCGCTCGGGTTCACCATCGTTTCCGTCCCGGGATCCTTGTTGCAACCGATGGTGGCCGCGATGACGACCGCGAACGTGGGCAGGAGACACAGCTTCACCAGAGTCGATCGCATGGGGGCACCTCGAGAGACTCCAGCGATACCACGGTCGGGGCGGAAACGACACAAAGCCACATAGACCCGCCATCGCGCGAACATACAGCGTTCTGCGGGTGTGCTCGCCCCGGGTGTTCCATTCGGCCCCGATGCGCTCAGGGGTTCGCAGCGCCCAGCAGGGGCACGATGCGGTGGACAAGCTCGTCGAGGTACGCCGCCAGGCCGTTGGTGTGCCCGCGCTGCCTGAGGTCCGACAGCGGCGTCGACTGCCAGCACTCTGCCTCACGCGCCAGGTCGCCGTCGGTCAGCAGACGCAAGACGCGCTTGATGTCCCGCTTCGCGCCATGCGACGACGCCGTGATCTGGCTCGAGGCTGTGCAGGGATCCTGACCGAGCACCTGGCGCAGCAGAGCCAGCCGCTCGCGCTCTGCCGCGTCCCGCGGCGCGAAGCCTGCGAGCACCCACGCCTCACGCTTTGGCAGCGCCAGCCCGATCACGACGGCGAACGGCCAGGCGCGCCCCGCCTCGAGCGTGCGTGCCTGTGCGAGTCCGCGGCCTCGCTCGGGCTGATCGTCGGCGTCGCGGATCAGGAGTACGCCGGCGAGGCCTCGCTTACCGGCGATGAAGGCCGCGAGTTGCAAGGCCTTGTCCGCAGCGGCGGCGTCGGCCGCACCGGGCTCACCGCCGAAGCGCGAGCGGGGCCGCAGTCGCCGCAGACCATACTCCTGGGCGACGCTGTCGAGCTTGTCCCAGCGAACGAACGGACGGTCCGGCGCGACCGCCAGCCATTGGCGCACGGACGCAAGCAGCCCCTCGTCGAGCCAGGAGATGTCCGCGCACAGCACCCGATCGGCGAGCTCGGACGCGGTGCGAAAGTCGGCGGCGGCCTCACACACGACCAGCAGTCGCGCGGTCACGGAGCCGGCTCCGCGGGCGCCATGTCCTTCACCCAGTCCTCACCGACCGCGCTCCACAACTGGCCGGCCTTCAACACGCCGAGCATATCCTCCCGCGGGCAGTCGGTCAGCGGTCGGGCCGCGGTGGTCCCATCCTCGCGCAGCGCCATCACCACGACCTCCTCGGGCGCCAGCTCGTCGACGAGATCCGGCGAGTGGCTGGTGGCGACGATCTGCAGGTCCGGGAACCGGTCGAGCAGCGCTCGAAGCTGCTTCAGGAGGTCCCACTGCGCGCGCGGGTGCAGGCCGTGATCGATGTCGTCGAGCAGGAGGATCCGCGGACGCGCCGGGCTGTGCAACAGCGCCAGGATCCCGAGCGCCAGCAGCGTGCCTCCGCTCATCATGCCCGCGGAGATGCCCTTGCGGCCCGAGACATCGAAGGTGAGCTCGTGAGCGAGGATATCCGCGTCTTTGACCGGTCGCGTAATGTTGATCCGTCGGACCCCGATCCGTTGGATCTGCGGGACCACCGCGCGCAACGAGGATTGCAGGGCCTGAAACGCGTCGTTGTCCTCGAGCTGCATCTTGGCCACGACGTCGGCGAGCCCGGAGCCGTCGCTAGCGAGCTTCGGGGCCACGACGGACACCGGCACCGGCGCAGCGAGCTGGGCGGGATTTGGCATCAACAGCGTCGCGGCGAGCTGACTCTCCCTCGACTGTTGCTCCTCCGCCCCCGCCCACTGTGCGGGTCGCACGTGTATTTTCGGCGCGACGCCGCTGGGAGGACCATCGGCGAACTCGTACGCCCACGGTTGCCCGCCCGCGACCGTGCCGGCGACGGTCACAGTGCACCACCCGACGCTCTCGCCCTCATGCGCGATCGTTTTGACCGAAGTCAGCGCCGGGTCCACGGGAGACTCCAATCGCTGCACCATCCTGATCGCCTGCAGCACGCTCGACTTGCCGGCCCCGTTCGGGCCGACGAGCACCGTCAGACGTCCGAGCTTGATCTCGGTGTTCCGGTGGGTCTTGAAGTTTTGCAGGCGAATGCGGTCCAGCACGGCGCGCAGGATACCGCGCCGTCCTGCCGCGCACTACCGCCAACCTGGCCGCATTCAGAGGGTTTGCGCGGTCACCCAGGCGCCGACGAAGCCGCCAGGCGGCACCCCGCAGCTCGAGCCCTGGAACAGCGGACCGTGCATGCCCATTCGCTTACCCCACGTCGTCGCTTCGCCACGCCACTAGTGCGAGCCCCGAAGCCTGACAAGCGCGGCCTGACGGCGGTCACGACGCCAGCGCAAAGCTGTGCTGTGCCGCCGAGTACGGCGATCGGCGTGTCGCCTCCGAGTTGTCTAGCCAGAGGTCGTCTCGAGCGCGCGGGCGGCCTTGATCAGCTCGCGAAGCTGCTTCGCGCCGAGCTGCGCCGCGGCGGTGCCGAGCTCGGAGAGCAGCTCTGCCTTGCCGGTGTTGCGGTGCTTGCCGCGGGGCAGCAGCTCGCTCGGCTCACAGCCGAACGCCTGTGCCAGCAGCAGCAGCGACTCGATGCGCGGTGACTTGTAGCCCAGCTCGAGCTTGTTGACGGTGGTGACCGTCAGGCCGGTCGCCTTCGCCAGCTCCTCGATCGTGAGGTGCGGCCGCCAGCCGGTCTCGTTCTGGCGCTTGCGACGGGTCTTCGGCGGCGGCGTCGACGTGCGCCAGTGCCTGATCCGTCGTCCGATTTCCTGGGCTACTTCGTTTTCTGTCATGGTCCGTCGCTCAAAGAGGAGCCGAAACTCTACAGGCGGGGCCGCCGCCCGGCAAGCGCCTATCTTTGCTTTCGATCTTTGCTTTCGATCTTGCTCTCGGGACCTGTCCCAAAGGCCGGGCGACCTGGCCTTTTGTTCCGGTCGTGTCGGTGCCTGTGCATGCATTCGCATGCGTCTCACGCATCGCATGCATGCGTCGTTCGCCGACGCCAAACGAAGATGGCCTTTGGGGCAGGCGCGTCTCCTCCATGCTCGCCGCGCGCCGACCCACCACGACGGACCCCGGCCGCACCTGGCAGCAGGCGAAGGCATCGGCCGCGACCCGGCCGCGTGGACGGCCGCCGCGGACTCGCCTGCCGCACCGTCGCGTTTAGCCCGCTGCTGCGCCTGGGGCCGGTGCTGCGCCCGCGAGCGCACCCGCACCCGCGCCTCGGTTACGCTGTCCGGCATGCCTTCATACGCCCTCGCCATGTCCAGGTCGCGCCTGCTCTGGATCCCGCTGTTGGTCTGCGGCTGCGGCCTGGGCCTGTTCGGCGACGACAACGACGGCGGCGGCGAGGGTGGGCGCGACGACGGCGGCGCCGAGGATGGCTGGGTCACAGGGGGCACGCCGACCGACGGCAACTTGGAGGGCGGCTGGGAGGGCGGTGAAGGTGGGCCCGAGGGCGGTCCCGGTGGCGGTCCCGGTGGCGGTCCCGGTGGCGAGGGCGGGGCGAGCACGACTGGCATCGAGCCGACCGGCGCCGACAACGAGCTGCCCGAGGGCGACCAATGCCCCTGCGTCGCCGACAACGAGGATGTCTACGTGCTCTCGGACGTCGGCACGATCTGGAAGTTCGGTCCCAAGGACAACAGCTTCGACTTCATCACCCAGGTGGAGTGCGGCGGCATGATCGACACCTTCTCGATGGGCGTCAGCCGCAAGGCGCGCGCGTGGGTGCAGTACTTCGGCGGCGACCTCTACACCGTCGACCTCAAGGACCCGAGCTCGGCTTGCAAGGACCCCGGCTTCGAGAACAACAACCCGCTGTTCCCCAACTTCGGCATGGCCTTCGTCGCCGACGGCATCAACAGCCCCTGCGATCGCCTCTACGCGCACTCCGGCATCGACCCGGCCCTCATGGGCGAGGACGTGGGCGCGCTCGGGGTCATCGATCCGATGACCCTCGAGCTGAGCGAGATCGCTATGATCGACTTCGCCTGGGGCGAGCTGACCGGCACCGGCGACGGCCGTCTGTTCGCCTTCCAGGGCGCCGAGCCGCCGTTCATCAGCGAGTACGACAAGGAAACCGGGGCGCTGCTCGGCAGTTGGCCCCTGCCCGGCCTGAGCAGCCCGGACGCCTTCGCGTTCGCGGCCTGGGGCGGTGACTTCTACCTGTTCATGACCAGCAGCGACGACTACCTCGGCAACAGCCGCGTCGTGCACTTCGACTTCGACGAGAGCGACGGCGACGGCAAGGCGATCACGACGATCGTCGACCAGGCTCCGATCCGCATCGTCGGCGCCGGCGTGTCGACCTGCGCGCCGCAGTGAGTGCCGCCGGACGCCCCCGAGCGCGCCCCTGCGCCGGACTACGCGCCATTCTTCACCGAGGCCGTCGGCATCATCGACAACGCCTGCGACAACTTCATCCCCGGCTGATCAGGTCAACACCGCCGCGCGCGGGTCCCACAGGCTCTCGGCGACCAGGTGAACCACGCCGTGGGCCGACTGGATCGTGCCGCTGACCCCCAGCACCGCCGCGGTCCGCAGCAGCAGCTCGTGACGCTCGCGCACGCTCGACCACACGATCACGTTGAGCATCCCCGTCTCGTCCTCGAGCGTCAGGAACGTCACCCCGTGGGCCGTCTGCGGCCGTTGCTTGCAGGTCACCGCGCCGACCGCCTCGGCCGGGCTGCCGTCGCGTAGCCGTCGCAGGCGCGCCGAGTCGAGCAGCCCCGCCTCGCGCAGCGCCGGCCGCCACGCCGCGATCGGGTGCCCGCGCACGCTGTGCTGCGCGCGCCGGTAGTCCCACGCGACCGCCTCGCCCGCGCTCAGCGGCGAGAACAGCGGCTGCTGTCCGCCCGGCGTCATCGCCTCGGGCAGCGCGAGCGGGCTGTCCTTGAGGACAGCCATACCGCGCACCGCCCAGATCGCAGCCCGTCGATCGAGCCCGAAGCCGGCCAGCGCCCCGGCCTCGGCCAGCGCGTGCAGGGCCGGGCGAGCCAGCCGGGTCCGCCGCACCAGCGCCTCGAGGCTGGCGTAGGGCCCCTGCTCCGCCGCGAACGCGGCCTGCTCCGCCGCGCCGAGCCCCTTGATCATGCGCAGGCCCATGCGCAAGGCGCCGCGCCCCTTCGGGTCCGTGTCCTCGAGCGTGCAGTCCCAACTGCTGCGCTGCACGTCGATCGGCCGGACCTCGACGCCGCGGCGCTGCGCCTCCGACACGATCGTCGACGGGTGGTAGAAG
>Ga0335395_10001558_pt1 | contig 14381 bp, 15 predicted proteins | sample MAT02_FD_205744 | JGI IMG/M metagenome (GOLD analysis project Ga0335395, IMG submission 205744) | Freshwater microbial communities from Lake Fryxell liftoff mats and glacier meltwater in Antarctica - MAT-02 (spades assembly) (version 2) ...
CGAAGGAGAGCGCCTTCACATCAATGCCACGGGCGGCAACATCGGTGGCAATGAGAAATTGGACCTTCGTGTTTTTAAAGGCCCGCATCACTTTATCGCGCTCCTTTTGGGTAAGATCGCCATGGATCACATCCACCGGGAATTTTCGCACTGCGAGCTGCTTGGTAAGGACGATGGCCCCGGCACGAGTGCGGCAAAAAATGATGCCACGCTCTTCCTTTTGTTTTTTGAGAAACTCCGAGATGAAGTCCGTTTTGTCATCGCGCGAGCAGATGATGAAGCGGTGGTCGATGTCCCGGTTCACGACGTGGGCTTTATCAATCTTGAGCAAATGCGCCTTGGGCGACATGTAATCCTTGATGAGGCCTTGGATGGCATCCGGGATGGTGGCGGAGAAGAGCCAAGTGCTGCGGCGGCCACGGGTGAGGGCGAAGATTTTGACCAGCTCCTTTTTAAATCGCATGCTGAGCATTTCATCCGCTTCATCGAGGATCAGGTGCTTGACGGAGATCAAGGTGAGAGCCTTGCGGTTGAAAAGGTCCACCAGCCGGCCGGGGGTGGCGACGACGATGTGGGTTGGCCGCTGGAGGGCAGCGATTTGGCGATCAATGTCTTCACCGCCGCAGACAGCTTCAGTGAAGATTTTCTCGGTATGCTTGGTGAAGCGGAACAGCTGTTTGGCGATTTGCTTGGCCAGCTCGCGGGTGGGGGCGAGGATCAACGCTTGGATCTCGTTGACGTTGGGATCGATTTTACTTAGCAGCGGCAGGCCGAATGCCGCAGTCTTGCCGGTGCCGGTCTGGGCCTGAGCGATGAGATCACCGTTGTTTTCCAACAAAAACGGAATGGCCTCCTCCTGAATGCGGGTGGGCGTGTGAATGCCGAGCTCTTCGAGGCCCTTGATCAGTTTTGGGGAAACCCCGAGTTCTTTGAAAGTTTTCAACGTGGTGTGGGTGAGAAATGGATTCGCGGGGAGGGCGGCACCATGGCGGGTGCGGAAGCGCTTGGCGAGAGATCAATCAGGAAAGGAGCGAGGGCGGCAGCTCGACGACAGCATCCCGCAACGTCACAAAGATCCGGTCATGCTGTTGGGGCTTGAGGATCGCACCACCCGTGAAGCTGCCAAATGCTGGTAAAATGAGGGTATTCTCACGCACAAGGAAACACGGCAACCGCAGTGAGGTGTGCCTGCCGTCCGGGATTTTCACGACAGGATGCCAATGCCCGGCAAGATGGAAATGCTCGGCTGTGGCGTGGGCGGGATCGTGGATGACCCGGATGCCCTCCTCCAGATCCAGATGGGAAACGGGGTGCAAGAGGGCAGGGAGTTGCGCCAATTTCAAATCATGATTCCCAACGACGAGCGTGGTGGGGAAGGCAAGCGAGCTCAAAAACTCCGCAAGCGCGATTTCCAGCTCCGGGGTGATGCCGGAGGGAGCATGGAAAAGATCCCCAGCGATGACGAGCTGGGCCGCTTGGTGTTTCTCGCACAGAGCGGAAAGTCTGGCAAAGTCGCGGGCGCTATCGCCCTCTGGCACCGGCAGCCCGCGCGCACGGAAAGCCGCAGATTTCCCAAGGTGAATGTCCGCAACGATGAGCGTAGAACTCCCTGCCAAAAATACAGCCCCCTCCGGAAGCAACGACAGCGAGTGATCTAGAAATGGAACCATGAGTGTCTGCGGCGGATTGATTGAAATATTGGCCGCACTAGCAATAATTACCGACCTACCGCTTGTCATGCCATTGGGCCATTTGCATTCAGTTTGGCGCATCCGCAATAAGGAGGGTCTGATTTCCGATGAAGTCCATGGACTGCTGCAGCCTGCTGCCGCCTTCCGCAATGCAGCTTGCCTGTCCGTCCGTAGCCTCAGACATCCTGACTTGGAAGGAAATGACGTGATCCAGGATCGGGCGGGTCCCCATCGGATTTCTGATTCCCCATCGGGGATCAGCCCACAGCCCAGGGTTGGTGCAGAGCACCTACCCTGGGAAAATGATCCGAGTAAATCCAAACTCCAACGGGGTTTCGTCTCTGGCGGATCGTCGGGTTCACGTGGAAACCGGACGAAATCCCGTTGGGATTTGAATTCCAATCATGGGGCCGACCTAGGGTAGCTCGTTCCTCGCAACCCTAGGCTGTAGGGCGAATCCCCGTTGGGGAAAACACTTCCTCGTCACGCTCTCCAATTCCCAGCGACCCCCGGCATGGTTCATCGTGTTTCCTTGGCGCTCCTCCCAAGTCCATCGTCCACGTGGGTGAGTCAGGATGTCCGTAGCCTTGGCGTAGGCGGGCTGCGAGCGGGTTGTATCAGCCCGCCCAGCGTGCCAACGGCGTCGGGCTTGCAGCAAGGCTGCATCGCCCAAAGCGACAGCAGGCTGTAGCAGCCCAGGGTGCTCCGCAAAATGTGGATCGCCGGGGCGAGAGCGAGCTATCTCACTACTTCGGTGCCGACGCCGCCGTCGGTGAAGATTTCTAACAGCAGGGCGTGGGGGAGGCGGCCATCGACGAAGTGAACTTTGCGCACGCCTGCGTTCAGAGCATCTACGGCGCTGCGGATTTTTGGAATCATGCCGCCGGAAATGGTGCCGTCTGCGATCATGGCATCTGCTTCCTTGCGGGTGACGGATTTAATCAAAGTGGATGGGTCCTTGGGATTCGAGAGGAGGCCGGGCACATCCGATAGATAGACGAGCTTGGCGACGCGGAGTTCTTTGGCGAGGGCGGCGGCGGCGAGGTCTGCGTTGATATTTAGGGGCCGGCCTGTGGCAAGCTCGGCGGCGAGCGGAGAAATGACGGGGACGATGCCAGCTTGGTGCGCGGCATCCATGTGGGCCATTTGGCAGCCTGCCACCTCGCCTACGCGGCCAATGTCGATGCGCTTGCCATCAGCGTCCGTGCCCTTGATTTTCTCGCCAAGGAAGACATCGGTGCCGGGAATGCCGACAGCTTTGCCGCCGTAGTTCCGGATCATGCGGACGAGGTTGGGATTGATCTCCTCGGAGAGGACGCGGGCGACGATTTCGATGGCCTCATCGGTGGTGACGCGGAAGCCGCCGACGAATTTCGCCTCAAGACCAGCTGCTTCCATGGCGGCAGAGATCGCCTTGCCGCCGCCGTGGACGACGATGGGGTTGATGCCAGCCACTTCGAGGAAAACGATGTCCCGCATGACCTTGGCGACGAGCTCGGGATCTTCCATGGCAGAGCCGCCCATTTTGATGAGAAACGTTTTGCCGCGAAACGCTTGGAGGTAGGGCAGCGCTTCGATGAGTGAGTTAGCTTTTTCGATGGGGTCCATGTGAGGAATGCGGGAGCTTCCGCAGCGGAGGAGAAAGGTGCAAGCCTTTGAAACGCGTCAACGTTGAACCTTATCGAGGGCGGCATCGAATTGGACCCGGGTGATCCCGAGTTTCAGCCAGCCTGATGGGGGGACGGGAAAGGTTTTGATCCACCACCCATATTGTGATTGGTCATTGGTAATTGCTTGGAGTCGCGCTTCCGGCGTGGAGATTTGAGAGAGAAAATGGAGTGTCTGCCGCTGGTATTGGTCACCTGCTCGGCTGTCACCGGAATTTCGCCTTGCAGCGGCGGCTAGGACTTGATCGCGCAAATTGATGTCATTTAGGGAATCCGCGAGGCCCAACGCGCCTTGATCATCGGTGCTTTCTAGAATTGCTTTTCGCTGTTTGTCTGTGGCCTGAGAGAAAATTTCGGCTGCCCAACCACTGTAAACTATAGGTCCGTCTTTTGCTATTACTGCCGTTGCTATATTACTCCAATACTGAAATGTCACCGAATGTTGTTTCTCGGTCATATCGAGAAACCATTGGGCTGCCGCCTGAGGGTCGCGCTCAGCCCATTTTCCCAATACATTCATAGGCATGCTTCTTACCATTTTCCCATCCTTTTGATTTAGTGCGGCGATTCCATCTAGGAATTCGCGAAAATCGAAATTGTCCGGAACTTGATTCAATAACGTTCCCGAACAACTTTTTCCTCTCGGTAGCTCAGAATAGATATTCAGAATTTCTCCAGTTGTCGCATCAGGTTTGGCCCAGGTTTTATCAATCTGGAGATCGACATATTTATCGTGAAATTCCTCGTGTTTCCACTTGATATCCTCGGATTGCAGAGCTTGCGACATCGCTAGAGCCTTTTGTGGATCAGTCTCCAACATCGCCGTGAGGATGGCCTTCATCGCATAGCGCTGTGTGGCTTCCGACGCCAGCTGTGAGGCCCAAGCCAATGCTCCGTCATGATCTTCCTTCAACCATCTATTCAACGCTTCGTCGAAAAACGACTTGTCCTGATAATTTAGTCCATCTGGACCAATTTCTTCGCAAAGGCTGCTGAACAAGCCGGGCAGTTGGTCTAACGAGAGAGCGGAAAGCCATGCAGTACGACCGGAGAAGTCATCCGCAGAAGGAATGGACTGTGCAAATTTTTTCGCTGCGAGGTTTTTTCGAGCTAGCGATCTTCCCATTTCCGATTGTGCGCTCTTCGTCACCAGCGGGGACTGCGGCAAAGCTGACGTGGGATCAGGCAAAAATAATGCATCGCGCGGGATGAAATAGCCGCCTCCCAAGCCGATGATGAGGCAAGTGAATCCAACCGATAATTTACCTGAATTCATAATTTAGAGGGTTCTTAGCGATTAAATCGCGGCGCTGAAAGGACAAAACAGTGATTGATCGCTCGCTATTTTTTTTTACCCGGGGGATTTTTGCTGCGGCGCTTGCGAGGTGTTGCGGTTTTTTTCACAGGGGCTGTCTTCGCTGGAGGATTCTCAGTGGTAGATTTTTCTGCCTGCGGGGCGAAGGGTGTCTTTTCTTGGGGCGCTGGGATGAAAAGCGGAATTGGTGGTGATGGCGGGGGAGGCTCAGCAATTATGCAGGGAGTTTCCTCGATCTGGCGTGGGGTAAAAATGGGACTGACACAAAATACAGCGAAGATGGCTGCGAGGGCCGGGATGCCGGGCAGCCAGACGGAGGCGATCCCCACGCCGAGCCACTGGGCTCCTAGAACAAGACTGGTAAGCACCAACAGGCCAGCGCGGTGGCCGAAATCTACGAAACGCGAGATTAAGAATAGCACAATCAACGTGATGCCGAGCAGACCGATCTCCCATTCCACGGCGAGCCGTGAGTATTCATTCGTCTGGGAGTAGGCCTCGTTGGATGCCATGGCGGCGACCATGGCGGAGAGGTTTTTGGAAAATGCTTGGGTGGCTGGCTCGGTGTTTGACTGATCATCGCGCAAGATGACGGGGTCTGGCGCGTTTTTTGGGAAAAGCCCGTCACCACCATCAATGAGCGCTTCGGCGGAAATTTCCTTGTAGGGGGCGAGGGCTTTTACGGGCATGTTCAGCCGGCCGGATTCATCGATCGGAACGATGGGCCCGGTGGGGCTGAGTTTGATGTATTCCCCGAGATGAATTTCCAGTTCATCTAGCGGGAGATTGCTGCGCTGGAGGACTGTGAGCAGCGGAAATGAGAACACCACGCGGTCTGCCCAACGGGCGAGTAGCGGCGGGGCTGAAGTAGCTGGTTCAGACTCTAAGACCGAGAATCCCGCCAGCGAATTTTCCCCACCCAGAATCACGCCGGGCAGGGGGATACGATTGACGACTGGGAGGATGGAATAATCTCCCGCGACGGCTGTGAGTGGCAGCGAGGCCCGCCGAAATGAAGCGGGCAGGGGTGAGGAAACGACCGCTCGCGAGAGCGGCGCGGCCATCACGAGCGAGTCGAAGGCTCCCAGAGCCCGCTCTAGGGCGACGAGGCCGATGGGATCTGGGGCTTCCCAGGCGAGCACGGCTGCGGTGGCCGCTTTCTTCGCACCTAGCCGGTGGAAGTTAGAGAAAATGACTGCCAGATCGATGGGTGAGGGTGGCGAAGTTTGAAAGTACCGTTCGAGGTCATCGTCAAGGGAAACAATGACGGGAGCTTGGCGTTGATCCGGCTTGGCAGTGGCTGACATGGAGCCAAGTTTCCACGGCGAGGAATGAGTGCCTCCGCCAGAAATGAAGAGCGGCGGATTGATGAAGCCTCTAACAACTAGAGCAAATGCTGCGCGGTCCGGGGCCGTTCCAGGGAAAAATTTCCAAGTTCCGAAGGCGACGATTGCGGCGATGAGCAATACCCACAAGCGAAGATGGCGGGGACGGCTCACGGTTTTTTAAGAAATTTTTGCCAAGATGGGCGCGAGTGGTTTTTCAAGATCAGTGCCGCGAGTGACTTCGCCTAACAGCCTCGCGGCGGTAGCGATGTGGGGGCGATACCAATCATCGCCACGATTTTTCACAATGTTTGCATACGCGCCGAGGGCCTGCATGAGGCGTTGGGCGGCACATTCGTGGAAGAGCTTTTCCAACGGGCGTTCATCGGCGATTTCCTCCCAAAGGGCTAGGAGTTGCTCACGCTCTGCGGCGGAGTGATCGAGATAGGGATCGAAAATGAGTGAGGCGAGATCGTATTCCTGGCGACCGCGGCGGAGGCCTTGGAAATCGATGAGCCAAACTTGATCATTTTTGATCATGAGGTTTTGCGATTGGAAATCCCGGTGGACGAGGTGGCGGGCGACGGTGCCGAGGCGCTCTGCAAGATCGGTGAAGACGCTGTTTTTCTCCAGAGCGCCGGCATCCATCTCCAGATATTCTTCCACCAGAAACTCGAAAAAATACTTTTGCTCCCAGCGGTAGAGCGCTGCATCGAAGGGTGGCATCAGGTGGAAGTCCTTGGGCGGCTTCGCATAAAACAAGCGGTCCACCTGCTCGAAGGCAGAGCGGTAATATGGCAGCCGCTCCGCAAAAGGCCGGTCTTTGAGCGAGAGCAGATCCACGTCCCCCAGATCCTCGACGAGGGCCACCCGGTAGCGCGCCCGATCGTAAATGATCGTCGGCACGCGGAGTTTTGCTTGTTTCAGAAAATTCGCCACTGGGATGAATTGCGAATTATCTTCGCGCTCCTCTGTCCAGTGCACGCCGATGAATGGCTCGTGCCCCGGGGTTTTCACTCGGACAATGGTGCGGCCTGAGGCCCCGCGACGGATAGGCTCAAGCGTGATGCGGACGGTGGGGTCCACTGCTAAGTACTGGCGCACGGTGGAGAGGATCGCTTCGGTTGGCATAGGCGGGAAAAGACTAGCGCGAAATTTCCTGCATCTGCCAAGGGAAATCCGGCGTGCGATTGTTTGTAAGCTCGGATTCGATATTTATAAAGCTGCGGAAACTGATTGAGAATCCATCGTTTTCAAAAAGTATCATTTAGTTCTGAGTTGCAAATTCCCATTTGATTCTTGCCCGCCGTTCCCGCACGGTTCGTGAATGGCGAAGGCTAAGGACGAAAATCGGGTGGTGGTGAAGGTGTTTCTCTATGGGATCCAGCCACAGATTTGGCGGAAATTTTCAATTTCCTCCAAGGTAACTTTTATCGAATTCAGCGATGCGGTGCAGGCGGTGATGGGCTGGGACAATAAAAGTCCCCATGAATTCCGACACGGCAAGGGCAAGCGCCTCACCGACGTGATCGGCCCAATCGGCTTAGAAGACCAAACCGCAGGTGAATTCCAAGATGAAGCCGTTCTCACCATCGCCGAGTTTATTGGAAAACGCCGCCTGCCGATTCGGATTCTTTACCGCTACGACTTTGCCGACGAGTGGATTCATGAAATCGTTTTTGAAAAATGGACCGGTGGAGAAGGTGGGCCGATAGCCTTGGAAGGCGCACGCGCTTGCCCACCAGAAGACTTCGGCGGGACCTTCCAATACATGCAGGCCCTGCATGGTGAAATCGAGTGGGCCCATCCAGGATACGAACCGGAAGTATTTGATCCTAAGTCCGTTAGCTTCGAGCCAAAAAAAGCGCGGAAGCGACGCTAGGCCGAAATTTCTTAAAATCCCGCCTAACGCCAAGTCTTCTGCCAAGCCTCAAACTCCGAGGGCCGCAACCGAAAGCGGGCGATGTTTCCGCCGTGCAGGCAGCCCAACTCCGTTTCCACCACTTCGATGAAACGGGGCCTCTCTGCCACCGCGATGGTCCTTTCTGCCGCCGCTTTGATCGCCAAAACCGCCGCCACTTTCGCCATCCCGCCTTGCACGATTTCTCGCACAGCCTCGCCGATGGCCGAGCGATGCCGAAGCCGGAAGGGATCAGGCTCGCCCAATGCCTGCCGCACCGCCGAATAGCGGGCGCAAGAACGCCGATACGCCATCGCGAAGACATCTCGCAGATAGTCCACCTCATTGAGCTCATACACTCCCAAGAGTCCGGTGATGTAGTCGTGTGGCTCCACATCCACGAATGAAAGTGGGCTTAGATTATGCCGGATCAGCGGAATATTCGCCGCCAGCCGGGATACTCGCTTATTTACATCCTCAAAGGGCTGGAGATACGGCAAATGCACCATCACGAAAAACGCTTGTTCAAACGGATTTCTCACGGATGCCGCTTTTCTCAGAATTTCTTCAAACCGCTCTTCCACCTGCTGCGGCACCGCCAATGGATGAAACACCGTGCCGCTGATGGCCACCGGCCGCGAGCGAACGCGTCCGCATGCACCCGCGTCCGGCAGCAAGTTTTCCGAGAGCAGGGCATGAAGATTACAAATGGTGTAGCGGTTGAAATTAATTTCTCCCGCCTCATCTGCAAGCATCTCGATGGCGGCCTTATGATTGAGGATCATCTGCGTTTCATGCGTGCCTTTTCCCGCCGCATCCTCACCCATTTCCAAGAGTCTCTGAGTTTCTAACAGCGAGTAAGTATTCCCTTCCAAGCGGCTGGAGTTCCAAGAAAGATCGATGAGCAAGCGGTCCATCACTTGCCGTAGATATGTGCCGGCAGGCAGCTCACCCAAGCCCACTTGGCCAATGCCCTCAAGCTCCTTGCGCAAGGACTCAGGGAGGTAAAAAGTTTCATTCGGCCGATAAGCGTCCAGAAATTCACCTTGGTAGCCCACCGGATTGCGCGCCGAAAGTGGCAGTTGGATGGTCCTGCTGATCGCCTTCGCCTCGATGGAAAGCCAGTCATTACGCGTTTGATAAATGGGAGGTTCTTCACCCACAAACAGATGCTCAGACCGGAGATGCGCCTCCTCAACGAAGTGATAACGCCGCGCCCGCCCCTCGCCACGGGCTTGCAACTGGCCTGCAGTAACAAGGTGGTCCAACCTCCGCTGCAAGGTCCGCTTCGGGTAATTTAACTGTGCCATCGCGAGCAGCTCTTTAACAGAGGCTCCCGAATCCTGCAGCATCACGATGCTACGCAGTTCTTGGAATTCTTGATTTGGAATTTTAAATGGCATGATTTTAGTTTTTATGGCATGATTCTCATTAATCACGTCAAATCCAGCTCCAATCTGGCACAATTTTCTAAATCACGCCACTAAATTCTTCTTTTTCTTTAAATCGTGCCACTATTCGACAAATGCTGCCACATGGAAGGCCGCCGCAAAAAGGATCAGTTGCACTCCACCCATCGCCAATAATCGGTTGAACGCTGGCCCGGGAGGTGTGGTCAGAACACCCCAAAATATCCGTAAGCCCAGCAACAACACCGGCGCGCCCGCCACCGCAAATGTCGGATGGCCGAAGGCAACCCATGCCAATCCCGCAAACGCAGCAATTTTCACCTCCAGCCAAATAACCGCCACCGCCACCTTCGGCCCAAAGCGCACCGCAAGCGTGTGCTTGCCAGTGGTGGCATCCTCTTCACGATCCCGCAGATTATTGACGGAAATGAGCACCGCAGAGAGCAGGCCGATTTGCCCTCCGAGCAAAATCGCCTCTTTCGGCCAGCCGCCCGTCTGGATAAATACGGTGCCCATCACCGCCACGAAGCCGAAAAACAAAATTACAAACACCTCACCCAGCCCACGATACGCCAGAGGAAATGGCCCACCCGTATAGCCATAAGCGAGAAACAACGAGGGAATCCCAATCAAAATAATCGGCCAACCCCGCGCCTGAAATAGGAAGATTCCACACCCAATGGCGATCAGTAAAAACACCAACGCCAGCCGCATCACCGTCTGAGAACTCATCAATCCAGAGGCCGTCACACGGGTGGGACCCAGCCTTTTTTCGGTATCCGCGCCCTTTACCGAATCAATGGCATCGTTGAAAAAATTCGTAGCGATCTGGATGGCAATAGCCCCGAGCAAGGTGCAAATCGCAAGTCCAAGATGGAACTCGCCGGTCAATTTCCATGCCAGCACACAGCCCACCCAGACGGGGACGATGGCGGCGGGAAGCGTCTTAGGGCGCGCAGCGAGAAGGCAGGCTTTGATCACGGATTTAGAGTAGATTTTAAATAGTAGCGATCCAGTTCGCTTTGAGGAAGAATTTTCCTAGCCGCCACTAATGAATAATGCCCTTGAACACCAAGCAAATGGAAATCTTGATTGCTAAAGGTTTTTCAATGAAGCTTTTGTTTGGGATGCAAGATCGAACATCATCGGCACGCTACTTCGGAAGAGGCGAGATTCCTGAGGTGCCACTGGAAGTGAGACGATGAAACGTCCGACTCACTTCAAATTATCAGATTGGCGCTGGCTGCTTATTTCACTCACCCATCCGATACTGTCCACGCTTTGTCACATTGTAGGTCAGGAGTTCTCTGGGGGATCTTTGGGTTGGCTAGGGTATGTGGCAGCTTTCGCACTCATCATAGGGAATTTGCCAGGGGCAGCGCTTGTCGAATGGCTGGATCTTGCGACACCCACTGTGCTGGAGGCTGATGGGGGCGACTATATTTTCCGGATGGTTGCTTTAACTTGGCTGCTAGTTGTGGTGCCGGCGTGCTTCATCGCTTTCCGCCTTTTATCGCATCGCCCCAACCGCTAACCGCAGCAGCGAACTTTCTGCTCGACTAGTCGAACATTTGTAATAACGTCTCTTCATGACTGCCAAACTGAAGATTACCAGCATTGGAAATTCTGCCGGGGTCATCTTACCTAAGGAGGTGTTGGAAAAACTCCGCGTCGGTAAAGGTGATACCCTTTTTCTAACCGAAACTCCGATGGGATTCGAGGTATCCCCCTTGGATGAGAAAATCCAGCGGCAGATGGCAGTAGCAGAACAGGTGATGCGAGATAACCGGAACCTTCTTCACAAGCTCGCACAGTGAATCCAGACGATCACACCGAGCCTGAGTGGATTGAACTGGAAACGGTCTATCGCCTGCACTCCCGCCAATTGGCAGAGCATGGTGGTGCCGCCGGAGTCCGCGATGAGGGGCTATTGCTCTCTGCGTTGAATCGGCCAGTTTCCAAATGGGATTACGAAACCCCTCGTCCGGACTACTGCGAACTTGCGGCGGCCTACGCCTATGGTATTGCCAAAAACCATCCATTTCTTGATGGAAACAAACGCACAGCCGCAGTGGTATGCGAAGTTTTTCTGATCCTGAACGGCCTTCAGCCTACAGCTAGCGAAGATGATAAATATCCAGTCTATCTGGCACTTGCAGCAGGTGAATTGCACGAAGACACCTTCGCCGATTGGCTAAGGAAAAACACTCGTGCGATTTGAAAAAATTCGCCTGATTCGCCTGATTCGCGGTGCCTTTATTGTTTGTGAGAAATTTAGCTAGGGCACAGCGAATCTTGCGAATTTTTCTGAAGACCAACAGGCCGGATAGGACCGATGAAATTTCAAGGCACTCTCGGAAATTTTGAAAAATCTGGTGCGCGTTTTTCTAAGAACGCTTGTTTCCCTTCGCGGCCTTCCTCGCTCATGTAGTAGAGCAAAGTGGCGTTCCCCGCGAGGTCGAGCAGACCCATTTGACCGTCGCAATCTGCGTTGAGGGCGGACTTCAGACAGCGCAGCGCGAGGGGAGAATGGGCAAGCATTTCTCGGCACCATTGGAGGGTTTCTTTTTCCAAATCAGCCAGCGGGACCACAGTGTTCACAAGGCCCATCTCGAGAGCTTGTTGGGCATCGTATTGGCGGCACAGATACCAGATTTCCCGCGCTTTTTTCTGGCCGACGATGCGAGCGAGGTAGCTGGAACCCAATCCACCATCGAAAGAACCAACTTTTGGCCCGGTCTGGCCAAAGCGCGCATTGTCCGCCGCAATTGTTAGATCACAAACAATGTGTAAAACATGGCCACCACCGATCGCATAACCGGCCACCATGGCCACCACCGGCTTGGGCAGAGAGCGGATTTTCTTTTGTAAATCGAGCACATTCAGGCGCGGAATGCCGTCCTCGCCGATGTAGCCGGCGTGGCCGCGGACTTTCTGATCGCCGCCGGAGCAGAAGGCGAGATCGCCGGCCCCGGTGAGAATGATCGCTCCTACTTTCGGATCTTCATGCGCCAGCTCGAAGGCGATGAGCATTTCCTTCACGGTCAGCGGCCGGAAGGCATTGCGCACTGCGGGGCGATTGATGGTGATTTTTGCGATGCTTCCCTCATCCGTAGTTTCATATCGGATATCCTCGAATTCGCGCACGGTGGTCCACATGAGTGTAAGTTTGGATGTTCAACCTGCACCCCGCAACCCCTTAACGCTTTTTGCGCAAGCGTTTGCCTGTCAGACGAGTGGCGATCAAATTCGGGCAGCGGCCTTTGAGCCGGAGTTGCTCGCAATTTGCCTCAATCTTGATCGTTTGTCTCACCGGAGTGTAGCCTAGCCGCCGGGTGACGCAATCGTTGAGAAGATCCAAATGATGATCCTCAAACTCGACGACGCGGCCACAATCGATGCAAAGCAGGTGGTTGTGCGATGGCTTATCGAGGAAATTGGGATCGTAGGTGGTTTGATTATTACCGAGATCGATTTCTCGCAGCAAATCTGCCTCCACCAACAAACCGAGAGTGCGATAGACGGTGGCCCGTGATGTCTCAGAGTCCAACTTCCTAGCGCGATCAAACAGCTCATCCGCCGTGAAATGCTCATCTTTAGAAAACGCGGCTTTAACGATGACCTCGCGTTGCACGGTCCGCCGCAGGCCTTTGCGGCGGATGAATTCATCGAGTTTTTCTTGAATACTGGAAACCACAGCTTTTTTGTAACCTGAGAAAGCGCTCTCGGAAAGCGGAAACGGCGGCGAACACAAGAATCGACAGGCGCAGGCACAGGGCTAGACTCACTGCGGATGACATTGAAGGAACTTGGATGGAACGATGAGTTAGAAACAGCCACAACTGCCTATCGCGGCAAGGGCTGGGTGCCGGCTCGTTTGATCCGTGAAACGGTGATCAATTACGGGGCATTTCTCAAAGGTGGCGATGAAATCGATGTAATTCTATGTGGCCGCGTCTGGCATGAAGCTGCCTGCGATGCGGACTTACCAGCCGTAGGGGACTGGGTGATGGTGGAGCTGGGCAATGAGAATCAACCCTCGGTGATCCGGGCCAGCTTGCCACGCCGCACTTGTTTTTCCCGAAAAATGCCGGGAAATAGTTCGCAGGCCCAAGTCATCGGCGCAAATATCGATTATGTTGCAGTGGTCACGGATGCAGGTCCGGACTTCAACATCCGCCGGATGGAACGTTATTTCATGCTCATCAATCGGAGCGGGGCCAAGGCTGTGGTCTTGGTTAACAAAGCGGATCTTTTCCCTAAAGAACAAAGCCAAAAAGCCGCGCAAGAAATCGCTGCCCTCTGGGATGGTGCGATGGTGCATGTCACCTGTGCGCTGAATGGTGATGGCCTCAAAGTCCTGAAAAAATATTTGAAAAAAGGAATCACGATGTGCGTCGTAGGTTCCAGTGGCGTCGGGAAATCCACCTTGGTGAATCAACTTTACGGTGAGGAGTGGCAATGGACGAGTGAAGTGAATGAAACAACCGGAAAGGGCCGCCATACCACGACATCTCGTGAACTAGTGCCATTGCCAGGGACTGGAATGTTAATCGATAATCCAGGGATGCGCGAGATCCAAATGTGGACGGATGAAGCCACCTTGCGTGATAGTTTCGCAGATGTGACTGCCCTTTCAGAAGATTGTAAATTTGCAAATTGCAGCCACCGCAAAGACAAGGGATGCGCCATCCGAGCCGCAGTGGATGCCGGGGTATTGGAACTTGGACGTTATGAGAATTTCCTTAATCTGGAAATCGAAATTGCCGCTTTAAAGAAACGTTCTGAAAAGCGCCAAATGGCCGTGGAGCGCTGGGCGAAGCGTAATAGTGTAAAAGCTCGTAATCTAGCTGACAGGATTCAGCTAGAAAAAGATGAACGTGGTGACTTATAGTATAGCTCTGCTCATACCGAAGTTTCCTTGGTGGCATTTCGGATTTGCTCGAAGGTTCCTTCGATCAATTGTTTACCTTGCTCACCTATGTTATGGTAGATGGTGGACATTGTTTGGATGGTGCTTGCGGCAGGCCCAGCGAAGGTAAATTCGCAATTTGTTACTTCACATTGATTGAGA
>Ga0335395_10001560_pt1 | contig 14377 bp, 12 predicted proteins | sample MAT02_FD_205744 | JGI IMG/M metagenome (GOLD analysis project Ga0335395, IMG submission 205744) | Freshwater microbial communities from Lake Fryxell liftoff mats and glacier meltwater in Antarctica - MAT-02 (spades assembly) (version 2) ...
TGATGCCGGAAGAAAAAGAGAACCACATTCCAATTATTTCCAAACGCGAAGCCGAAGTACCCGGCACCCACGTGGTGAACTACGATTCGGAGGTCGATACGATTCATATTTCCCACGTCGCGCACAGTCGGAAGGGCTTTGCGCTGGGGGCAGTCATCTCCGCCGAATGGCTCCAAAACAAAAAAGGCGTCTTCGGCATGGAGGATATGTTGGGTAATTTAAAATGATTCCAACAATACCCGCAACTCCGTATCTTTGCCCACCAAGACCCTTCATTTTCAATTTTCAATTTTCAATTATCCATTAAATAAATGGCTTTAAAAGAAGTTTACACGTCCCCTTCCTCGCAAAACAAGAAAAAAGACAAATCGGCCTTCCGCGAGTGGGTGGATTCCATCGTATTCGCGGTAGTGGCGGCAACGCTTATTCGCTGGCTGTTTATGGAGGCCTTCACGATCCCGACGCCGTCAATGGAAAATAGTTTGCTGGTCGGCGACTTCCTGTTTGTGAGCAAATTGCACTACGGTACCCGCACGCCCAAAACCCCGCTACAGGTGCCGCTGACCCACCAAACGATTTGGGGTACCGACATTCCGTCTTATCTGGATTGGATTCAATTGCCGCAGTACCGCTTGCCGGGTTTCTCGGACGTGAAATCAGGCGACGTGGTGGTTTTCAACTACCCGCCGGAATTGCAGCATCCTACCGATTTGAAAACCAATTACATCAAGCGCTGCATCGGCACACCCGGTGATGAAATTGAGGTGCGCAACGCGCAAGTTTACCTTAATGGTAAGCCGATGGTCAACCCCCCGCGCATGGAGAGCGAGTATTTTGTTTCCACAACCACGGCGGTGAACGAGGACAAGGTTTTCCGGGAAAACGGCGTGTCGGAGTTCACCAGCTACACCGAAACCTACAACGATACGATTCCAGCCAACGACGAGTCGGGCTACATCGTTTACACCACGGCGGACATTGCTGGAAAGCTGAAAGAATACGATTTTGTGCGCGACATAAGAGAAGTGGTTGCGCCCAAGGATATAAGCGAACCTTCGCTTTACCCTTCTTCCTCTTTGTTTAAATGGAACCGAGACAATTATGGCCCGATTACGGTGCCGAAGGAGGGCGTGACCGTGGCGATGACGCCGGAGAACGTGGCGTTTTACGGCCCAGTCATTAAATACTACGAAGGTAACGAAAACGTAGAATTGACCGATAATAAAGTCACCGTTGACGGTAAGGCCATCGATGGCTACACTTTCAAGCAGGATTATTACTTCATGATGGGCGACAACCGCCACAATTCCGCTGACTCGCGCTACTGGGGCTTCGTGCCGATGGATCATATCGTGGGTAAGGCAGTATTCGTATGGATGTCCATTGACCCAAACCCCACCAGTACCGCCAACAAAATCCGCTGGAACCGCTTATTCAGGACAATAGACTAATAAGTAGCGGCATGACGGAGGATAAAATTGCGATTCTTGCCCTAGTGCGCACGCCCGGCGTGGGTTCCGTCACGATTCGTCAGTTGATCAGTTACTGCGGCGGGGCCGCAAAGGTGCATCGGTCGGACTATAAAAAACTCATCAACGTTCCCGGCGTAGGGGAGAAAACCGCTCGGAGTATTATCGCCAAGTTTGGCTGGAATGAAGCTGAAAAAGAGTTTGATAACTGTGCCAAAAGTGGCTTGGATTTGACTTTTTACACCGATCCAGCGTATCCCAAACGACTCAAACCGCTCTACGATTCGCCCGTGCTGCTTTATTCGCAGGGCGTAATAGACTTCAACGCCCTCCGCACGGTGGGCATCGTCGGTACGCGCAAAATCACGGACTACGGCAAGGGGGTTACCGAAACCATCATCAAAGACTTAACACCCTATAAGCCCCTTCTGGTAAGCGGCTTGGCCTACGGGGTGGATATTACCGCCCACCGGGCATGTTTGAAAAATGGCATTCCAACGGTAGGCGTCATGGCAAGTGGCCTGGATGTGATTTATCCGGCCGCCCACAGCCGCACCGCCGAAGAAATGCGGGTCAACGGCGGCATAGTCACCGAAAACCACTTGGGTACTAAACCGGATTTCATGCGTTTCCCGGCACGCAACCGCATTATTGCCGGGCTGAGCGATGTGACGATCGTGGTAGAATCGGCCAAAAAAGGCGGCAGTTTGATCACAACTGAGTACGCCCAAAACTACCACCGCGAGGTCTATGCCGTGCCAGGAAATTTGGGAAACACTTATTCCGAAGGGTGCAATCAGTTGATTAAGAAGAATAAAGCCAATCTATTTTCCTCAGTAGAAGAAATGGCGGAGGATTTGCAGTGGGTGCTTGGGCAGACTGAACCCGAAGCCCCATCCAAATACGACAAGCCCGAGGCCGAACTCATCTTCGAGGGCTTTACGCAGGATGAGGGACAGGTCTTGGCACTCCTGAAAAACAGCGGCGATATGCAAATCGACGACATGAGTTGGCAGAGCGGCATCCACTTGGGCAAACTCGCTACGCTACTGTTAAATCTGGAATTTCAGGGGATGGTGCGGTCAATGCCGGGCAAGAAGTACGCGCTGATTTAGCCGATGATTGATTTCAAGAAAACCACGCTGGAACTGATTGCAATGGGGGAGGGGCTTACCGTCGAATTTAAGCGCACGATCGACAGTCCTTTCAAAATCGCCAAAACGCTGGCTTCCTTTGCCAACACTAGCGGCGGCATTCTGCTGGTCGGCATTGCGGATAACCGCTCCACGGTCGGTGTCAATTCGGAACTTCGGGAATTGCAAAAGCTGGAAAAGGCCTGCGGGGAATTGGTGGAGAAAGAATTGCTGATCCGTTGCATGACCGTGATGCTGGGCATGAGTAAAATTTTAAGGATCGAGATCGACGAAAGCGACCACAAGCCGCACTACGCCATCAATGAAAAGGGCGACCGCATTATCTACGTCCGCACGAAGGACAAGTCGGTGCCCACCAACCGCCTCATGCTGCCCGGTGAGGGCGATGCCGCCACGGACAAATTGCTGGCCTCACGTCCCGTAAAACACTTGGTCAACCACCTTAAAAACAACGACAGCATCACGGAAAAAGACCTGTCCAACCTAATCAATGTTTCCGTAAAACGCGCCACCCGATTGCTCCACGACCTCTCCGATAAAGGAATTGTCTTAAAACGCGGCAGCGGAAAAGGGGCGCAGTATAGCCTGAAGTTGGTGAATTAATGATAGAATGAGTGAATGAGTGAATGAGTGAATAAAAAAGGGCACGCCTATTCTATCACTCTGTCATTCACTCATTCTATCATTGAATATTAACAAGTTCCAGCTCAAACGTCAAATCTTGGCCCGCGAGCGGGTGATTGGCGTCAAGCACAACATGATCGTCTGCGACTTCCTTTATGACGACGGCTACTACTTCGCCGTTGCCATCCTGGTGCATGTTGAGCGTAGTGCCGGGTTCCAAAGGAATATCTGAGGGAATCTGACTGCGATCGAAATGGATTAACAATTCTTCGTTGACCGGGCCGTAGGCCTCTTCACTGGGAATGCTGATGGTTTTCTTTTCACCCACTCCCATGCCGGTCACGCCATCGTCGAAGCCTTTGATGACCATTCCCGTCCCCAATTGAAACGACAGCGGATCCCGTCCGGCGGACGAATCGAACAGTTGTCCGTCGGTCAGGGTGCCGGTATAATGTACTTGTACGGTGTCTCCCGATTTAGCCTTACTCATCTTCAAATGTTTTTAGAAAAAATAAAATGAGAAAGGGGAACAACGCCCCCTCCCCGAATCGTTCATTTCGGCCTCAATAGGCGCGGGCAAATACGACCCGACAATGCGAAGGCTGGCCGGAAACCATATCGACGCCTTCCTCTACCGGGGCATCCAGCGGTATGCAGCGGATGGTGGCTTTGGTTTCTTCCTTTATTCTCTCCTCGGTTTCGGAGGTGCCGTCCCAATGCGCATAGATGAAGCCGCCTTTTTCGTCTAGAGTTTTCTTGAACTCCTCGTAAGTGTCGGCTTCGTGTGTGTTGGCTTCGCGGTAGGTGAGGGCTTTGTCGTAGATGTTTTGCTGGATTTCTTCGAGCAAGGCCGCGATGTGATCCACGATGCCGTCAAAGGCGACCGTCTCCTTGGTTTTATTGTCGCGCCGGGCGATCTCCACCGTGCCGTTATCATAATCGCGCATTCCCATCGCCAGCCGAACTGGAATGCCGCGCAGTTCGTACTCGGCAAACTTATAGCCGGGCTTGTAGGCGTCACTGTCGTCGTATTTGACGCTAATACCCTTCTTTTTGAGTTCCTTGACCAAACCAGCCACCCGCTCGGAAATTTTGGCCAATTGCTCTTCATCACGGTAAATCGGAACGATCACCACTTGGATGGGGGCAAGTTTGGGGGGGAGCACTAAGCCGCTATCATCAGAATGCGCCATGATCAGCGCTCCCATGAGCCGGGTGCTAGTTCCCCAGGAAGTCCCCCAAACGTACTCCAAGCCGCCTTCCTTGTCCTGAAACTTCACATCGAATGCTTTGGCGAAATTCTGACCCAGGAAATGGGAGGTGCCCGCTTGCAGCGCTTTATTATCCTGCATGAGGGCCTCGATGCAGTACGTTTCCACGGCCCCCGCAAAGCGCTCGTTTGGGGTTTTTATGCCACGCAGCACGGGTAGGGCCATCCATTCCTCGGCGAAAGTGGCATAAACGTTCAGCATCTGCTCGGTTTCGGTGATGGCTTCCGCTTGGGTGGCGTGGGCGGTGTGGCCTTCTTGCCACAGGAATTCCGTAGTCCTCAGGAAAATCCGGGTGCGCATTTCCCAGCGCACCACATTGGCCCACTGGTTAATGAGCAACGGCAGGTCGCGGTACGACTGGATCCAGTTTTTGTAGGTACTCCAAATCACCGTCTCGGAGGTGGGCCGGACGATCAGCTCCTCTTCCAGCTTGGCTTCGGGATCTACTATTACACCACCGCCGTTTGGGTCGTTCATCAGGCGGTAGTGAGTCACTACGGCGCACTCTTTGGCAAAGCCCTCCACGTGGTCGGCTTCTTTGCTTAAAAATGATTTGGGAATGAACAGGGGGAAGTAGGCATTGGAGTGTCCCGTTTCCTTAAACATATCGTCTAGGGCCCGCTGCATTTTTTCCCAGATCGAAAAACCGTATGGTTTAATGACCATGCAGCCCCTGACGGGCGAATTCTCGGCTAAATCGGCCCTTTTTACCAGTTCATTATACCATTCGGAGTAGTTTTCGCTACGGGTGGGTAATCCTTTACTCATTATTGCTTTATAATTAAACTTTATGGGTGACTTATTGTCAGGATAATAGTTGGTTTTGAAGTTGCAAAGATAGTTTTTTATGCTATATTTGTACTTCACCCAGTCAATACGGCGTTTTAAGTACGCCAGGAATGAAAATAGTAATATTTAAAGTATCAATATAATTAACCTTTTTTGCCATGACAACCATAAACAAACTCACTTGCCTTTCGGTGATTGCTCTCCTTGGGATGTCGGGGTGTACTTCCAGCCAGCTTGCTTCGCGCTCGGGTTCTACTCACGACGATCTTTACGGTAGTTCCTCGGACGTAGTGGTAGCCGCTCGGGCCAGCGCTTCCCCCCGTGAGAGCCGCAACACCAACCCCGATTATCAACTCGGGAGCAATGACCCTGGAAATCAGATTAACAACGCCGATTATTACGACGAATCCTACCTCTCGTCCCGCAATGCGCAAAGAAGCGTTTCGGATGGCGCGGGCTACGAAGATGGATTCCGCGATCGCTCACTCGCCCGCCAAAACAACGGTTTCGGGATGGACAATATGTTTAACCACGGCTCCATGTGGCCGATGGGTGGCTCCGCTTTTGGCATGGGTATGGGAATGGGAATGGGCTTCCAAATGGGTATGGCCAATTCCATGCGCTTCGGATTCAGCCCGTTTAACCGCTTTGGAGGGGGCTTCAACTCCTGGGGCAACCCGATGATGGGCTTCAATACTTGGGGTAATCCAATGATGGGCTTCAATAGCTGGGGTAATCCTTGGGGCAACCCCATGATGGGTTTCAACTCCTTTGGGTATGATCCTTTCATGAGTCCATTCGGCTTCGGCGGCTTCGGCGGTTTCAACAACTTTGGTAGTCCTTGGGGCTTTGGTGGAGGTTTTGGTGGCTTCAATGCCTATAACCCTTATTTCGGAGGATTCGGTAATCGCGTGTTCGTTGTAAACAACAACTACGACAATGGGCGCAATGCTCGCAGCTTCGGGCCACGGTCTAATACTGCCCGTAGTAATGAAAGTTATAACCGCGACTTTAACAACGCCGCTCGCACTTCGCGCAACAACAGCGGACGGGAGGCGTACAATCCGACTTACAGCGCTCCTGCTCGTGGCACCACGTCCTCTTCCGATAGCTATTACGCTCGTCCACGGGCCAACAGCAGTGGCACGTATTACAATGGGGATGGTTCCTCGGCGGGTCGTACCAGTACGCAAGGTTACTCCACCCGGAGTTCAAGAACTAGTGCTACGACTGAAACGCCTTACTATTCTTCGCCACGGTCAAGCTCGAGCAGTACCTACAACTCAGAGAACAGCAGCAGCCGCTCATCGCGCACGTATCAGAGTAGCCCGGGCTATAACACCAGCCGAGGTTACGGAAACAGCAACTCGACCAACCAGGCACCCTCCCGCTCGTCCTCAACCAATCAGGCGCCAAGCCGCTCGATGTCGACGCCTTCTTACAATAGCGGTTCCAGCAGCCGGGGTAGCATGGGGTCGTCTAGCCCGGCGCCCAGCAGATCAAGTTCTTCGGGCTCTCGGGGACCACGATAATCTTGCTCGGAATCAAGTCCGGTATGATTTTTTGAATAAAAAAGACCCTGCAAACGATTCATTTTGCAGGGTCTTTCGTTAAATAGACACCTCCGTTTTTCAATATTAGCCACCCCTATTAAAATGAAAATCCTAAAACTAAGTTTACTAGCGGTTGCTTCGCTTATGCTGGCTTTACCCTCTAAGGGTCAATATGCTGCGGATGCCTTTCGATTCTCGGAAATAAACCAAACCGGTACGGCCCGCTTTCAGGGCGTGGGCGGCAACCATGCCGCCTTGGGTGGCGACGCCAGCGCCATCAGCGGCAACCCCGCCGGACTGGGTTTCTACAATCGCTCGGAGTTGAGCATCAGCCCAGCGTTCCGAAATCTCAATGCCGAAACTTCTTACTTGGGAAGGACACAGTCCGACGGAAAAACAAATCCCAACCTTGCGCAAGCATCCTTAATAATTGCGGGAAGCCCCAACCGCAACAATAGCAATTGGAAGCGTAGTTCAATTGGGATTTCTTACATACGCCAGCAGTCGTTCCAGAATTTGTTCACCTATTCTGGGCGGAATGAGCGCTCGGCGTTTGTGGATTCAGCGGTGGAGGATGCCAACCGTCGCAACATCTCGGCTGAGGCGCTTGATCAGGAGTATGACTTAAACAGCGAACAGGCCCTGACCCTGCCTGGAGCTTACTATCAGTTGTTTATGATCAATCCGAGCACCGCCGTTGGGCCGCCTTACGTTCGTTATGACCGCAACAATCCGACCGACCAGCTGGGTAGCTTTGAATCAACCGGAGCGCATACACAGTGGACACTTGCCTATGCGGGCAACTACAACGACAAAGTTTATGTCGGAGGTTCGATTGGTTTCAACCGCATCAGGTATAATTACAATGCGACCCTGACCGATCGGTACGTGAATTCCACGGTTATACGTGGTTCCACGCACACGGAAGACCTCAACGTGTCGGGCAATGGTGTTAATGCCACTTTGGGCGTCATATACAAGGCGACACCCGAGTTACAGATTGGAGCCTCCATCACCTCGCCCACCTTCATGAGCATTAAGGAAACATTCAATGAATTGGTGCAGGCAGACATCATAGGCATCCCCCAGATTAACGCCAGCGGCCAGCCTGTCTTCTTTGTGCCTGATGTGACGAGCGTTGGTTTACAACCCAACGACTTCGAATACACCATCCAAAGTCCGCTGCGTGCTTCGGGTGGCGCGACTTATTTTTTGGGCAAAAATGGATTCTTGACTGGAACCGTCGAATATGTGGGGTATCGAGGGATGCGGGTTAGCACAGGTATGTTGAGTGCTAGCGACAATTCTGCATTCCGTCAAGACAACCGCCGGGAAATTGAAGACACCTACGCCAGTGGCATTAACGTGCGATTGGGTGGTGAATACCGGGCCGGGACTTTCCGCGCTCGCGCCGGACTTGCCTACTTGGGTGATCCGTACCGCGTTAAGTTGGACGGCCTTGATCGCAGCAAGCTACTTTTCTCAGGCGGAGTTGGTTTTCGTAACGACCGCTTTTTTGCCGACATAACGGGAGTTTATAACTCGGCCAAGTCGGCCTACACCCCCTATGTGCTGAACAATCAGAACGATTATGCCTCAGCCGAGGTGTCCAGCCGCTCGGTCAACCTATTGATTTCGCTTGGAACTTTCTTCTAAGAATTATTGAAAGGGAATCAAAAAAAGCGTGGCCGGAAACTTAACTTCGGTCACGCTTTTTTTCGTAGTCGGGGACGAACCAATGCCACAATTTCCGGTAGGCTGGTTTTATGCGTAATCGTGAAATCGGCTTGGGAATAATACGGAAGGCGAATCGCAAGCCGTGCAGCGAGTTCGTCCCGCAAATTACTTACGCCTGAAAGCAGCGGGCGGTCATCTTTATTATGGTTGAGAATGCGGGCGGCTAATTCAGGCGGGACGACGTTGAGGAAAACACTGATTCCACTTTCTTTGATAAAATCCATATTGTCAAAAAAGCAGGGCGCTCCCCCACCCGTAGCCACGACCAGTGACTGGTTTGGGGGGACGGCCCGTAAAATTCTTTGTTCGACCTTTCGAAAATACGCTTCTCCTTCTTGGGCAAAAATTTCCGGTATCGTTCGTCGCTGATCCTCAACGATCAACTTGTCCAGATCGACGAATCCATAATTAAGCCGCCGCGCCAGCCTCCGGCCCAGCGTCGATTTGCCCGAGGAGGGCATTCCTACCAGAAAAACATTCTTCATAGCTTGCCGAGGACAGTTTCGGCGTCGGGCGTGTCGTTGTAGTGCCATTTGCCGCGCACGACGCCGTCTTGCAACAACCAAATTCCCGGATTGGCCCGTGAAATCGTTTTCAATACCGTGGCGTCGGCGTAATAATAGGGCAGGGGCAGTTGCTGCGCTTTCAAGAATTCGTCCATCTCGCCGCTGCTGGCCGAAGTCAGGATAATGGGCTCCACCTTCTTGCCTTTCAAGTCGTTGACTAGCTTACGAATCTCAGGGAAAGCCGCAACGTTGATGTCCTTCAGGTTTTTAACGATGATGAATAGCTTGTTACCTTCAAAGGTCTGCTGTGTAAAGTCGCCCTCGTCATTCCAGGCGCGGTAATCGGTGATCTTGGGCTTTGCGCCTTCGTTCAGCAGCACCATTTCTTTGAATTGGAGGGTGGTGTCGGTCGGGAATTTCTCGAACTCCAACTCCTTGCCATCCTTCGTGAACACGTACTTGTACCGCATTTCTTCCGAAGGCTTCATCTGGTCGGGGATGTTCGCCCCCACGCGGTAGGGCAGCAGGTCGAGAATCGGCAGGTGCCGAATGGCGTAAAAAGCCACACCCACCGAGGCCACCGTCGCCACGGCCACGATCATGCCCGTCGGTATGGAGCGAAACATCTTCCTGTTATATAGGATGAATAAAATCAGAATCAGTAAGAATATGTCCTTACCAAACGACGTCCAGGGTTTCAATTTGATGGCATCGCCGAAGCAGCCACAATCGGTGACCCGATTGAAATAGGCCGAATAAAAAGTAAGAAACGTGAAGAAAATAATGGTAATCAGCAGGAGCCAGGAAGTAGTTTTGGGCTTATAACTTACCAGCAAAGCCACGCCAAGCACAACCTCCGCCACACACAGGATTACCGAAAAATAAAGCGCGAAAGGCACCATTCCCACAAAAAGGTCGTGCAGCGCGGGCAAGTCCTGGGCAAAAACCTCAAAGTATTCTTCCAGCTTGATTTGGGTGCCTACGGGATCGTTGAGCTTAATCAGGCCCGAAAAAATAAAGAGAACACCAACGATTACTTTGGCGATTTGGGCAGCGAGCTTCATTTAATTCTGAATGAGAGAATGAGAGAATGAGAGAATGAGAGAATGAGAGAATGAGAGAATGAGAGAATGAGAGAATATTGGATTTCGCAATCCTTTACTTCGCTCCTCCGCTTAATTTGTTTGTAATCCGTTGGATTTAATGAGGCAGAAAACGGCATAGTTAATCATGTCTTGATAGCCGGCTCTTATGCCTTCGGAAACCAGGGTGACGCCTTGGTTGTCCTCGATTTGTTTGATTCTCAGTAGTTTCATCAAGATGATATCCGTCATAGAACTGACCCGCATCTCGCGCCATGCTTCGCCGTAGTCGTGGTTTTTGTTGAAGAGCAGTTGTTGGACTTTATCGACTTGGTGGTCGTAAAGGTTAGTGAGCTTTTCGACGGGCAATTCGGTATTTGCGCCCTGCAAGTCGATCTGAATCAAGGCCATTACGCAGTAATTGATGATTCCTACGAATTCTTCCGTAATCCCGTCCTCTACTTTTTGGCTACCTTTATCCTGAATCGTGCGGATGCGTTGCGCTTTTATATAAATTTGGTCGGTAATAGAAGGTAGCCGCATAATCCGCCAAGAACTGCCGTAGTCTTTGTTTTTTTTGGCAAAAAGCGCCCGGCAGTAAGCCATAATCTCTTCGTATTCAATCTCAGTAGATTTCAAAGCGGAATCTGGAAAATTTATTTTAATAAAAAACACCGATGGCCGACCGTATCGACGGACCGAACCGACAGCCTAAAGCCCCATTGAAGTCGCAATTTAAGAAGAAAACACTCAACCTTGCGGGTCGATCGCTCGATTTGACCACGCCCGTCGTGATGGGAATCCTCAACCTCACGCCTGATTCCTTTTATGAAGGCAGTCGGTTTGACCCCCATTCAGACAAATATCTCCAAGAAGCGGGCCAAATGCTGCACGACGGGGCAGCCATTCTCGACGTGGGTGGCTATTCTACCCGGCCCGGTGCGGAAGAAATTACTGAAAATGAAGAAAACGACCGGGTTATTGCTGTTATCCAGAAATTGGTCACGAATTTTCCCAAGGTCGTAATCTCCATTGACACCTTCCGCGCCGGGGTGGCCCGCGAGGCGGTACGAGCGGGAGCAGCCCTAGTCAACGATGTCTCGGGGGGGAATTTGGACGCAAGGATGTTCGGAGCCGTCGCTGACTTGGGTGTTCCCTACGTGCTGATGCACATGCGGGGGACGCCCCAAACCATGGTCTCAAAAAATCAGTATGAGCATTTGGTGCGGGATATTTTGAAAGAATTAGCTGATAAACTGGCTCGTTTGCGGTCGATGGGCGTTGCCGACATCATTATTGATCCGGGATTCGGTTTTGCCAAAAACGTGTCTCAGAACTTTGAGCTGTTGAATAATCTCGAGCATTTCCAAGAACTGAACGCGCCTCTTTTGGTGGGTCTATCCCGCAAGTCCATGATTTGGCGCAGTTTGAGCATAACGCCTGCCGAATCACTCAACGGGACCACCGCGCTACATACGATAGCTTTGCAAAAAGGTGCGAACATCCTGCGGGTTCACGATGTGAAGGAGGCGGTCGAAGCAATTAAACTATGGCAATTGACCACGCAGTGTGACTGAAAATTAGCTAATTTAGGCCCAAAATTGAATTTATTAAATATGCGCATCGGATTCCTAACGGTCGAATGGACCGATTTGCTCGACATCACACTCGTAGCGTTTCTGCTTTACCAAATCTATTACCTGGTGAAAGGCAGCATTGCCAGCCGGGTGTTCCTCGGCTGCATTTTTGTCTATGTTTTCTATTTGATCGTCAAAGGGTTAGGATTGGAGTTGCTGACGACCATTCTTCAGTATTTTATGGGCGTCGGTGCCATTGCCCTCATTGTTATCTTCCAGCAAGAAATCCGCCGCTTCCTGTTGATGCTCGGGAAGTCCACCGCCTTCACCAACAATCGCTTCTTCAATTCCTTTTTGGGCCAAGCGCAAACCAACGCCCAAACCACGCAATTGAAAACAATCGCCGACGCCTGTCGGAACATTGCCGCCGACTTCAACGGGGCCATCGTGGTGATCAAAAAAGAAGACGAACTGGAAAAATTCGTCCAAACGGGCGAAATGCTTGATGCAACGATTTCGCGGCATCTACTGCTGTCCATTTTTAATCAGTACAGCGCTTTGCACGAAGGGGCCACGATCGTGGCTGACGGCCGAATCGCCGCTGCCCGCTGCATCCTGCCCGTGGCCGACGGCATTGGAGTGCCGTCGGCCATGGGTTTCCGGCATCGTGCCGCACTAGGTATGAGCGAAACCACCGATGCCGCCGTGGTGGTCATTTCCGAGCAAACCGGAAGAATATCACTAGCCTTGGAAGGAAAACTGACCCCCAACATTCCCAGCGAAGAACTGGAAACCCGCTTGTCAGAATACCTCCACTCTGAAAGACAGTAAATTGAATGAGTAAAAGGGATGCGGCTGATTTCATGTGTTGAGAAGTTGGAGCGTTGATTGACAGATCGATACTAGTTTAAACTTTAAACTTTAAACTTTAAAATCGCCATTTCTTTGCCATTAAACACATTTCTCTTTACTTTTGCAGACGTTTTAAGAAAAGTAACATCACTAAGACCCAATGGCAAACCATAAATCGGCATTAAAGAGAATTCGCGCCAACGAAACCAAGCGTTTGAGAAACCGCTACCAGCACAAAACCACCCGTACCTACATCCGCAAATTGCGCGACACGGAGGATCCCGAAGTTGCCCGCGAGGTGTACAAGACGGTATCGTCCATGCTGGATCGGTTGGCCAAGAAGAACGTCATCCACAAGAACAAGGCCAACAACCAGAAGTCGAAGCTTTCTAAGTTTGTGAAGTCTTTGTCGGCTGCCTGATATTTTACTTTGGATAATACCTTTGCCCCGTTAGCGATAGCTGCCGGGGCTTTTGTTACTGGAGACCCGCCGCTTGAAAGGTACAATACGCTGGTCTTGAGACACAGAACGGCTGTTTTGCCATTTCCCAACGATTGGCAGGAAGCCCCAAAGTCGTACGATTTCAGGAACCGAACTCAAGGGGAAGGAGTTAGATTAACTTTGGCAAATTCCCTTATTTGCCCTATATTGCAGGTATGATTATAAACCTTGTGATCGTTTCGCGGTCACAAGGTTTCTTTTCAAAGAGTTGAAACCAAACAAACCTTTATTTAGTACCATTTATCACAAAAATGACTTATCCAAGAATGAAAAAACTAGTAATGCTTGCCGGGCTGGCGGCCCTGGGAGCTTTCCCCGCGCTGGCTCAATCTCCATCCATATCATTCAATGCCCGGGGCATGGTGGCCATCTCCGATGCCGATATGTCGGCTTCCGCCCTAATAGATGGCAAACTTTTGCGTGACAACACGGTCAAGGATAAACTGACCTCCATCAAATTCCCACTCGTGCGCGGCGGAGCTTCCATTGGCGAAATCGTCGTACCCAACTCTACACTCACCTATTCCAAGAGCATGGCCGTACCCAAAACCGGCGGCCTTGCCTTTGTCCTGGAATCACGCGGGGCACCCGGCGAAACGGTCAATGATTATCCTGATGCGATGGCGGGTTTTCCCAACGGGCAAAAACTCTATGTGGTCGATATTGTGAATCTCGCCAAGCCAAAAGTCAACTTTGGTTTTGCGGTGGGTAAGAATCCCACGGCCATCGACATTTACAAAAACAATGAATTGATGGTTTCGACTCGCGATGCGGGCAAGGAACTGGTGTTTCTCGAAACCGATGATTCGGGTAAGCCTACCCGTTTTTTGGCGCTGCCTGCCGAGCTGGACAGTACCAACAGTATCATCGACCTTAGCTGGCATCCCACGGGCAACTTCTTGGCGGTAACGCTGGAAGGAACCAAAGAAGTGGCTTTGTACAAAGTGCTTCGTGATGGTGCCAAATTGAAGAACATCGAAAAGTTGGGTGCTCCCCTCAAAGTAGGCGACAACCCTACGGTCGGTCGGTTCTCCGAAGACGGCAAATACTATTACGTAATGGACGGCAAAGGTGCGCTGGGCAAAGCTACTGGCATTGGTGCGCTGCACGTGGTAGAATTCTCCCTGACGGGCGGCGAGCACAAAATTAACAGCTCCACGCCCGTGGGTACCAATCCCGGCGCGTTTGCCATCAGCCCCGACGGCTCGATGGTGGTGGTGGCCAATTCCGGCAAAAGCGCCATGCCCTGGACTGAAGATGG
>Ga0335395_10001561_pt1 | contig 14376 bp, 8 predicted proteins | sample MAT02_FD_205744 | JGI IMG/M metagenome (GOLD analysis project Ga0335395, IMG submission 205744) | Freshwater microbial communities from Lake Fryxell liftoff mats and glacier meltwater in Antarctica - MAT-02 (spades assembly) (version 2) ...
TTTTCGACCGTCCCGAACAGAAGTTTCAGGAAGGAATCAACTTTTACAAACAAGGGCGCTACGACGCGGCCCAGCAGAAGTTCGCCGACATCACGTCCAATAGTGCCAACGACGAATACGCCCCTTTGGCGCACTTTTACTACGCGCTGTCGGCCAGCAAACTGAAAAAATACAACGAGGGCAACTTGATGCTTCGCCAGTTGCTGACGCGCTACCCCAACTGGCCGCAGCGCGACGAAGCACGCTACCTGATGGCGGTGAATTACTTCGAGCTATCGGACTTCCGCCGGGCCTTCGAATATCTCAACCGCGTGGGGGAAGCTGCCATGAGCAAGGATATTCAAGGACTGAAGCAGCATTACCTGACCAAGGTCGAAGATGTTGCCATCCTGAAATCACTGAATTCGGACTACCCCAACGACCGCGTGGTGGCAGTAGCTCTGGTCAATTTCATACAAAGCAAATCGAGTAGCAAGGCCGATCTCCAACTGTCTGACCGCCTTACCAACCAGTATAATGTCGACGTCAATCGCCCCAAGGAATCCGTCAATGAAAAGGACGATGCCAAAAACACTCCCTACGAAAAGAAATGGACTAAAGGCTACTACAATGTGGCCGTGCTTTTTCCGTACCGGCTGGCCGAAGTCAATTCCACTAAACGCGTCCTGCCTAACCAGTACGCCTACGATTATTTTGCGGGCCTTCAGATCGCCAGGCAGAAGCTGAAATCGGAGGGCGTAAACATAAACGTGCAGGCATATGACTTGGGGAATGAAGAAGACAAGTCGTTGGATATGATTAATAATGCGCATTTCCGCCAGACCGACCTCATCATTGGCCCGCTGTACGCCCGCCCTTTTGCGCTCCTCTCGGATTTTGCCAATGTGAACGCCACAACGATGGTAAATCCCCTAGCCACCGACGGCAGCCTACTGGAGAAAGGGAGTGTCGTTTATCTGGCGCATCCCTCCATACTGACTCAGACCCAGCAAGTCTTGCGGGTGGCCCAAAGCAAAACTACCGTACCCATTGCCGCCATCTATTACGGAAACAGTCCTAAGGATTCGGCTATGGCCTTCACTTATCAGGCCGAACTTAAAAAGGCAGGTGGAAAGTTGCTTGAAATGAAGGAGCTGCGGGGCGACACGCCCCAGATGAACGAGCAGATCTCGCAGTTCGAGACCCAGAAGCCCAATCATGTCGTGCTATTCTGCACCGATCCCAAAGTGGGGCCGGCGTTGATGAATATTCTCTCGGGACGGAAAATAAATACCATTCCAGTCATTGCGACTGCCAACAGCTTTGATTTCAATCGGATGCGACCTACCGGTTTTGGCCCCAACCTGTTTTTGATCGCTACTGACTTTGTGGATATGACCAAAGACAGCGTCAAGTCCTTTCAAAAGGAGTATTACGACAGAACAAATACCCTGCCTTCCGTGTACTCCTATCAAGGCTATGACCAAATGCTGTTCTTCGGGCGGATGCTGGCCAAGTACCAGGAGAGAATGCCGGAGGGCATGGCGTTGCGTACCTACGGAGACGACTACCTGCTCACGGGTTTCGATTACACCAAAACCCGCGAGAATACGGTTTTCAGCATCCTGACTTACGAAGACAAGCTTTGGATGCCTTGGAAAAATTGATTTTGGACCGGTCCAACGTCTAACACACCCAACCATGAACATTTCCACTAGCCAAGAACTTTTCAAGAAAGCCAACCAATTCATCCCCGGCGGGGTCAATTCTCCGGTGCGGGCCTTCCGCGCCGTGGGCGGCACCCCGCTTTTCATCAAATCAGCGAAGGGGCCGTACATCTACGACGAGGACGACAACCGCTACATCGAGCTCATCAACTCCTGGGGGCCAATGATTTTGGGCCACGCCAACGAACTCATCGAAAAAGCCGTCGCCGACGTCATTCAGCATTCGTTTTCTTTCGGTGCGCCCACGCGCCGGGAGGTCGAGATGGCCGAGCGCATCGTGGGCATGGTGCCTTCGGTCGAGAAGGTCCGCATGGTCAACTCGGGCACCGAAGCCACCATGTCGGCCATTCGGGTGGCGCGGGGCTTCACGGGCCGCGACAAGATCATCAAGTTCGCGGGCTGCTACCACGGCCACGGCGACAGCTTCCTCATTGCAGCGGGTTCGGGGGCCGTCACCCACGGGACGCCCGATAGCCCCGGCGTGCCGGAGGGCGTGGCCAAAGACACGCTGACCGCACCTTTCAACGATTTGGAAGCGGTAAAGGAACTCATAGACGCCAATCCCGGCCAGGTGGCGACGATCATCGTCGAGCCCGTTGTGGGGAACATGGGCTGCGTATTGCCCGAGCCGGGCTTTTTGGAAGGCTTGCGCAGTATTTGCGACAAAGAAGGTATTATTCTGATCTTCGATGAAGTCATGACGGGATTCCGCCTTTCCAAGGGCGGGGCGCAAGAGCGACTCGGGGTAATGCCCGACATGACCACCTTGGGCAAAATCATTGGGGGAGGAATGCCGGTAGGTGCTTACGGAGGCCGGGCGGACATCATGAACTACGTGTCTCCCGCCGGGCCAGTCTATCAGGCGGGAACGCTCTCGGGCAACCCCATCGCAATGGCGGCGGGCTTGGCCATGCTCGACTACCTCAACGACCATCAGGAGGTGTACTTGAACCTCGACCAGTCGGGCGTAAAACTAGCGCAGGGCTTCCGCCGCAGCATTGAAAAGCTGGGTCTCAACTATACGATCAACCAAATCGGCTCGATGTACACGCTGTTTTTTACCGAGTTGCCCGTAAAGGATTTTCCCGCTGCCCGCTCGTGCAATATGGAGCTTTACGGCAAGTATTTCCACGCCATGCTCGAGCGCGGCGTGTACTTGGGTGCCTCGCAGTACGAAAGTATGTTCCTGTCAACTGCCTTGGAAGACAGTCATTTGGAACATATTATCCAGGCCAACGAAGAATCATTGAAGGCTATCATGGAGTAGCAACAAGCGGAAAATTTGCATTGTTAATTGTCAACCGTCCACCGTCAACCGTCCACTGGTTTGCGTAAGTATTCCATCGTCCTCCCCGTCTATAACCGCCCCGACGAACTCGACGAGCTGCTCGAAAGTCTGACGCGGCAGCTTTACCGGGATTTCGAGGTGATCGTCGTAGAAGACGGATCGAAGTTTCCGGCTTCTGGGATGGTGGACAAATACGCCGACGAGCTGGATATCAGGTACTTCCTGATCGACAACATCGGGCAGGGCTTCGCCCGCAACTACGGTTTTGCGCAAGCCAAGGGCGATTATCTCATCGTATTCGACTCCGACACCATCATTCCGCCGCAATACCTCCAAGTGGTGGACGACGAACTAAGCCGCCAATTCCTGGACGCCTACGGTGGCCCAGATCGCGCCGCCGATAATTTTTCCGATTTGCAAAAGGCCATCAGCTACGCCATGACGTCTTTTTTTACGACGGGCGGCATTCGAGGGAAGCGCAAAAACGCGGGCGGGGCCTTTCAGCCCCGCAGCTTCAATATGGGAATGTCGCGGCGGGTATTTGAGGAAACGGGCGGCTTCGCCAAGCGCGACATGGGGGAAGACATCGAGTTCGGCATCCGGCTACAAGCCAAAAACTACCGTACCGCGCTCATTCCCGATGCCTACGTTTTTCACAAACGGCGCGGCAACTTCCGCGACTTTTGGCGACAGGTGCACTCCTTCGGAAGAACCCGATTTTTATTAGATGAAATACACCCGCAGCATGGAATCATCAAGCCCGTTCACGCTTTTCCCGCGCTGTTTATGGTTTTCTGTGTTTTGATCCCCATCCTGTATTTCGTAGTAAAGCCACTCGCCGTCCTTTCTATTTTATTTCTACAATTCTTCGTCGTAGCGATCTTTCTGGATTCTTCGCTCAAAAATAAAAGCCTGAAAGTGGGGTTTCTGAGCGTGGTAGCCGCTTTCGTGCAGCTTTTTGGGTATGGGGCGGGATTTATTCGGGAAGGGATTCGTCGGGTCGGGATTGCGAAGTAAGAAAATGTATGGGCAGACTTTTTGTGTCTGCCAATTGTCGTCCAACCTCACGCATTGTTTTAGGCATCGTTATCTTCTTCCCGAAATTCCGGTGGCAGGATGTCCCGCAAGCGCAAACCGAGTTGCTTCGCAATAGCGGGATAAAGTTTGTGGGGTATTTTGTAATCACCGCGGCGCATCCTGTTGTAGGTGGGCTGTGAGGTGCCGAGGAGGTCGGCCATGCCATCTTGTGAGTACCTATTATTGACCCGGTACTTCTCCATCAATTCAATCACATCGACTTTCACATAGCGCAAATGTTAAAGTGAAAATTGAACGATTACAGAAAGTGTGTGTAGCCAATACCAAATATAACGAACAATTTCCGAATAACTACCTGCTACGTTTACGGAATATCTTTCAGACGTACACCTAGGGAGGGGGGATAACCATCTTTAAATCATACAGTTAACATAAAAAATATTTTTCCAAAACTTATTTAACGGCGTAACCTTGTAACAAAATCGCCTTCCTTTCCTCCTTTCCTCCTTTCCACCCTTTCTCCTTTCCTCCTTTCCTCCTTTTCTCCTTTCCTCCTTTTCTCCCTTTCTCCTTATTTTAAAATAATTCACTTTTGAATAAAAATTATTCATGATTGAATAGGATTGAGCGGCGCGGTATTCCACCTTTGTTGCATCACTTCAACAAAGTCTCATGAATCACCACGGCAACAAGGACATTGTACTGTTCCTCTCGGCCTCCATCCGCAGCCACGTAGTGCCTTCGCTCTACCTGGCCCGGCTGCTGTCGGCGGATTACGAAGTCGTTTACGCCGTGACCAATGAAGTGCTGGCCGAGTTGGTGACCGAGAATGGCTACCGGGCGATTATGAATACTGGCTGGCGCGTGGGCTACCAAATGGAGGGCGGCTACCTCGCCGCTCAAAAGCAGCGACCGACTTACCGCCGCTTGCTGAAAGCCTACCGCACCGATGAACTCTACCACGCCCGCAAGCAAGAACTCGACACTATAGTCAATGAACTCCGGCCCGTCGCTATCATTATAGATCTTTTTGTTTGCATGGACTTCTGGCTATTGAACGACCGCCGGGATGAATTCAAGCTGCTTTTCTTCAATCCCATGCCCTCCACCTACCGGGTACCGGGCTATCCGACGGTGTCGGAAGGGTATTGGCATAAGGACAGAGCGGGAACTTCCGCGACCGTCCCGCCGAAAACCAAGAAACTCAAACTGAGCGACTGGCTGCGCCGCCCCAAGGCTACACTGATACACCGGGCGATCCAACACAATAGCCAGCGGGTGCAGACAATGGCGCAAGCCCTGCCCGACTACCCGCTGTCCGACGACGCCACGGTAACGCAGGTAATCACCAACGTTCCCGAACTACTACTGGCCCCGCTGGAATTCGAGCTCTCGCCCGCTGTGCGGAAGCCTAACCAGCACTACCTCGGCCTCTGCCAATGCGAAGACCGCCACGATACTGAATTGGACGCCGCTTTTGCCGATCAATGGCCGCAACTGTTGGCCGACCGACTACCCGGCGAAAAGTGGGTGTATTGTAGTTTTGGCACCTTCCACGAAGGAGCCGACGCCACGCTACTACGCTTCGTGACCAACCTGCTAGACATCGTGAGGGCCTTGCCAACGGTGCGGCTGGTATGCTCGGTGAACAAGTATCTCATCGAAACGCTCCGCGCTCGTAACCTCGTCCCGGCTAACGCGCACTTTTTCTCGCGGGTACCGCAGCTACGGGTGCTGGCCGAAGCCGACCTGTTCATTACCCACGGCGGCTTTGGCTCCATCAAGGAGAGCATTCACTTTGGCGTACCGATGCTGGTTTATCCGCTTGACCCGATGTACGACCAGACTGGCAACGCGCTGAAAGTAGAGCATCATGGCCTAGGGCTGCGGGGGCTGTTTGCACATGAACGAGTCGAGGATTTGAAGAAGAAAATGACGAAACTGCTGGAAGAGGAAATGTACAAGGAAAACGTGCGGGAATTCAGGCAACTAACGAGAAGCCAATATGGAGAGGAAGGGATAACGAAAGAATTGAGGCACCTGATAACGGGCCAGCACCAAGGAAAATTAGTCGAGGAACAGAACCTAGCCGCCGCATGAAACCCATAAACGCCGATAAAAACGCGCTCGACGCGACCAAGGCCCTACTGGATTTCAGTAAGGTACCTGCTACCAAGCTTGGTTTGCGCGAAGCCCTGTGGCAGCATCCCGACTTCCCCAGTCTGAACGCTCTGAGCGATGTACTGAACGACTTTCAGGTGCCGAACCTGTCCACACGCCTGACGCCCGACCGCCTGAACGAGATACTGTTGCCCGCCCTGACGTATCTCAACATCGACGGCGGAATGTTTGCCCCGCTGCGCAACGTGAACGGCAACGTGGAATGGCTGCACACCCAACGCGGCTGGCAGAAAGAAAGTCTTGGGCAATTTGCCCAGAAATGGAGCGGCGTAACGCTTTTGATCGAACCCAACGAGCAATCCGGAGAACGGGATTACGCCCAAAACCGCCGCCGCGAAACGTTAGGCGAACTACGGGTGGTATTCATTGTAGGAGCGATTTTCGCCATTCTAGGGCTTGTGGTTTCGAGTGCCTTACAGACATTTCCTTGGGCTGAGTACTCCGCCTACTACCTGATTGGACTCACCAAACTAGCCGGAACCATCGTGAGCAGTATGCTGGTGTGGTACAGCTTGGATACCCAAAACGAGTTTTTGCGAAAGGTTTGTCAAATCAACAGCCACTCCAATTGCCAGAATATCCTGAGTTCGTCTGCCGCCAGGCTTACCGATTGGCTCAGTTGGGCCGAAGTGGGGCTATTCTACTTTGCCGGAGGATTACTGACTTTGATGGCCGGGCTGTGGCTAGGCGATAGCGTACTTTTGATTTCGCTGGGTGGGAGTTTCTACTTGTTGACAATTTTAGCTCTACCCTATACCGTTTGGTCGGTGTATTATCAATGGCAGGTAGCGCGGGAGTGGTGTGTCCTATGTCTCACGGTCCAAGCTTTGCTGTGGGTGGAGTTCTTTGTGGCTTTTGAATATTTTGGTTTGCCAACGGATGCCGCAAGCTGGTTGGCCGATGTCAGCGTTTGGAAAATAGGAATGTTTTCATTTTTGATAACGCCTGTCCTTTGGACTTGGGTAAAGCTTTATTTGAAGAAAGCGGTATCTTATCAGCCGCTTCTCAGAGAGTTTCAGAAATTGAAGTTTGATCCCAATTACTTGGAGGGCCTGCTGAGCAAACCAAGAACCTTACCGCCGATTTTTGAGGGCATGAAAGTAATTAGTATGGGCAACCGCGATGCAGAGAACGTTTTGATCGTGATTGCCAACCCGATATGTGCCGCTTGTCGACGTAATCACTTTGCCCTCAAAAAGAATCTTGAACGCAATGCCGATCTGCACGTACAGGTTATTCTGGCCCTGTCACCGCAGGGTGATAACATAGCAGACAAAGTGGGCAGACAAATACTGAACTTGCCCGTTGATGAAATGGAGACAGCCCTTAATAATTGGTATGAGATGAATGAAAACCAATATGACACTTGGCAGCAAAATATAGATAGAAAATACCAAAGTGAACAAACGACAAACCAGGCATTGATGCACTACCGTTGGCTTGAACTCGCCGGGGTAATGCAGGCTCCTACCAGTTTTTTAAATAAAGTAGAATTACCGAAATTCTATCACCCGCACGAGTTGCCTAGACTCTGTGCCTATTTTTCCCAACTCCGGAATCGATCGATTCAAGTATATTAATTTTTCATCAAAACCCGTTTCAATTATGAACAGATTATCAAGTTTCAGCGACTTCTCTCTGACTAGGTCGGAGATGAAGGGAGTACGTGGTGGGTCGTGTTACAGCCGCGGTAGTGGATCAGTTACTAAGTATACCGGGACAGGAGCTATGGCAGCAGCAAAAAACTCTGGAACAAACTGGTGTTGTGATGGCTGTGCTGACGCTTCGTGGTGTTATGATGGCAGCGGCAACTACTATTGTAGTTAATTAAAAACTAGGCAGTTATCAAATGTAGTAGCATATATTTGATGACTGCCTATTTAATTATATGCCTTCAAAATTTATTTTAAGTAAGTTGTATTTTATTAAAAATAATAGAAGTATCGGACTCTTTTGTTAGTATATTAATACCAGTATATTTTTTTCCGATTGAAAAATCAGTTTATTGTTTAACAATAGTATTCATTTTGTTGAAATGATGAAATCAATCTTCTTTTATTTAATAATTTTTTTTGAGCTGATGCTTTCTCCTGCAAACATCTGGGCTAAATCTTACTCTGCACATAATCCTGTTAATCCTGTAAACATCAGTATTTACGATTATCCTCAGATAAAAGATTCCGTAGTTGATAATGGCTTAATTATGAAAGTAATGATGCATTCTATTATTATTGATGATGGAATCCAAGATGAAATATTTACGCCTATTACCGGTAAAAAACATCAAATTTTTTCTTACTTTCCAAAAAGCGAATTTATGTCGCTAAAGATTCGTATAAATATATTCGATTACAATGAATATATATTACAAGAAGGAGATAGTATTGAAATAAAATTTAATAAAAATATTGTAGAAATCACAGTTTTAAATAGAGATAGCAAATATTATGATTACAATTTTATGAAATTTATTAATGAAACATTTAAAGAAGAAGAAAGTTTAGCATTGTCAGAATTCCTTCACAGTAAACAATATTTGGAAATACAGTACAGTTTTATGAGTAATCTAAACAGCAATGATCAAAATACTATTATGAAATTGTTTTTGAAAGCTAAACAACAAACAGAGTTTCTAGATGAGAAGCTAGATACTGTTAAAAATAATAATCAAATATCTGATATCCTATATAGATACTACAAAAATTTACTTAAATTTTCAAATTATTCTTTGTTGGTATACACTGAGAAATTAGATGTTAGCCAAATACATGAAATAATTTATAATTATAAATATGATAATATATCTATTTTGAACAAACCATATTTTGATTTCCTTAGAGTATATAGAGATAAATATATTTTATCGAAAGTAAGCTCACCAAACTCGAAAAAAATACTTAAATTAGATTATGTTAAAGCTTTTGATTTTATAAATGAGAATAATTTTTTAAATCAGAAGGATAAAAATGTTTTATTGACTGATGCTATGTATCGTATTGCTTTAACTGCTTCACAGGAGGATTTTCTCAATTACTTACACAAATATGAATTTATTAGTAAAGATACTGTGAAGGTTTCCATTATTAAGCAACGTATGTCGTTGATATTTAAACCAAAAGCAGGCGACACCAAATCACTACAATTGATGGATATAGACGATAAATCATTTACACTTGATCAAATAAAGGCAAAACATTTGGGCAAAATTTTATTTGTTGATTTTTGGGCTAGCTGGTGTGGACCTTGTCGAGACGCTTTTCCATCATCCATGAAACTTAGGGAGCAATTATCTGGATCAAATATAATATTTATCTACTTGTCATTGGACGCTACTATACCACCATGGAAGAAGGCCAGTAAATTAGAGAAACTTGCAGAATATCCTGAAAATTACTTAGTAGTTAATGCTAAATCTTCTGTATTTTTAAAACAGAATAACTTATCGGACATACCCAGATATATGATTTTTGATAAAGTTGGAAAATTAATCTATACAAATGCACCAAGAGTAGAAAGTGCTGAGATTAAGCCATTGCTATTGAAATTATCAAGTAATTCTTTGTTAAAGTAAATCATCAACATATGTCACTATATATAAAATATACAATATTAACATGGTTTAATAATTTAAATTTAATTTATAATTTTGCTTACGAAAAGCTTCAATATCTCAATAATAAAAGAAAATATACTTCTTTAATTAATATAGTCCATGCGAATACTAAACATATTGAAAAGAAGGATATTTTGTTATTTTCGATTATGCGAAATGAATCTTTAAGATTGCCTTATTTTATCGAATATTATCAAGATTTAGGCGTTGATAAATTTTTTTTATTGGATAATGATTCTTCGGATGACACCGTAAAAATGTTGGGCAAAAAGAGTAATGTGAATATATTCAAAACAAAAGATAAATATCAGAATCATTGGTTTTGGATGGAACATATGCTAGAAAAGTATGGTAAAAATCACTGGTGTTTGGTAGTTGATATTGACGAATTATTTACATACCCTCATGCAAATTCTTTGTTAATACCTCAACTTTGTCAGTTTTTAGAAGATTCTACATGTAATGCAATTAGGTCGTTATTATTGGATATGTATTCGAGCAAATGTGTGAAAAATGTTCATTATATTGCTGGCAATGATCCATTGCAAAGTGTCCCTTTTTTTGATGCTAATTATTATGAAGTCACTTTCCCCTATTTTGATCGATACAAATGGGAAGCTTTTGACTCAACCCATTATACCGGTGGAATGAGGGAACGTGTATTTGGGAAGAGTGTTCCTGTCACTTCTCTCAATAAATTCTCATTATTTAAATTTACCAAGGATGTTTACTTAGGGCAGGGTATGCACGCAATCAATGGAGCACGGATAAGTGATCTTCAAGGGGTCGTTTTCCATACAAAATTTTTAGGCGATGCCATAAGTGAAGCAGAGGAGGAATCGATCCGTGAAGAACACTTTAATAATGCGGCATATTACAAAGACTTTAAGCGAGAATTTGATCAAAACCCAGATTTGTGCTTAGCTAACGAGCAGTCGATACGGTATGAAGACCTAGATCAGTTGCTAGAATTAGGGTTGATGAAAACCAGCGACCCATTTGAAAATTTTGTGAAGGCACTTTCTACGGAACATTATATCTAATTGCTTTGAAATCTTTTCCCCACTACCGTCAACTCGAAAACATGGCCCGAAGCGTCGGCCCGGTGCTTCCCAACCTGCCTCCGCATGGTTATTAAGAAATCTGATCCATGAAAAAATTTCCCCATTATCGCCAATTAGAACAAATGGACTGCGGCCCGACCTGTCTCCGCATGGTCGCCAAGCACTACGGGCGGCACTACACCGCGCAGACGATGCGGGAAAAGGCACAGATCGGCAAGGACGGGGTGAGCATGCTGGGCATCGCCGAAGCCGCCGAGGCGGTGGGCTTTAAGACGGTGGGGGTGCGGGTCACGCTGGAAAAGCTGGTGGCTGAGGCTCCGCTGCCCTGCATCCTGCACTGGGGGCAAAATCATTTCGTGGTACTTTACAAAGTGAGCCAAGGTTCGGTCGGACGGCGGTTCATGCAGGGCATCCGGGGCGGGCGCAGTGGTACGGGCACCCTGCCCGTCTATGACCAGCTACTTACCGGAAATCCAGAACCAGTAAATCCGAAAGGCCGGGAGCGGGAGGAAACCTACGCCGCCCGCGCCGAACCCACGGACAGCACCGCCCTCTTCTACATAGCCGATCCAGCGGCGAGCCTGATTACCTACACGGCGGAGGAGTTCGAGCGGCGCTGGCTGTCGAGCGAACACGAGGGCGAAAAAAAGGGTCTGGCCCTGCTGCTGGAACCCGGCACCCGCTTCTACGAGGAGGAAGGCGAGAAAGTCGAGGGCCTCAAACTCACGCAACTGCTGGGCTACCTGTTCCGCTACAAAAAACTGGTGACGCAACTGGGCCTGGGAATGCTGGCCGCAAGCGGCCTGTCGCTGCTGCTGCCCTTTATTACGCAGGCCGTGGTGGATATTGGCATTGGCACCCAAAACGTCGGCATCCTGTACGTGTTTCTTTTGGCTCAAATGGTGCTGATGCTGAGTACTTCGGCGGTGGGTTTCCTGCAAAGCTGGATTCTGCTGCACATCAGCACGCGGCTCAACCTCACGATCCTCTCCGAGTTCCTGGCCAAGCTCATGCGGCTGCCGCTGTCGTTTTTCGATGTCAAGCAGTTCGGCGACATCATGCAGCGCATCGGCGATCACCAGCGCATCGAGAGCTTCCTCACGGGGCAAACGCTGGGCGTGGTTTTCTCGCTGTTTAACCTGCTGGTGTTCGGCTTCGTGCTAGCCTACTACAACATGACGATCTTCCTAGTGGCCATCGGGGCGTCGGTGGCCTACGCACTGTGGGTGGTGGCGTTTCTGAAACAGCGGCGCAAGCTGGATACCAAACGCTTCGAGGTGTCGAGCCGCAACCAGAGTCAGATCGTGCAGCTCATCCAGGGGATGCAGGACATCAAGCTGGCTGGGGCCGAGACGGGCAAGCGCTGGGAGTGGGAGCGGACGCAGGCGCGGCTCTTCAAGTGGAGCGTGCAGAGTCTGTCGCTGTCGCAGTTCCAGCAGGCCGGGGCGGTGGTCATCAACCAGGGCAAGAACATCTTCATCACGTTTCTGGCCGCTAAGGCCGTCATCGACGGGCAGATGACGCTGGGGGCACTGGTGTCGGTGCAGTACATCCTAGGCCAGTTCAACGCCCCCATCGAGCAGATGATCGGCTTCCTGCAATCGTGGCAAGACGCCCAAATCAGCCTCGAGCGGCTCAACGAAGTCCACGGCCTGGCCGACGAGGAACCCGCTGGCACGCCCCTCCGCCAGGAATGGGATCCGCAGCAGGATATCGTGATCGAGAACCTGAGCTACACTTACCCCGGCGCGGGCAACGAACCCGTGCTGCGAGATATTAATTTGACCATTCCGCACGGGAAGACGACGGCGATTGTGGGGACTAGCGGGAGTGGAAAGACTACGCTGCTCAAATTGCTGCTGCGGTTTTATGCGCCGGGGAAGGGGCGGGTTAGTTTGGTGCCTAGCGACCTCACCCCTGTATCCCCGGAACGCCGGACCGCTCTCCTGCCAGGAGAGGAGAGATTGTCGGCGGAAAGTGTCAAAATCAAACTGCCAAAGGGAATCGTCACCTCGTCGCGCGGCGTGAACCTGGAAATGCTCTCACACAGCGCGTGGCGGCAAAGCTGCGGGGTGGTGATGCAGGAAGGGTTTCTATTTTCGGACAGCATTGCCCGCAACATCGCGGTTTGCGAGGAGGTCATCGACCAGGAAAGGCTTTACCGCGCCGCGCAGACGGCCAACATCCACCACTTCATCGAGTCGCTGCCGCTGGGCTACCACACCAAGATCGGGGCCGAGGGCAACGGCATCAGCCAAGGCCAGAAGCAGCGTATCCTCATCGCCCGTTCGGTGTATAAAGACCCCCAACTGCTGCTTTTCGACGAGGCCACCAACGCCCTCGACGCCAACAACGAGGCCGTGATCCTGCAAAACCTGGAAGAGTTCTTCCATGGCCGCACGGTGGTCGTCGTCGCCCACCGCCTCAGCACGGTCAAGAACGCCCATCAGATTGTGGTGATGGAGAAGGGAGAGATCGTGGAACGGGGGACGCACGCGGAACTCGTTGCTAGGCAGGGGAAGTATTTTGAACTTGTCAGTAACCAGTTGGAGCTGGCTGTTTAGGTTGTTAGGTATTGGGTTGTTAGGTATTAGGTTTCGATGCCAGCAACAGTAGAAATATCTTTACTTCGCATGTTCCTGCTTTTGAAAAAACGACTGGAATTTATCTGACAAGCAGACCTAAAACCCAACAACCCAATACCCCAAAAACAATGCCCCGATTCCAAGAAACGCACAGCGAAGAAGTCCACGAGATCATCAGTCGGCCACCACCGGGACTGGTGCGCTGGGGGATGACTTTGTTCTTCGGGTTGCTGTGCTTGCTGGGGCTGGGGAGTTGGCTGGTGCGGTATCCCGACATCGTTTCGGCGCAATTTACGCTTACAGCCACCGATGCCCCGCGCAAGGTGGTGGTGCGGGTTGAAGGCAAACTGGCCCGATTGCTGGTGCAGGACGGGCAGACGGTAGCCGCCGGGGACGCGCTGGCCTACTCGGAAAGCACCGCCGACCCCGCGCAAGTGCTGGCGCTGGGCGCGTCGCTGGACGGGCTGCGGAGGGCGTTGGACGGCGGCGACTGGGCGACCGTTCAACGATTTCCGATCCGGGCTTACACCCAACTCGGCGAGTTGCAGAACGACTTTCAAACTTTCCACCAGCAGCTTACTCAACTCAAATCGTACCTGAGCGACGGCTTTTACCTGCAAAAGCGGACGCTGTTGCTGGAAGACTTCGATGACCTGCGGGCGATGGAACAGACCCTGGCCGAGCAACTCGACCTGCAAGGCCGCGACTACGAGTTGGCCCAAAACGAATTCGCCATTCACGAGAAACTGTATAAGGATAAGGTCATCCCGGTCCTCGACTACCAGCGCGAAAAAGTGAAGCTGCTGGGTCGTGAGATGCCTTTAAAGCAGTTGGCTTCCTCGCTGATTCAGAACCACAGTTCGCAAACCGCCAAGCAAAAAGAACTGCTGGAACTCGACAA
>Ga0335395_10001562_pt1 | contig 14374 bp, 5 predicted proteins | sample MAT02_FD_205744 | JGI IMG/M metagenome (GOLD analysis project Ga0335395, IMG submission 205744) | Freshwater microbial communities from Lake Fryxell liftoff mats and glacier meltwater in Antarctica - MAT-02 (spades assembly) (version 2) ...
TGGTCATTAAATTGTTGGATAAAATGCCATTGGGCGGCCTTCGATTGGAGTATCCGAATGGTGATGCACGCCACTTCGGGGAAGCAGGTGCACTCGTCACGGCAAGAGTCTTTCTGAAAGACGATCGCGAGTTTTTCAAGCGTTGTGCCTTTTATGGAAATATCGGCATGGGAGAGGCCTACACAGATGGAATATGGGAAACCGATGATATTGCAGCAGTGATCACCTGGTTCATTCTCAACGTGAATGCGCTGCAGGGTGCGGAGACATCGTCGTCACGGCTCCCGGGTGTTAATCTTTTGAAAATCGTCAATTGGTTCCGGCATCTCAAACGCGAAAACTCGATCGAGAATAGCCGTAGAAATATTTCAGAACATTATGACTTGGGTAACGACTTTTATCAACTCTGGCTTGACCCCTCTATGACTTATTCGAGTGCCCGGTTTGATCATCCGGGGCAATCTCTCGAACTCGCACAAATCGGAAAATATGACGCGCTGTGCCGCAAGCTCAAGCTAGCCCCTGGCGATAGGGTTCTCGAAATCGGCTGTGGATGGGGTGGATTCGCAGTTCACGCGGTGAAGAACTATGGCTGCACAGTTCTAGGACTCACGCTTTCCGAAGCACAAGCCACCTATGCCAGGAAGCGGGTATCAGACGAGGGCCTGCAAGATCAGATCGAGATACGGATTCAGGATTACCGTCACGTCACAGGATCCTTTGATAAAATTGCTTCAATCGAAATGCTGGAAGCCGTCGGAGACAAATATCATGAGTCCTTCTTCGCAAAGTGCGGGGAGGTTCTGACTCCAGCTGGTCTTCTCGGCGTGCAAATGATCACTGTGCCGGATTGCAGCTACAGTAGTCTCAAGAAGAATGTGGATTGGATTCAAAGACATATTTTCCCAGGATCCCTGCTTCTCAGCGTCGCACGAATCAATCAGGTGCTTTTAAAAACCGGGGATCTATTCATGCACGATCTCGAAGACCTCGGGGCCGACTATGCGCTCACTCTATCAACTTGGCATCAGAATTTCAATTCGGTATTAGCAGAGGTGCGTAACCAGGGTTTCGACGAGGCATTTATCCGCAGTTGGAACTATTATCTAAAATATTGTGAAGCTGCTTTTGATTCTCGGAATATTTCGGTGGTCCAGGCAATCTATACCCGGCCGAATAATCCTAAACTGCGACATCACTTCATGGCGGAAAGATCCTGATGAGTCAGTCCAAGACAGAAAATACGAACGCGCGGGAGAGCTGGTGGCGACGTTGGTTTGTCGCACCTGTTTTGGCGCAGCTTACGCAAGGCATTTCGCCAGAGCGCTTGGCGTGGACTATTTCATTGGGAATGGTCGTCGGAGTTTTTCCAATTATGGGTTCCACCACTTTGGTGTGTTTTTTGATCGGCTATGCGCTGCGTTTGAATCAACCGGTAATGCATGTGTTTAAAACGGCGGTCTATCCGTTGCATTTAGCGTTGATTCTTGTATTTATCCATCTTGGGCAAAGTCTGTTCAATGTCCCTCCTCTCTCCTTTTCCATTCCAGAGCTACTTTCTCAGTTCAAAGCCGATCCTCTCCAATTTGCCAAGGATTTCGGGCTGGCAGCAGTTCATGGAGTGGTGGCGTGGGCGTTGCTCGCACCGTTTGCCGTATTTCTTATCAAGCTCTCCATATTGCCGATGCTCACCCGTCTTAGTCATTCCCTACAGTCTAAAAAGGAGGTGTTACCGTGAATGTGTGGGTTCAATTCGCTAGCGGTGCGGCGCTGATGAGTTCTTTCTTCTTCCTCGGTTGGGTGTATGCACGCAAGATCAACAACTATTCATGGGTGGATGCTTTTTGGGCAATCGGTATTGGCATCACGGCAGTATTTTGGCTAGCTTTCGGCGATTGGAGTTTGAAGCATAGCATCGCTGCCGGCATGGTGGGATTATGGAGTTTACGCTTGGGCGGGCATTTACAAAAGAGGATTCGCAAACACCATCCGAGTGAAGATGCTCGTTATACTAAATTACGAGAAGCGTGGAAGGGAAACGTGGCTTCCAGATTCTTTTGGTTTTTCCAAGCTCAGGCATTATCAGTCATAATATTGGCAATTCCTTTTTTAATCATCGCCCGTGATCAAGATACCACTTGGGGTTTGTGGGAGACCATTGGATTGATTGTCTGGATCACGGGAATTCTCGGTGAATCAATTGCCGATTCACAGATGGCAGCCTTCAAGCACGAAAATCATTCGTCAAGTGCAGTCTGCCAAAGCGGGCTTTGGTATTATTCTCGCCATCCAAATTATTTTTTCGAGGCAGTCATTTGGATTGGCTTCTATCTCTATGCCTGCGGGTCTCCATGGGGCTGGGCAACGATTCATGCTCCTGCTTTGATTACCTATCTTTTGCTGTTTGTGACTGGGATTCCACGCACAGAAGCTGGTGCGGTTATAAGAAAGGGTGATGCTTATAGGCGTTATCAGAAATCGACGAGTGCCTTCATTCCTTGGTTTCCCAAAAAAGTTAAATGAATTTTCATCCTAGAACATCATGATAAATACTGACGAATTATTGGCCAAAGGAATTGTGCCTGATAAACTCATCCGGATCGGCATTCGAAGTCGGCTTGCTGGCACGTTGGCTCCTTTTGAGAAGCTTAATTGTGAGCAGCGCCAAGCAAAACTGATGCAACATGTCGCGGAACTGCGTGCCAGCCCCATTGCGATCGCTACCGATGAGGCAAACGAGCAACACTATGAGCTTCCCACCCGATTCTTTGAGCGTGTGCTTGGAAAACACATGAAATACAGTTCGGGCTACTGGGACGAAGGCGTCACTAGCATCGAGGAATCTGAAGCTCGGATGCTTGCGCTCACTTCAGAGCGCGCTGAGTTAGTGAATGGTCAGCGGATTTTGGAACTCGGCTGTGGTTGGGGGTCGCTCACACTTTGGATGGCGGCGCATTATCCAAATTCAAAAATCACCGCAGTTTCTAATTCGCGTTCGCAGAAACTGCATATCGACTCTCAGCTCGCGGCCCGTGGCTTGACGAACGTGGAGGTGAAGACTGCAAATATGATTCACTATGAGGGCGAAGGGGAGGGGATCTTTGATCGGGTGGTCTCCGTGGAAATGTTTGAACACATGAAAAATTATGAGCTGCTCCTCGGGCGAGTCGCGAGTTGGTTGAAAAAGGGAGGGAAACTTTTCGTCCACATCTTTACCCATCGTGAATATGCATATCACTACGAAGCCACTGGTGAGGATGACTGGATGGCGCGATATTTCTTTACCGGCGGACAAATGCCATCGGACGATTTGTTGCTCTATTTTCAAGAACAACTGAAAATCGAAGGCCACTGGCATGTGAATGGAAAACATTATCAGAAAACCTCTGAAGCGTGGCTCAACCGTATGGATGCTGCGCGTGATGAACTATTCCCAATCATTGGGCAAACGTATGGAGCGGATCAGCAAACCCGCTGGTGGGGCTACTGGCGGGTATTCTTCATGGCATGCGCCGAGTTGTGGGGATACCGCAATGGAGAAGAGTGGATCGTTTCCCACTATCGGTTCACCAAACCACAGTGAGAAATTTCATTAAGCGCCTCCCGCTAATAGCAGTGCTCCACGAATGCCGGCTTCTTGACCAAGTGCGGGTGGAATCACGTAGTTCGGAACACAGGCCGCTGGGAAATACCCAGCGGCGATGTTTCCTAACTGACGGTTAATTTTATCGTGGAACCCGGGGGCTTGTGAGACGCCGCCACCGACGATCACACGAGCCGGGCAGACGATGGCGACAAGGCTTAAAATTCCATGCGCTAAATACCAGGCTTCCATTTCCCACGCGGGATGATTTGGCGGAAGTTCGTGGGCAGGCTTACCCCAGCGGGCAGCCATCGCGGGGCCACTAGCAAGCCCTTCGAGGCAGTCCATATGAAATGGGCAGATCCCAACATAGTCATCGCCCGGTGCCCGTGGAACCTTGAGGTGGCCGAATTCTGAATGCAGCGCACCGTGGACAAGCATTCCGTGGGACATGATTCCCGCGCCGATGCCAGTGCCGATCGTAATATAACAAAGATCTTCAAGCCCGGCGGCGGCTCCAATCTTCGCTTCTGCCAGAACAGCCGCATTTACGTCAGTTTCCAAGGCGATCTTGCAGTGTGGAAACGGCTTCTGAAACGCTGTGAGCAATGAAAAGTGCGACCAGCCCGCTTTCGGTGTATTGAGGAAAATCCCGTAGCCTTTTCTACCTTTTGTGACCCCGACCGGGCCAAAAGCGCCAATACCGATGCTTTGCGGAATTCCCCGCTCTTCTATCCAGGCGATGGCGAAATTTAGCGTTTCGGTTGGTTTCTTGGTGGGGAATCGACACTCCTCGAAAATTTCACCATGCGCATTGCCAATGGCCACCACAGTTTTTGTCCCGCCTAATTCGATGGCTGCGATCATGTGAAAAAATTAGCGATTAGGCACAAGGTTGGGGCTGATTTGCTCATCAGTAAGGACGTTTTTGTGAATCTGGAAGACCATACGCAGGGATTTGGGCGATAAATGCGTCGCAAATGAGTAAGAATCGGGAAAAGAGTGACGTAAAAGCTTTTTATCGCGGGACCAATGAGAACCGACCTAAATCGGGTTGGAATCTACCCGATTTTAACAGGAGTCTTAACAAGTCGCCCGAAAATTAGGTTGCTACTCGCGTTTAGATTACGTTTCATGGAGCAACCGCGTCGAGAAGATATGAATACAATCAAAGTTTTAATTGCCGAAGACCACACCATCCTCAGAGAAGGATTGCTGAGGGTATTCGAATTAAATCCCGATATCCATATTGTTGGCGAAGCTAAGGACGGGCGACAAGCAGTCTCCATGGCGCTGGATTTGCATCCAGATGTCGTCTTGATGGACATCGCGATGCCGAGTCTCAATGGTCTCGAAGCCACTCGGCAGTTGGTGAAGCAAAAGCCTGGAATCCGAATCCTCATTCTTACCGCGCATAATGACGACGCTTATGTTCAGAGCGCAATGGAAGCCGGGGCTTCAGGTTTCCTACTCAAGCAAACTTCTGCGAACGATGTTTGCTGGGCGATCAGGGAATTGCATAAAGGTAAATTGTTATTCAGCCCATCAATTGCCCGCAGGTTAACGCGTATCGATCCGAAAGGCTCCGGAAAATCAACAGCCATCAATAAGAAGATGGGGCTATTGACCTCCCGTGAAATGGAAGTTTTGCAGCTAATCGCAGAGGGAAATGCCAATAAAGAAACGGCCGCAGCACTTAATATCAGCATCAAGACCGTTGAAAAACATCGGGGTCGATTAATGGAGAAGCTCGACATCCACGATACGGCCAGCCTCACACGCTATGCCATCGCGGCTGGGATTATTGAAAGCAGTGTCCAAGTCACAATTCTGTAGGAATTGAGAGAACTCTCGCTTCTAGTAGGGTTTCACCCTATTGTCAGATGATTCGCGTTCCCGTATTTTCCAGTCAGTATGAATGGACTGTGGTTAACTACTGAGCAACGGACCGTAAGTCATTTTGAATACTAAATCGTTCAAAAAATTATTAATTTATGAAAACCGTCATCAGCCTTGTTCTTAGCCTCGTGAGTTTCAGCCTTCTTAGCAGTTGCACCACTGTGGAACGCGTTGAGCCCGCTGTCCCCACAGTTACTCAAACCACCACCACTACCGAAAGAACCTCAGGGGCCAAGCCACTCTCAAAAATAACGGAGACTCAGACCATTCGGAGCTACTGAAATTTTGCTACGATCAATTCTTTTCATGGTAATGAAGGCGGCCTCGCGAAAGCATGGCCGCCTTTCTTTTATTACATTTCGGTAGGTCAACACCCCATAGCACTCCATTTTACATTAGTTAGAATTTCATCGGTCCATCACCGGAATCCAAAGCTACATGCAGATCCATTCCCTACTTCGGAAAAATCGTAAAACACAGCAATTACCTACGAGCATTGGCGAACTGCCATTACGCGCTGACCTATTTACGATCGAGCAACTTGCACACCATGCGCGCGCACTGGCGGTAGGTCATCAACTCGACTTGAACAAAGGGTCCAATCATCTATTGGCGGAATTGGACAGCAATGAGGTTGAGCTCAGGACATTCAATCGGACGGTTCGGGAAGTAGATTCGGGCCGCAGACTCACTCCTGCTGCGGAATGGTTACTCGATAATTTTTACCTGATTGAGGAGCAGATCCAAATGGCGAGGCGCCACCTCCCACGTAGTTATAGCCGAGAATTGCCTCATCTATTGAATGGGGTAGCTGTCGGTCATCCACGAGTCTATGCGCTTGTGCTTGAATACATTAAGCATGTGGATGCCCAAATCGATGCAGGGCCGCTCGCCGCGTTCATCGCCGCTTACCAAGAAATCGAATTTATGAAAATTGGCGAGTTGTGGGCCATTCCCATTATGCTCCGCCTTGGATTGATCGAGAATCTCCAGCGAATTGCCTCCCGCATCTCTAGCGCCACGAAACATCGCGATTTGGCAGCACTATGGGTGGAAAGACTGCAAGGGATGGCTGAAACAGACGCGTCACAACTCGTTATTGTTGTGGCGGATATGGCGAAGTCCGATCCTCCACTGACAAGTTCCTTTGTCGCGGAATTCAGCCAACGCTTGTCCCAACACAGTCCTGTCTTGCATCTTGCACGCACTTGGCTGGAGCAGCGGCTTGTCGAGCAAGGTGCTTCAATCGAGCAACTTGTATATCAGGATAGTCAGAATCAAGCAGCAGATCAAGTATCAGTGAGTCATAGTATTGGGAGTCTAAGGCTACTGAGTGCTATGGACTGGAAGGAATTCGTGGAAACCCTAAGTGTGGTGGAGATGACGCTGCGTGGCGATCCTGCTGATGTATTCAACGATATGGATTTCGCGACACGCGATCGCTATCGCCATTCTGTAGAAACACTCGCCCGATATTGCACACTATCAGAGAATGAAGTCGCTCAAGCCGCAATTCAACTTGCCAAACAAGGAGAAGCCCAGAAAGGTCACGATGCCCGATCCGCCCACGTGGGCTATTACCTGATCGATAAGGGCCAGCCCGCTCTTGAACAACTGATCAAAGTACAATGGCCATTGCGATCAACAGTTGAAAGAAGAATTCTTCAGCAACCACTGACGTTCTATGTCGGCGGCATCATAATCATCACACTGCTCGCGACTCTTGGTTTTGTCCAGCTATCCGGGATGGTGCAAGTCGATCAATGGATGATCGTGATCTTCGGATTAATATTTCTTCTTGGCGCAAGTCAGCTCGCTGTCGCGTTGATGAACTGGCTCAGCTCGCTGCTGGTTAAACCGAGTTTACTTCCTCGATTGGACTTCACACCCGGCATTGTTTCAGACTGCCGCACGATGGTGGTTGTTCCAACCATGTTAACGAATGTTGAAGGAGTGGATCGTCTCCTCGAAACGCTCGAACTTCACCATCTATCTAACCGAGATCCAAACTTACATTTTGCTCTATTAACTGATTTTCGAGATGCGCCTGAACAAGTTCTCCCGACAGACGCTCAATTGTTAGAGCATGTACGGAATGGTGTGGTATTGCTCAACCAAAAATACCCGTCTGCTGAGAAAAATAAGTTCTATCTATTTCATCGGCCCCGCCTTTGGAACCCGGGTGAGGAAATCTGGATGGGCTACGAACGCAAACGAGGAAAGCTTACCGAGTTTAACGCGTTGTTGCGGGGTGGCTCATCGAAGTGCTTTACTGAAATCGTCGGTGATTTATCACTATTGCCAGCTATCAAATACGTCATCACGCTCGATACAGATACGCAGTTACCGCGCGATGCTGCTCGTCGCCTCGTCGGCACAATGGCTCACCCATTGAATCACCCCGTGTTTGATGACGAGCGCGGTGTGGTTCTGGAGGGATACGGTATTCTCCAACCACGGATTGGCGTGAGTCTGCCCAGTGCCCGGCGCTCATGGTTTGTGCGTTTGTTTGCCGGTGATGCTGGTATTGATCCCTACACCCGCGAGGTATCGGATGTTTACCAGGACGTGTTTCGAGAAGGTTCCTTTATTGGTAAAGGAATTTACGATGTTGATGCCTTCCAGCGTGCCTTGAATGGACGTTTCCCAGAAAACACAATTCTCAGTCATGATTTATTGGAAGCCTGCCATGCCCGCTCCGCTCTAGTCAGTGATGTGGAATTCTACGAAGAATATCCTTCTCGCTATAACGTTGATATTGATCGCCGCCACCGCTGGATCCGGGGCGATTGGCAGATTATGCAATGGCTCCTACCACGGGTTCCTGGTTCGGATGCACTACGAAATGCAAATCCTCTTTCCGCTTTGTCACGATGGAAGCTTTTTGATAATCTACGGCGTAGCCTTGTTCCAGTTGCACTGATGATGTTCATCCTAGGAACTTGGTTCTTTGTTCCTGAACTAGGGGCATGGGGCACTCTGCTTGTAATCGTAATCATTGCCCTTCCCGGGTTGCTGGCGATGATCGTCAATCTTTGTCAAAAGCCAAATGACCTTCCGTGGAATCTACATCTTCGTTCTCTAGTGGATGCATCAGGCTGCCAAATTGGCCAGATGTTCCTGACCTTGGCATTCTTGCCGTATGACGCTTATATCAGTGCGAATGCAATTGTAAAAACTCTCATTCGTCTGTTGGTAACGCATAAGAGACTCTTGGAATGGCAGACATCTAGCGAAGCGGAACAAGGTACCCGGTCTCGTCTAATGGACTTTTTTTTGAAGATGTGGATCGCCCCGTTCATCGCCTTACTGGCGGCCTTGTGGCTCGCAAACATTGATCTATTAGGGCTGCTAATCGAATTGCCCATTTTGGCAATATGGTTCTTTGCGCCGTTGACCGCTTGGTGGATCAGCTTACCCATCAAGGCTGAAACTCCCGATCTAACAGATGCACAAACCGCATTCCTAAGAAGTGCCTCGCGCAGGACATGGCACTTTTTTGAAACTTTCGTCACCGCCAAGGAGAATTGGCTACCGCCTGATAATTTCCAAGAGGTTCCTGCCCCCCTGATCGCCTCAAGAACCTCACCTACTAACATGGGATTGGCACTTTTGGCGAATCTTGCGGCCTACGATTTCGGCTACATTTCTGCCGGAGCCATGATAAGCCGCTCACAAGATGCGCTTTCCAGCATGCAAGGATTGGAGCGATATCGAGGTCACTTCTATAATTGGTATGACACGCTGACTAAGCAACCGATGCCACCACACTATATTTCCAGTGTGGATAGTGGGAATCTTGCCGGGCATCTACTCACTCTCGGTTCTGGCTTAAGGGAACTAATGGATGCGCCGATATACACTCCACAATTATTCGTCGGACTTCGTGATACGCTCAGAATTCTCATTGAACTCGTCCCGAACGATCCGGCTCTCAAGCTGCTCGATGCGGAGTTGGAGAGAGCCCCTGCGAATTTGGTCGCAGCATTTGCCCTGCTAGACCGTGCGTCGCACCGAGCTTCCATTATTGTTGCATCAATGGCCGCTGTCGGTGAAGAAACTAGCCGCTGGGCGCGATCACTCCAAATTGATTGTGACGGACATTTGAAAGACATGCTCCTCGTCGCCCCGTGGTTGACTTTGCAAGGAGTGATCCCAGAGGTGCTTAGGAAGCTCCTTGATCATCCGGCTACTCTTCGGGACGTTGCTGGATACCAAGAATCACTTTGCCCCCGGTTGGATTCGCTCTTGGCAGAAAGCAACAGCCGATTGATGCAGGTGAAGCACGAAGATAGGACTATACTCTCAGATTACTTGTTGAAAACCGCCGATAATGCTAAGCAGCGAATGCGGACGTTGGAGGATCTAGCCACACAAAGTGATCAACTCGCTGCAATGGATTTCACGTTTTTGTATGATCCAGCGAGAGATCTTTTTTCAGTTGGATATAATATTGTGGAGAATCGTTGTGATAATAGTTTTTACGATCTATTGGCCTCCGAGGCACGGCTGTGCAGTTACGTTGCCATTGCCCTTGGGCAGGTTCCGCAAGATCATTGGTTTTCCTTGGGAAGGTTGTTAATTACTTTGCGCGGCGAACGTTTGCTTGCCTCATGGAGTGGCTCAATGTTTGAGTATCTGATGCCTCTGCTAGTGATGCCGAATTATGAAAATACTCTGCTCGCCCATACTTGCAAGGCTGCCGTCAACCAACAGATCGAGTATGGAAAAGTACGTGAGGTACCTTGGGGGATTTCTGAGTCTGGGTATAACCGGACTGATATAGCACTGAACTATCAATATCATGCCTTCGGCGTTCCGGGTTTGAGTCTCAAGAGAGGACAAGCGGACGATTTAGTGATAGCGCCCTATGCTTCGGTGATGGCATTGATGGTAGCGCCGCGCGAAGCCTGCGAGAACCTGCAGCGCCTCGCCAAAGATGGACGGTGTGGACTCTACGGATTTTATGAGGCGGTGGATTATACTCTCGCGCGTCTTCCACCCGAAAAATCGAGCGCCACGGTCCGCTCGTTCATGGTGCACCATCAAGGAATGAGCCTTGTGGCATTGGACAACCTATTAGGCGGCTTCCCAATGCAGCGGCGCTTCATGGCGTGTCCATTGCTGAAAGCTGCTGATCTGTTGCTGCAAGAAAGATTGCCGAAAGCTGCTGCAAGCGTATTTGCTGACGATTCCGCGCCCGAGGCATCTCGTATTTCGTCAGAGGAGGTCGAATCCACGATGCGCGTTCATACCAATCCTTCACCAGTGAGTCCGGAAGTTCATCTTCTTTCTAACGGTAACTATCATGTCGCAATCAGTAGTGCGGGCGGTGGCTACAGCCGCTGGCGTAATTTTGCCGTAACACGTTGGAGGGAAGATGCTACACGCGACTGCTGGGGTAATTTTATTTATCTTCGCGATGTCACGTCCGGCGAGACTTGGTCCGCAGCCTTTCAACCAACGTTGCAAGAAACTAAAAAATATGAAGCGATATTCACCCAATCGAGGGCGGAGTTCAGGCATCATCATCTTGGGCTTGAAGTCCACACTGAAATCTGTGTGTCTCCGGAAGACGATGTAGAACTAAGACGAGTGACGATTTGTAATCGCTCAAAAGTCGAACGCGTGATTGAGCTTACAACATATGCCGAAGTTGTGCTTGCGCCACCTGCGGCCGATGAAGCTCACCCGGCATTTAGTAACCTCTTTGTTCAAACTGAGTTCGTAGATTCGTCTTCAGCAGTTCTTTGTTCACGCCGTACCCGATCAGATGAAGAGCATGCACCTTGGCTGCTGCACCTGATGGTCAGCCAAGATGGTAGCCAAGGGGAGATTTCTTGCGAGACGGATCGTTCGCGGTTTATTGGGCGCGGTGGCACATCAGCCAATCCAGCTGCAATGTGTGGTGGCTCCTCGTTGTCAAACACGGTGGGATCCGTGCTCGATCCTATTGTTTCCTTGCGCCGCACGGTGACTGTGCCCGCTCATGGTTCAGCCGTTGTCACGATCGTTCTCGGGGTGGCAGAAAATCGAGATTCTGCGCTTGCGCATGTGGAGAAGTATCAAAGTACGCACATGGCGGAGAGGGCTTTCGATTTGGCATGGACACACACTCAAGTCACCTTGCACCATCTGAATATTACCGAGACCGAAGCTCAGCTCTTTGGCCGTTTAGCTGGTGCCTTGATCTACAATAACCCCGTTCGACGCGCCAACTCAGCAATCCTGCTCAGTAACAGGCGGAGCCTCAGTGGTCTCTGGAGTTATGGCATCTCGGGAGACACACCAATCATTCTCCTCCGCATCAGCGATATCGAAAAAATTGAGATGGTGCGAGATCTTGTCCATGCGCATTCCTATTGGCGGATGAAGGGCCTGACGGTGGATCTTGTCATACTCCATGAGGAGATTTCGATTTATCGAAATTCACTCGAGAATCGGATTAGTGATATTGTCTCCTCTGGGACTGAGGCCCATATGATCGATAGAGCGGGTGGGATCTTTGTCCGCAGTATCGAGCAAATTCCTAATGAGGATCGCTTGCTGTTGTATGCCTCAGCGCGCGTCGTGTTGGACGATGAAAAGGGTTCACTGGCAGATCAGGTTGGGCATCGCGGAATCTCCGGACCTACGATTCCAGCGATGACGGTCACTCGATCGCAAAGCCCTGACGCGGAGGTATCCCTAACTCAAAGAGAACTTATTTTTCCAAATGGTCTTGGAGGATTTACCAAAGATGGCCACGAGTATGTAATCACGCTTCTAAAAGGGATGACGACTCCAGCGCCGTGGGTGAACGTGATGGCAAACCCAGACTTCGGTACAGTCGTTTCCGAAAGTGGTTCTGCTTATACATGGGTTGAAAATGCTCACGAATTCCGACTCACTCCTTGGAATAATGATCCAGTCAAAGACACGACGGGGGAGGCAACCTACATCCGTGATGAGCAGACAGGAGACTACTGGTCTCCCACACCATTGCCTGCAAATGGGCAGACTCCATACCTGATTCGGCACGGCTTCGGCTATACTGTATTTGAGCATACTGAAAATGGGATTTCGAGCGAGTTGTGGGTCTATGTTGCAATGGATGCCTCCGTAAAGTTTACCGTTTTAAAGCTTCGCAACATCTCAGGCCGCCCGCGGCACGTGTCGGTCACGGGCTATTGTGAGTGGGTTCTAGGTGATGTGAGACACAAGAGTCTGATGCATGTGCAAACGGAAGTGGATTTGAAGACCGGCGCGCTGTTGGCTAGAAATTATAGCAATAATGATTTCCCCGGTCGAATTGTCTTTATGGACGTGAATAATTCCTCCCGCACGTTAACGGGAGATAGGAGTGAATTCATTGGGCGGAATGGGAATCTCTCTCGGCCAGCGGCACTGGAGCGGACACGGCTTTCTGGAAAAGTTGGCGCTGGTTTGGATCCATGTGGCGCGATTCAGGTATCATTCCATCTTGAGCCTGGCCAGGAACGGGAAACGACTTTCCGCATGGGAGTGGGAAATAGTATTCGTGAAGTCCAAGATTTAATTCGGCGTTTCAGACATGCAGATGCTTGCCGCGCCGCACTTCATGAAGTATGGGGATATTGGAATCGCACCCTTGGAGCGATCAATGTGGATACTCCTGATCCCGCCGTTAACATCATGGCCAATGGTTGGTTACTCTACCAGAATCTGAGCTGCAGAATATGGGGGCGAACGGGTTTCTATCAGTCCGGGGGGGCCTATGGGTTCCGTGACCAATTACAAGACGTGATGGCTCTGGTGCATGCTGAGCCTGGCCTCACCCGTGCCCATCTATTGCGTGCTGCGTCACGTCAATTCCGCGAAGGTGATGTGCAGCACTGGTGGCACCCTCCAAGCGGGCGGGGCGTAAGAACCCATTTCTCTGACGATTATCTGTGGCTACCTTTTGTGACATGTCGCTACGTGGAGACTGTGGGAGATTCAGGTGTACTTGATGAGATTGTGCCCTTTTTAGAAGGACGCTTGGTTAAGCAGGCTGAGGAGGCCTATTACGATCTGCCTAATCGTTCTGACGAATCCGGCACACTCTATCAGCACTGTGTAAAGTCGATTGAAAACGGTCTCAAATTTGGAAAACACGGCTTACCACTTATTGGTTGTGGAGACTGGAATGATGGAATGAATCAAATTGGGGAAGAGGGCCGTGGCGAAAGTGTCTGGTTAGCATTTTTCCTGTATGATGTGCTCAACAAATTCAGTGCTGTGGCACGCTCTCGTGGTGATCACCGTTTCGCCGAACGTTGTAACGAGCAAGCACTGCAATTGCAGAAGAACATCGAGGCTAATGCTTGGGATGGCGACTGGTATCGACGAGCCTACTTTGATAATGGAGAACCATTGGGCTCGAAAACGAATGAGGAATGCCAGATTGATTCATTGCCGCAGAGTTGGTCTATTCTCAGTGGCGCTGGTGATCCTGAGCGATCACGGCAAGCGATGGAATCAGCCAATCAGCGTCTTGTTAGGCGTGATCACAATTTAGTCCAATTGTTCGATCCTCCATTTGACAAATCTTCACTCAATCCAGGATATATTAAGGCTTATATACCCGGAGTGCGAGAAAATGGGGGACAATACACTCACGGTGCAATTTGGATGGCGATGGCTTTTGCTGAGATGGGGGATCATGACCGGGCATGGGAACTTTTCAGGATGTTAAATCCAGTAAACCACGGTGCGACCGCTGAGCAAATCGCAACTTACAAGGTGGAGCCATACGTCATTGCTGCGGATGTTTATGCAGTCGCACCACACATTGGTCGTGGTGGCTGGACTTGGTACACTGGTTCTGCCGGATGGATGTACCGTCTTCTGGTGGAGACTCTATTGGGCGTTCATCTTGAGGGTAATCAGCTG
>Ga0335395_10001563_pt1 | contig 14369 bp, 12 predicted proteins | sample MAT02_FD_205744 | JGI IMG/M metagenome (GOLD analysis project Ga0335395, IMG submission 205744) | Freshwater microbial communities from Lake Fryxell liftoff mats and glacier meltwater in Antarctica - MAT-02 (spades assembly) (version 2) ...
CTACATCTTTATATTGATCACAAATTTTATGTGCTTTTCGCATTTGGGTAGCCATATGATTATTATCTTCCATTAGGCGACGAACCATTTCCTGAGCTGTCACAAAGGGTTCATTGTCATCTTTTATCGTTTGTAATTGAGATATTTGTCCTATTGAATGCACAGTGAGACCGCCAAGCTTGCGTACACGTTCTGCTAATACATCAATAGATGCAAAAATTTGAGCCGCTTGTTCATCAAATAACAAGTGATAGTCACGAAAATGAGGGCCTGATAAATGCCAATGAAAGTTTTTTGTTTTGACATACAAGGCAAAGGCATCTGCAACTAAAGGATTAATAGCCGCAGTAATGGCCTCACTGGCCTCACTGCCTAAATTGTTAAGTGTGGATAGTTTGGGGGGGGTAGCCGTTTTTTTCATAAAATTACTCCTTTATGTAAATTGAGATGGTAGATATTTTTTAACATAAAATAATGATTATTAAGTTGCAAAGTAAAAACTCATTTCCTTCGGAGTAAAAATTAGGTTTCAAAATTGGTGTAATTTTATTAAATAAAGGGGGAATCATTGTTTATTTATAAATAATAACTTTGCGCATAAAAAATAAAAGCAAGAAAATAACTGGTAAAAAATAATAAAAAAAAATAGAGTTTGGTTCGCAAATTATTATTATTTACAAGGATATGATTTTGAATACAAAATATTTTACGTTATTGACTGTTTTATCTTTTCATCTTTCAGCCTTAGAAACACGCAGCTTTGAATTAGATGCTCACTTTTTGGAAACTATTCAAAAATTCGATCCGGAATCTTCCGAGATTCGAGAGTTTTTAGTTTCTTTAGTGGAATTAGAAAGTACGCTAGATTCTTTAACTTTTTTTAGGGAGACTCGCTCAGACACGCATAAAATTGCTTCGACTTTAAATTCTTTACAAGACTTGATTCTGAATAGTGATGATTTAGAGCTCATTCAACTTTTTCAAAGAGCCATACGAAATTTTAATTCTTTTTCGGAAGATCAAGCCAATCCTTTCACTCAATATTACAAACATTATCGCGCGCCAACTTTTTTTGTTCCTAAAATAGACTTGATTATTGATGTAAAAGAAGAAGAAGTCACCGTGACAACGGAATTATCCGTCAAGCGTAACAGTTCTCAAACAAAATTAGTTTTAGATGGTCGTGACCAGGCGGTACAAAGTGTGCATATTAATGGAAAGCTCATTAAACGCGAAAATTATAAAGTCACAAAGCATGAACTTATTCTTGCAGAGATACCTGAAGAGGAAACATTTGATGTAAAAATTGTTAGCCAAATCAATCCTTTTCAAAATGACTCTTTAGAGGGAATGTATCTTTGTCAAGGGTGGTTGACCACTCAATGCGAGTCTGAAGGAGCACGAAGAATTTTTTTTACTTTAGATAGACCTGACGTTTTAAGCACAATCACCACTACAATCCTAGCAGATAAAAAACAATACCCTTACCGTCTTTCTAACGGAAATTTGATTCATGAAACGGAAGTAGACGATGGACGTACTCTAATCACATGGCAAGATCCCTTTCCAAAGCCAAGTTACCTATTTGCATGCGTATTAGGAAAATTCAGCTTGTTAACAAGCAATTTTAAAACGCGTAGTGGAATGGATGTGGAACTTCAAGTTTATTTAGAACCAGGCAAAGAGTCAAGAGGCGAATATGCGCTCATCGCTTTAAAAAAAGCGATGGAGTTTGATGAGCTTTTCTTCGATCGCGAATATGATTTATCTTGTTTAAAAATGGTGGGAATTCCTGATTTCAATTCTGGTGCCATGGAAAACAAAGGTTTGATGATTTTTAATGATCGAGCCTTGCTCGTTGATGAGCAATCGGGTACCGATGCTGCTTTTAGAAATGTCGCAAAAGTCATTGCGCATGAATATTTTCACAATTGGTCTGGAAATCGCGTGACAGTTAGAAATTGGTTTGAGATTGCTTTGAAGGAAGCCTTTACCGACTGGCGTGCCAATCGCTTTGGAGAATGGATGTTTGGTGAAGAATTTTTGCGTCCAAAGGACGTGTGTGCGTTAAAAGAGATACAATTTCCTGAAGAGTATTCCGAACATGGCCATCCAATTATGGTGGCAAGTTACGTCGATGCCCACTCAATTTATGACAGCACAACATATACTAAAGGAAGAGAGATTTTTCGAACTTTCGAAATTTATGTGAACAGTTTGATTTCGGATGGTTTTAGAGAAGTTTTAAACATTTATTTTGCAGAAAATGATGGCAAAGCTGTGACATTTAAAGAGTTGTTAAAAGCAGCTGATGTTGTTTTAGCTCGTGTAGGTCAAGATTCTTCTCAATTTGAAAGATGGTTTCATCAACCCGGCACGCCGCTCGTCGAAGTAGAAATCAATTATTTAGAAGATCAAAAAGTCGCACAAATACATGTTAAACAATCTTGTAAACATCCAAAAACTCAGCAATTGCAACTGCCTTACATCATTCCTTTTAGCATTGAGCTTTTAGGGGAAGAGGGGATAATTCTACCTAAACAAGAATTTATTCTAGATTCAGAAACAAGAACATTTGAGTTTTCTGTGTCAGAAAAACCCACACCTATTTTTATGCATGGATTAAGTGCACCTGTTAATTTAGAATATGCTTATTCAGCAGAAGAATTAAAACTTGTGATGAAGTATACACAGGATGCTTATAGTCGTTGGGAAGCTGCTCAAAAATATTCTAAAATCACTATCCATCATTTTCTTGATTTATTGCGTCAGCAAGAAAGTGATACAATTGACATTGAAAAAATTAAAAGTGATTTTAGTTCAGATTTTCAAGTTTATAAAGAAATTTTGGGAAATTCAGCTCTTTCCCCATTATCCAAAGTCCAGTTAGTTCAAATTCCAAGCTTACGCGCACTTTCGCAGGCTTATAATGAATTTGATTTCGTATTACTAAAGCAAGCACGTCATTTGTTTAGAAAATGCCTGACAACTATTGCAAAAAATGAGTTAGAAGTCAATTTTCAACAAAGTAAAACGCATGACGTTTATCAGCCTACAGCCGAACAGATGCAATTAAGAGAATTGCACAATACGTGTTTGTCTTTATTGTTGGACACAGATGAAAAATATGATCAAGAGTTACTCGCTCATTACTTTGAATCAGATAATTTCAATGATCAATTTATGGCCTTTGCAAATTGTGTGGATAACAAAAATTGTGAAGAAAAAATAAGCGACGATTTTTATGAGAAGTGGAAAGAGGACAAAGCTGTATTTAACTATTGGTTATCTACCTATTCATCTAGTTCGAAATGTACACCGGAAGAGTTGTTACGGTTAGAAAAAGTACAAGGCTATCATAGTAAAAATCCCAATCATATCCGTGCGTTGGTGTGCGGGTTCATGATGAATCTGAGCTGTTATCACGACAAACAAGGATTAGGATACCACTATGTTGTTAACAAAATTATAGAAGTCAGCGAGTTTAATCCGATGCTTGCGCATAATTATATTGCAGCGATGGCTTTTCAAGATTTTGATAATCTTCCTGAATCTCAACAGCTTTTAATGGTTAAAGAATTAAAACGCTTAAAAGAAGCTAAAGTCTCTTCACAAACAAAAGATTTAGCGCAACGCATTTTGAAAAGATATTCTAATTCTTAAAAACACGCATGAGTTCATTGCTCGATTTACAAATCGACCAATGAACTCTCCTTAAGCTCACTTATATTTTTATTTAAAAAATCTTGCTTAAAGTTATCCAATTTTATTAAAATAAATGACAGCTTTGAGGTGAAAAATGGATCTAACTAGTATTTCAAGTGGACACATACAGGGTATATTTTTGAGAAATAATTCTGACTAAATACAAAACCCTATTCCTGAAGAACTGACAGTTGAAGCCTGGAACACAGTTTACCCATCGAATTCTGCCGCAAAAGAAGAGATGAAGTGGAATGATTCTACTCTTGAATTAAAGATAAATTATGGGGCAGGTTATTCCCATCAATTTCAAGCTCACCTAGTAAATACATCCACTGCTCAACCTAATGCGACATTTAAAGTCTTAAAAAAAGGTTGGGGAGGCGAAGCCATAGAAATTGGTGAAATGACTTTCGTCTAATTTCTTCAAAAATCTTTGTCTGAGCATCGCACTAAATCTTTTAAGATAACTTCTTTTTCCCTAAATTTTTTTCCGATAAGCTTGACGTTATCACCAAGGAATGACTTTCAAATTAGCAGGATATCTTTATCCCGACTAAATCTTACAACTTAAAACTCATTAAATTGAATTGATTTGTAATGAATAAAAATTTATTTAAAGATAAGAGTAATTATCAATTATAGTCCCAAGGAGACCCTTTGTATGCAAAATAAATTCATTAGCTACTTCTTGTTTTGTGTATTATTTAAGATGAGTGTGGTTCAAGGTGAAATTAAAGAAATTGTCATGAAGTGGAATGCGCTCTTGTGCCTCAATGAATGTGAGTCGACTTTAGCGAATCAACTCAATAATATTGCCAATTTAAGGGGTCTAAGGATTGATTCACGCGCAGGTACGGCTGTGATGGGTTGGCAGCCCGATAACTTTTTTAGTTATGCGCCTTTTAATTTAGCTACCCGTACTGTAGGTATTCGTATCGCAGATTTTCGTTTAAAAGTTTCCGGCAAAATCAGATACAGTGGGGATGATTTTTTTATTGTGTCAGAAGGAGATAATACGATTTTTTTACTGGCAGGACCCATTAGAGCTGTTCCCAATCGATACATTGTGCAGCAAAATATTGCTTCTAGGCCATTATCAGTAGATACCCGAATAAAATTATTAAAACTTGCTGATAGCCAAGAAACTGTAATCATCGAAGGTCCACTTTTTGAGCCCTTACGTGCCTGGTTAATTCTAATTGTAGAACAACTCAAACTACCTAAAAAAGATGCTCCTCAAAGTACAACAACTAGTGAAATTGAAAAATATAAAATTCCATAAAAAAATTTAAAATTTTTTGTAAAAGACATGTGTCTTAAATCATTAGGGGTAATCGAGAAAGCATGATTGAGTTTGTTATTTTTAGTATTTGCCTCCTAATAAATGCACTTCTAGCAGTAGCAGAAACGGCATTTATTGCTGTAAGTCGTCCTGCCTTAAAAAGAGCTTGGGAAACAAGGTAATAAAAAAAGCTAAAATACTTTAACTCGTGTGGGAATTGTGACGATGGAAGCCATTTTTGAAGAAATTATGGGAGATATCTATGACGAGTAGGATGATGGAGCACTCAAACGCATTCTCAATTCTGTACATTTTAAAAGACGATGGGTCCTGAATCGAATTTTGATAAAAAATAAAATTCTATTTGTTCTTATCTCCTCATTTAAAAAGAATAGATTTTAGATAGATCACTCAATTGATTGAATCCTTAGGGATGCTCCAAAATATATTCTAAAATATTATCCCAGGAAACTTTTTCGTCAACTTCAAATGCAGCATTTTTTAAGTGTTGCCGCACTTGTTCATATAATTCAGGATCAGTCAAATTTTCTTCAATAACTTTTTTAACAATATTTAAAGTCGTTAAATCGTAAGTTTTAAAACCTTTTTCTAAATTTTTAACTTTTCGATTCAGGCGTATTTCTGCTTGTTGATTATTTAAAGAGGATAGTTTATCAAACAACTGCTTAGATAAATTTTTAGTTTTTACCAAAGTTTCATTCGCATCATTAATTTCGAGCAGAATTTTATTTTCTGTTTCAAAAACTTGTTTAAACCGCGCTTGCGATTGATTTAATTTTAAAAGATCTTCTATGTTATCAGGAATAGTTAGCAATTGAGCTTGCTTCTGTTTATTTTCTTCAAAAGCCGCGGAAAGTTGCTTTAGTTTGATTAAGCCTTGTTGATAAGTATTGTTAACTTTTTTTAATTGATTATTTATAATGATTTTTTCAGTGACTAGAGGAAGAGCTTTTACAGCATATTCAATATTATAACGATTTTTATAAGCGGTTATTCCTCCACCTAGTAATGCAGTTCCTCCTAATAAAGTGATGCCGGCAACTCCTGTTCCAGTCAAAGCTGCACTGGCAGTTGTTCCTAATACAATCCCTGAAGCAAGTAAAGCTCCTTTGAAAGCTGCTGTTAAAGCTAAAGAACTTGCGCTGAGATTAACAATTTTTAAACCTAACTGAACTTTTTTGTCTTTTTTAAGCTCTTTTAAGCGATCAATTTTTGCTTGAGTAATATAAGCCAAAGTTACTTGGTCACTGGTCATACTTTGATGAGTTTCGAGTAATTGTTCAATTGCAGAGCCGATAGTATCTAATGCATTTGAATGTTGATAAACTTGATAACTTGTCCAACCTAAAGAGACAATCGCACCAGCGATAGAAAGACCCGAAGAGATTGTCATCATTTTTGATAAAACTTCTGCATGCGAAGTTAGCATCGTCGGGGAAGAAGAAACAAAATCAATAAAATTTTCTGATTTCTCAAAAACTTGCTGAAAAAATTCTTGAGTCACTTCTACAATTTGGTCTTGCAAACTGGTTTGCAAAGCATTCATTTTTTTTTCTATCAAAATTATTTGTTGATGTGCCTCCTTTAGTTGTTTAGGGTTATTTGTAGTGGTTATAAGTTTATGAAGAGAATCTAATTGTGTTTGATAATTAGAAATTGTTTTTGCTTCAGCCTGAATTTTATAACATTTCATGCCAATACCAATCACTCCTAAGCCTTCTAAACCTATTTCTCCTGCAAAAGCTGTTACAGTCGCAACAGTCCCTAAATGTTCAGAAATTTTTTCAGCTAAATGCGAGCCAATAATCATTGCATTTAAAGGAATTTGCAATTTTGTATTTATTGATTCAACAAATTCATCTCTTTCATCTAGTAAATTTAACTTTTCTTGCAAAATTACGTATTCGCTTTCAATCAATTTCAGCGCATTTTGAAACTGTTCTTTCGGAGGAGTCGTTGGATTAGATACTGAAAATAGATCATCTAACTTTTTATCAAGAGTTTTTACGATGTTCGAGATCTCTTGATCTAATTCTGATACCACTTGTTTGACTTCTTCTAAATTAGGAAGAACCTCTAAAGGAAGAGACAGTTTGCTCATTTCTTCAATCGATTGACCCGTCATTTCAATGACAGTTTGCTCTAAATGAGTTGTTTCTATAGGAACGGATGGTTCTTTATTTGTATCAGCATAAGAATCCGTAAAAACAAGGGTTGTATTGATTTTCATAATAACTCCTAATGATATACTTACAATTATTAACAAACTTTATTAATTTATTATTAATAAAGTTTGTTAATATAAAAATTAGTTGATGAGTTGTTAATAAAATATTGTATAAATTATTAAGACAGATAAATAAAAAGAAACTGATGGTGAAAAGAAACTGGAAATGATAGGATCTGGAAAATGGGTTTAAATTTTATATTTTTGTTTACTTTTAAAAATTTGAATAGTAAGTCAAATAAATAGACCTCTTTAGAAATTGGCTTTCTCATTAAAGTAGCCCTTTTTGGCATCTTTAACATCCAATTTTTTGGCCATATCTTCGGATACGTCCTCAAAATTAGCTGATAAATCTGCGCAAAAATTGACCGTTTTAATGAGCAAAGCGAATTTCGAAAGAGGTCTAATGTTAAAACAACTAGTTGGGTGTACAAAGGAAAATGAGTGATTTTATTTTCAAATTAAGAAAAGGGTTTACACGCTATCTAAGTAAGGAAAGTAGAAGTCGTTCTCATGCTTATCTTAAACGTGCTCTACATATTTTTCTAAAATTGCTTTCCGGTACAGTAGAAAATTTTATTGCTAAAAAAGGTTTTGAAAAAGCTTCCACAATGACTTTTTATACTTTGCTCTCTATTGTTCCTTTGGTGGCTATTGGATTTGGGGTGGCCCAATATCTTGGATTTGAAGAACAGTTTGCCAATTTGATTAGGCAAGAATTTTATCATCAACCCCAAATCGCAGAGAAAATGATCCAATTTTCCCTTTCTACACTGAAACAAACAAGGGGAGATATTATTGCCAGTATAGGCATGGTTGTTTTACTTTGGACAGTTGTGCGTATGTTTGGAAATATAGAAAGTTATTTTAATGAATTTTGGCATGTCAATCAATCCCGTTCGCTTTGGCAACAAATTGTGAACTTTATTCCCTTAATTTTGATATTTCCACTGTTTTTAGTGGGCTCAAGTAGTTTAATTATATTTTTATCTACGACTTCCCATTCATTATTAAATATGATGGGTTTTTCTCAATTTGTAGATGGGATTATTCTTTATGTGTTCAAGATTGTACATTTTTTATTGAACTGGTGTTGGTTAAGTTTTTTATTTATTTTTTTACCAAATACAAAAGTTTCATGGAAAGCTGGAATAATCGCTGGTTTAGTGTCAGGGTTATTTTTTATTGGATGGCAATGGATTTACGTTACATTTCAAGTGAATGCTGCAAGTTATGGGGCTATTTATGGCAGTTTTGCTGCCATCCCACTTTTTCTTTTTTGGTTGAATTATAGTTGGTTGATTTTATTATTAGGCTCTGAATTATCTTATCAAATCCAATTGAGACAGAAAAAAATAAAAAGCAGCTTTTAAAAGCTGCTTTTTATTTACACGATTATACCCACAAAAGTTTGGCAGCTAGTGTTAAAGTAAAGGGCCAGTGTGTAGCGGATTTTTTCCTAAAAAATAGTTAGCTATATTAAATAAAGTTAGCGCGATAAGTGCGGGATAGATCGCTTCTAAAATAGGTCCAATGAAGCTTGCTATACCAGCAAAATCAAAAGTCGAAACAAAAAAACCTATGGCTAATGTAGTCAGTAGAGCAGGTACATTACCTATTTTATTTCGCGTCACTTCTTTTCTTAAAAAATCTGCAAATAATGAGGTCAAAACAATTGCAGTTGTCAAACAGGCAAACATGACCGCTAAACATACAAAGGGAGCTGCAAAAGGACCAAGGGAATTAAGCGCGATCGCTCCTAACATTTCTTGTGGGGGAACGTTTGCGAGTAAAGGTGCATAAAGCCAACCGAGTACAACTAAGGCAAAGTAAACAATAGATAAAAGGCCGCTACCAAGAAATGCAGCTTTATAAAAGTGTTGAAACATGCTGAGATCATTGGGTATTTCATTCGTAGCTTGCTTCTTTCGTAAATGATTGATGATGAAATGCGAGAAAAAGAAAGCGGCAAGTAGGTCCATTGTTTGATAACCTTGAAAAAAACCATTCTTTAAAGCTGCCCATGAACTTGAGCTTGCAACTTCAGGAAATGATCCCTCCTTTAAACCAAAAAAAGTAATTACAGCAATAGCAGTTAGCAAAAAGGGGGTAAGTATGATGCCTAAGTTAGAAACAATTTTATTTTTATTGAGAGTAAAAGCAAAAATTATTGTGCAGAAAACAAAACTGGCTAAAGGTAAGGAGACATGGGGTAATAGGAGTAATAAAGCTCCATGTGCGACAGTTAAACAACGAGCTAACACTCCAAATGGACCCATCAAAGCCAGCGCAAGAAATGAAAAAATAAAAGTCCCTGTTTTACCAAATGATTTAAAAAAATCATAAATTTCGCCTTTATAGAGCATCATTCCAAACACTCCTAAAAACGGTACAAGTACACCAGTAAATAATATGCCCAATGCCGCAAGCAAATAGTGACCTTCACTTTGTTGTCCAACAGTGATGGGAAAAACTAAATTTCCCGATCCGAAAAACATGGAAAATAGGGCAAATCCTGTGCCTGCCACCATGGTTTTACTTTTCATTTTAATATTCCTTTTTTGTTCTTTTACTTCTAAAACTTGTGATTAAAAAAAAAGCCACACCCTTTGTGAAGGTGTGGCTTTTTAAACCAGCATTTAGCAAGAATTAGCTATGTGGTTCCACACCCCGAATTAATCATGATAATAATACGAATAATGGAACTCTGAAAAAACATGAACTAACCTGACTAAAATTTTAAATCAAAATCATAAAATGAAGAGCATTAAAAAAGCAACCGATTAAATTTTGCCTAGTTACCCTCTTCACCTAAATCCAATCCCTGATTGCATTTCCATGGTGCATTATAATCTATATTGGGGTTTTATAGCAAACCCAAGAAATAAAAGCATAAACTCATGCAACCTAATGGGCATCTTTTGATCAATCGTTTCTCATTGATAGTTAAGACTATCAACTTCGAAACGATTGTCAAAATCAGCCTCATTATCTTGCATGAGTTTATGCTTTTATTTCTTGGGTTTGCTATTAATCCGTTTTTCACTCTAGAGTTCAGATACTTCAAATAACGAAGTATAATTATTTATTGGCTTGAAATTTACTTATTTGTTCTTCTAGAGAAACTCCAAATATAGAAGAAAAAATAGCAAAAGCAATTCCGCCTACCAATAAAACTCCTACCACTGTCGTTGCTGTTGCTAGAAGACTAGAAGCAAAAGATGCAACTAATGACAAGCAAGCAAGCGCTGCAAAAGCTGCAACTCCAGCTGCGACTACTTTCTGCGCAAGCGGTAAATTTTTGAATTTATTGAGAGTTTTTTGAATTAAATTTTCAGTAGAAACTTGACTTGAACATGAACTTATAGTTGCATTAACTGGTAACATGATGACCTCTTTTTTATTTTGTTTATTATATGAAATGGATGATATAGAAAACACAATTAATTTTCAATAGCTATTTTCAATAATAAACTTTATAAATGTTAGGAAATAATAGGTTTATTTTAAAGAAAATGTTAACCAACATAACAAACTTTATTTTACAAACCAAATTGCGCACGTCCCATTAAGTAAAGTCCAAAAAATGCTAAAGAGCAGGCAAGGGCAAACGTATATCCTAAAAGAATAGCTGTCCCATCATCTTCTAGTAAACCTAAACCAATCAAAAGTATAGGAATGGCAGCCAGCATGTTAGAAAAGGGAATGGGTAATGGCAGCGCCAGTAAAATAGAGAGGTAGAAAATCAAAAGACCATGTAAACGACACGCAAGAGGATTGTGTACAAAAATGAGCAAACGTGGACGGAGGATTTTACTTAATTTTTGAGCAATTTGAATTGTTTTTTCTGCAAATAACTTAACATGCTTTGTTGAAAATTTTTTTTTAAGAATCCAATGCGGCCACCATATTTTGCGTGCAAAAGCTACACGCAAACCTAAAAATGCCAAGATGATTCCAAAAGGTGTTGAAAATCCAGGAATTTGTAAGGGTAAACAAAAAGGAAGGCTAAACATGACTAAAAGGGTAGCATATCCTTTACCTGAAAGTAATTCAAAAATGCGTCCGATTTTAATTTTTTCCTGGTTTTTCATGTTGTCTAACAAAAGTTCCATAGAAATGATAATGGATGGTCGATGATTTTTCATAAAACTAATCAAAGCTCGTTTACTTCGACTTTTTCAACACCAGGTAATTTTTTCACTTCATCAATAAATTTTAAAAGCTCATTTTTTATATTAACATCAAAGGTTAAATTGATGATCTCTCTTAAGCCATCATTTTCAATTTCTAAATCCTTTAAACAAGGGCGTAAATTTAAATTTTTTAAAATGTTTTCTAATATTTCAAGCGAGATAGAGGGTTTAATCCAAAATTTAATCTGCTTAATATTTTGTGTTTTGAAAAATTTTTTCTCTAATGGTTTGATACCGGCAAGCACAATAAGTACAAGGATAGTTGTTGCCGTTGCTGCAACATAGAGCCCTCCACCAATCGCAAGGCCGATGGCTGACACAGCCCATAAACTTGCAGCGGTTGTTAGGCCTCTAATCATGTTGTTATAGAATAAAATGGTACCTGCGCCTAGAAATCCGATCCCACTGACAACTTGCGCCGCTACACGTGAGGGATCTAAAACAATCAATTCAGATTGTAAAACTGGAGAAAAGCCATATTGTGAAACGATCATAATTAGTGTAGAGCCCACACAAACTAACATGTGCGTTCTTAAGCCTGCGAACCAACTTTTTCTTTCTCGTTCTAAACCAACCAAACCACCTAAAACCACAGCTAAGAAAAGTTGAAAAATGATTTCAAAATGAGAAATGAGATCGGTAGAATGCATAAAAAAAGCCTCAATAATAAAAAACTCTTTATATGATGAATGTAGGGTTAATTTCAATGATTGCTTGTGCAGATAGATTGTTTAATGAAAAGAGCAAAATGATTAATACCAAACCCAAGAAATAAAAGCATAAACTCATGCAACCTAATGAGTTTATGCTTTTATTTCTTGGGTTTGGTATAAAGGCACAAAGTGTCAGTTTCTTTGTGCCTTTAATCAATCCATTTGCAATTTTTTATAGAGCAGTGATTTGATCTGGGTCTAGTTGATCGGTGGGTTCATGCATCAAGAGTTCATGATTTCGAGAATGAGAAAATAAAATCAAAGCAATCATATGGGGCACCACAATGAGAACAAGTGCAATATCTACCATGGACCAAACCAGGGAGACTTCAGAAATTGTGCCCAAGAAAATGACTACTGCCATGGCAATATAGTAATATTTAACATGTTTTTTTTCTGCTAAATACTGGAAACATTGACTTCCGTTAAAACTGTTACCCAAAATTGTTCCAAAAGCAAAAAGAAAGGTGCTGATGGCAACGACTGCAATTCCTGAATAAGAAAAATATTGATGAAATGAAGAAGCCATCATACTGATTCCTAACGGAATTTCAGGATCTTGCCAGGTACCTGTCAACAAAACAACAAGTCCGGAAATAAAAGAAACTAAACCAGCAGTATAGGTTGAAACCATGGCAAGCATGCCTTGAGCAACTGGATCATTCGTTTGCGCCATTGAATGTGGAATGGTTTGTGTGCCCACACCAGCTTCAGTTGCTTGTGTTCCTTTAAACATTCCCCAACGCATTGCACTTACAATCCCTCCTACTAATGCGCCACTAGCCATGGCATAAGGATTAAGTACTGAATCGACTATCAATTTAAGAATGGCGGGTATTTCAGCGGTATGCGAGAGAAGAATCCACATACTGGCTCCTACATATAATGTAAACATTGTAGGCACAAGCTTAGAAGAAAAAGAACTGACGCGTTTTATTCCACCTAAAAGTGTGACTAAAACAATAATTGCAATAAAGGCACCTGAAAGATAAGTTGGAATGCGATAAGCTCCTAATAAAGGAGAGTCTAGAATTGCACCTAACTGGTTTGACTGAGCACTTGACCAGGCAGTCATGACTACACAGCCAAAAAATGCATACCATTTAGCCACAAAAGGTGACAAAATTTTACGCAAATATTGCATAGGTCCGCCTTGAATTTCTCCATCAGCCAAGCGTTTGCGATATTTAATGCAAAGCCCAACTTCTGTATAGGTAACGGCACTTCCAAAGAAAGCTGTTAATAGAAATCCAAGCAGTGCTCCCGGACCACCCCAATGAATTGCAACAATAGGTCCAACAATGGTGCCGATCCCTAAAGTTGTAGACATTGCAGTAAAGAGAGCTTTGTAGGGAAGAATAGTATTGGCAGTTTCTGTTTGAGATTTATGTGTGAGGGACTTCCAGATCATTTTAAATAGATCCGGGATAAAACGCACTTGCACAAAACGCATTTTAAAAGAAATAAAAATACTTCCTAATAAAATAAATATACACATGGCAAACATCAGATAATCAACTATTGCGTCGAAAGCAAACATACAACCTCTAAATTAGATTGGTCTCTATAAATTTTAAATAATCATTTAAATACTAAATGTGGCCATCAATGCCCTAGCGTCCACCTGCAAAAAGGATGAAATTTTAAATTGTGAAAAAAAAGAAAGAGGTTAATTGCTTTGATTGCAATTATTTTGGAAGGACTGCTGGCAAGAAAAATAAATTGTAAAAGTTTTTAGAATTTTCGAACAGCATACGGACAATGGCTTAGACATTAGATGGTCTCCTTTTTTACCTCAAATTTTTACAATTTAACACTCTATATTGATCTAATCGAAAATTTTAACATGTTTTCAAAAAATACACAATCCTAATTAGATTTAAAAAATCTTAAATTCGATAAAAAATTATTTATTTATATGTTAAACTAAATTTATTAAAATTCTAGAAAATAAGAATCCAACTTGTTTCATTTATAAATTCTACTTAATATATTTTCACTTATTTTTAACGTTATCACAGAAAAGGGAGAGACTATTATGGGTTTAGATATACCTGCTTCACATTCAGCTTCACTAGCAATTCATGAAACGATTACTACCAATGAAGTGGCGTGTCAGGAATCGTCATTTTGCGATGAATTTTAGCTTCATAAAAATAACTTGTTTTCTTCCACCAAAATGCGTTTAAATGCTCTTTTGAAAAGACAACTTGAGGGAGCTATGG
>Ga0335395_10001566_pt1 | contig 14337 bp, 14 predicted proteins | sample MAT02_FD_205744 | JGI IMG/M metagenome (GOLD analysis project Ga0335395, IMG submission 205744) | Freshwater microbial communities from Lake Fryxell liftoff mats and glacier meltwater in Antarctica - MAT-02 (spades assembly) (version 2) ...
ATGAATCTTTCTGCCCTGCTGCGGCAGGCTTTTTGGCTTTTTTGTGTCTATTTCAGAACAAACAGCTTTTTTCAGGTTTTCTGCCTTTACTGATTAGCAAAAATCGTATTTACCCAAGAAAGCTTGGATAAAACTTATCTCATCAAGGCGAGCGCGAATTCACTCATCTTTCTAAATGCTGTTTTCTGACTTTTTCAGCAAGCCCTATATATAAGTGGTGTCTGCATTCTCTGGACTTTACTGAGGGAGGTTGGGTATGGCATTGGCTCGATCGCCCTTAACAAGTTCTCTGATCCAAAATCCAGAAGTGGTCACGACACGGTACTCTAACCCCGAACACCTTCATGTACGCCACCGCTTCACCGTTGAGGCTCGCTCACGGGTTGCTCTCCTCAACGTCTATATCCAAAAAGTGCAGGTGACTACCTCCCTCGGTATTGGTCGCAATCACCAAACCTTTCTTTCCCCAAGGGACGATCGCCTTGGGTGCAGCGGGGCCACTAAAATTCCCTATTTGAATTCCTTGATTGTTTAACACCACCATCTGCCCCCCAACATCCGCCAACACCCATCCCCAATTAGCAACACAAGCAGACACAGGGAAACTTTCAAGGGGAATTCGCGCTACCTTGAGCGGCCACAACTTCATTAACAGCACAGCCGCTTTACCGCCTTGGGGAATTCCCAATAAAGTATAAGGTTCAGGGGTCAGCAGCACCTGCCCGACGCTCGCTGATAACTGCACAGCACCAACTGCCGTGCCACGACGAGTGTAAACTCTGAAAGTAGTTTGGGGATTTTTTGGTTCGTTGTCGGGCCAAATTGCTAAGACGTGCCGCCGATCCAAAAACATTAATTCTGGTAAATAGTGTTCTGGTAAGGGTACAGTAGCGATCGGCTTCAGGGATTTTTCCCGATCGCCCGCAGTGCTGTTTTCCGCTAAAGAATAAAAGCGCAGTTCGCCCGGAACAGCCACTGTCAACCACCGCCCGTCACAGTCAACAGCAGCTTTACAAGCATCTGGCCCTTGCCTGAGACCTAGATCCAGCAAGGACTGAGGCTCCCAAGATCGATCGTTGAGCCAGTAAAGTTTTTGTGAAGAAATAACACAGCAGCCGTGCGATGCTGGCAAAACGCCCCGCACTGTTTCTGGCATTGATACAGAAACTTGCGTTTCTCCCGTAAGTAGCTGATTTCCAGGCCCCGACCACACCTTTACCTCTGTACCAGCAGCAGCGTAGAGATAGGTTTCACTGGCAACTAAAACGGTCAGTGGTGCAGGAAGTATCAGTGGCTTTGGCTGCGAGGGCGAGTAACTTACAGTCTGAAGTAGATTAATCACCGGATCTGATGTTTTTTCGTCTTCGACTTCTGACCCCGACTCAGTTTCAGACTTCAGACTTTTGGCATCGTTCGTTGCCTGGTTTTCCCAGGGAATAATCCAGTCGCCCAATTGCCTGACAGTGGGGTCGTACATTACCAGCCGCAGAGCTTGAGCCATTTGCGAAGCGCTGACAAAGCGACGGGCTGGCAATTTTTCCAAAGATTTTTTGACTATTGCTTGCAAAGGCTCAGGAATGGCGTCAGGAAGTTGCAAACGTTGATTCAGGTGCGCCCACCTCAAATCTCCAGGTGTTCCACCAAAAGGCCGATAGCCCATTAGCAACTCAAACAACAGGATTCCCACTGCATATATATCTGACATGGGAGAGTAAAGACCGTAAAACCGCTCTGGAGCCATGTAAGCGGGGGAGCCTACGGTAGCGTCAGGAGAAATTTCTTGGTGGAGACGGGTAGTACCGATTTCTGGAAGTCGGCGCGCGATGCCAAAATCAGAGAGCCGGGGAGACCAACCTTTAAAGCCTAAAGTTAGGAGAATATTTTCTGGTTTGATGTCGCAGTGAACTACGCCTCGACGATGAGCGTAGTCTAATCCGGCTAGCACTCCCATAATGAGCTGCAAACCTTCGAGCAGTCTTAAGGGGCGGTCTTGTTTGAGCAGGTTGCGGAGGGTTCCTCCCTCGCAGTAGTCCATAACTAAGTACCTGCCTGTGGCTGTGTGTTCTAAGGCTCGGCAGGTGACAATGTTGGGGTGCTGTAAGGTAATCAGGAACCACAGCTCTCGCAAGAATTCGCTGGTTGGGGCTTTTTGATGGCTGAGTTCTTTGAGAGCTACCAGTTGGCTGGTGAGGCGGGAGTCTTTGGCGGGAGTTTCTCGAACGCTGGCACAATAGACTCGACCAAATTGTCCTTGTCCGACTAGCGCTAAAATGCGGTATTTAGAATTTTGCATCGGTCTAATTATAGAAAAAGCTTGAGCTAGTATTAAAATATGTAAAGAATTCTGACAAAATTCAAATTTTGAATTGATCGCCAGGTACAGCCTATGTTATCTCAGGTTCAGTCTCAGCCGACTAAAAGCGATCGCACAGTCGCACCTACTAAAATCCTGGAGCTTCGGAGTCAGTATGAATCTTGCCGGATTCGGGTGCCGGATTTGGAACAGCCTGTGGCTGCTATTTTAGTCGATCGCGAGTATTACAGTTTTTTTAAGGCTGTCAAAGAGGCGGAAAAGGTTTTAGCGATCGTGGCTAAGCTGAGCAATAGGGGCGACTCAACAGCGATTACCAAAACTGGGAGCGGTTATGCAATCTGGGTCATTGAACCCGAATCGGATGTTGTTTTGCCATCTTAAGCGTTCTAAATACTCAACTTGACAGGATGAAAAATCAATAATGGTTAAAATTATTAAACTAGATCCAATTGCCGAAGAAATGGCAGTCGAGACGCGATCGAATATCCTGTCTGCCTTACTCTCGAAAGATTTGGACGTTCTCAAAGAATGCGGTGGCAGGGGGATGTGCGCGACCTGCCACGTCTACATTAAAGAAGGCATGGAAGGCTTGTCAGGCATGAACCGTCGGGAGAGAAGGACGCTGGAGGTCATTACTACAGCTAAAGCCAATTCTCGACTGGCTTGTCAAGCTGAAATTATGGGCGAAGGCGTGGTTGTGCAGTTACCGGCGGGGATGTACATTAATGCTATTGAAAATGTAGAAGCTCTGATCGGTCGCCGGGCTCAGCAAGATTTGCTGCACCCAATTACGGGCCAAGTAGTTGTCGAATCGGGAAAATTGATCACTCGTTCGATCGTCACTCAGCTCAATGAAACACGGTTCCAAGTAGGACAGTATTTAGTTCGCACTAAAGAAGCTTAAAACTGATATGTTGGTATTAAAATACCAAAAAAAATCTTATGTTGAGTCAACTTGCGCGTTTGAGTATGGAAGCTGATGGACGCTATGCCTCCGCAGCCGAACTCCAATTTTTGAAAGACTACTTTCAGTCCTTGAACCACAGGATGAGTGCTTATAAAAAAATTCAAGCCTCTGAAAAAGAGATTATTCGCCAAGTGGAAGCGCAAATGCAGTCTCTAGACCCCAGTTTATTTCGGCGGGGGTCTCAAGACGTGACGGCAAAATGGCGAGTAGATGCTTTGCGGGTGTTGCGGCATTCGGCAGCAGCACTACTGATTAATGATACTGAACGGTTGCGCGATCGACTTTTGCTGTGGTTCCAAACTATTTTGGGAGCTTTTCAAGCTAAAAATAGTTCGTCTGTAACTTACGATGTCATGAAAAAGGTGATCAAACAACATCTGACTGCTGAAGAAGCCAACCTATTTGTGCCAATTTTGGACATTGATCGTAGTGTATTGGGCAAATAATTAATACAAAATAGTTACTGAATTTAGTGATGAATCGTACCATTGGGGAGAATTGTTGCCATCAATTTTACTCCTCTCAAATCTGCTTCGGCGAGAATCGCTCCTCGGAGGTTTGCTCCTGTCAGATCAGCTTTTCGCAAGTTCGCCTTACTCAAGTTAGCTTTGGTTAGGTTAACTTGATGGAGGCAAGCATGAGAAAGGTTGGCACTGATTAGATAGGCATTACTAAAGTCGGCTTTGGTAAGGTTGGCGGCTCTCAAGTTAGCTTCCATGAGATAAGCACCACTGAAATTGGCTTCGCTTAATAATGCTTCTGCTAAATTGATTCCGGTTAAAAGTTTCCGGCTTAAATCTATGCCAGTAAGGTCAGCTCCACTGAAGTTGACACCGCTTAAGTGGCTGCCATTCAAAGTGATCTTTCTGAGATAAGTCTTGCTCAAATCTGCCTTGGTCAAATTCGCTCTGTTTAAGCAAGCTTCCGTCAAGTCTGATTCGCCTAAACACGCATAATTTAAATAGGCTTCGGTGAGGTTGGCTCGCCGGAGATTAGCTTGTAATAGGTTGGCTTTGGTTAAATTAGCGCGGGTCAAATTCGCTCCGGCTAGGTTGGCTCTGGACAATTCTGCTCCGGTGAGGTCTGCTTCGCTCAAGTCTGCGTCTTTAAGACTGGCTAAAGTCAAGTCTGCATCTTTGAGGTTGGCTTTGTTGAGGTTGGCTTTAATCAGAAAGGCTTTATGGAGATTGGCATCGCTGAGAATGGTTTTGCTGAGGTTAGCAGCGCTCATGTCTGCACCTGTGAGATTGGCGTTGGGGAGAATTGCTCCGCTCAGGTTAGCCCAATTCAGGTGAGATCCTGAGAGATTAGCTTGGGTGAGGTTTGCTCCGGTGAGATTGGCTCCGCTGAGACTTGCGGTCGTCAGGTTAGCTTCTGTTAGATTGGCTTCACTGAGGTTGGCTTTGCTAAGGTTTGCCCGACCGAGATGTGCTTTAGTGAGGTCGGCTCCACTGAGGTTAGCACCGATTAAGTAGGGTCGAATCTGGTGTTCGTTCAGGTTTGCCAAAATTAGGGTCGGGGCGTCACTGGATCTGTATAAGTCGATCGTACTTAGGACGATGCCGCGCAAGTTGGCTTGTCTAAAATCTCTTTCGCCCGCTGCATATCGATTTAGGAGTTCATTGGCATCCATCTGGACTGCGGGGTACTCCCGCTTTTGGTGGTACTGGACATAGCTTAAAAATTATTTATTTAAACTGTTTAACTTTTCATGATTCAACTCGCCGATCCGCCGATAAGTAGGTCAATCTAATTAAGTGTAAAATGCTTTTATGTTACATACCCGACTTCTTAAAGAAATCGGGTATCTGGGTGTTCTGTTAAGTCAGTTTTTTTGACAAAGTTTACTGATAATGGTCTCGTGATCTTGTCCTTCTTCCACCATAGAATCTGCGGGTTGGAGCCGATCGCGCAGGCCTAAAATAAAACGGTTATAATCAGAACCCAGGGATTCACAGGAAGTTTGCAGACAGTGGAGTTCTCGACCTGTAAGTTGAGTAAAGAAAGAACTTAAGATACCTGCTTCTAGAAAACAGGCTGGTAGCTTGGATTTAGGGGCTGTTTTGGCAAAAAGAGAGTTGGCAATTTTTACTACTAAAAATCCCTGCTCAGAATGGCTGGAGTCAAGTTCAAATGTTCCCCATCCGTGAGTTTTCCAACACTGTTGTAGGCACTGAATAAATTCTATCATTTCCATTTCTGAAACTGGCTGTTGATAGTATTCGCTGACTTCTTCGCAAAAACGCACGTAGAAGTTTTTGCCCCACCAGCGACCGCAGTTGAATAGCACTAGACGGGAAGCTTGACCGGTTTCTTGTTCTAAGCCGATGTAGATGGCTTGAATCAGTGTTTCTGGAAGTGCAAGAAGCCGATCGCCCCGGCGATTTTCGAGCAAGCCTAGTTCGAGGTCTCCTCTAACGTAAGCATCGCTGGCAAAGTAGTTTCCTGGAAGTCGGGGCTGTTTGAGTAAGTCGGCAATATTAATCATCGGGAATTGGGAATTGGGAATTGGGAATTGGGAATTGAGAATTGGCTAATTATTTATTAACTTGCTCAATAATAAGTGACTGTGCTTGGTCTAAAAATGGCTGCAATATAGCCCGCGCTTGCTCGGAAAGCAGTTCTTTAATCCGAGCTTGCAGGAGATTACAAACAGTTGCTTCTAGCTTCTGAGTTTGGTGGGCTTCAACTAGGCCAGAAAGCCAGTCTAGAAGGCGCTGTTCGAGAAAAGTTTGATCGTTTAGCAGCATGGCCATAGCGCAGTAACGCAAGACTAACAGCCAATGTTTAAGCGATCGTTCTAGAATTTCTTGTTTTTCGTCTGGGAAGGTTTCTTGTAGGTTGTTGGCTACTGGCTGGAATATGCTTTCTTCCTTATCTCGTAAAAATTCGTAAATTTTTAAGCGCTGGGAGAGGGTTGCAGCTTGACGCTTAAAGGCTGTAATTTCTTCGGCTTTGAGAAAGCGATTTTCTGCCTGATCTAGAAGTGCTTCAATCTCAGGGTGCATGATTTTAAGTAAGTGGTAAAAGAAGGAAGTTCGGCAACGGATTCTGTAACGGATTTAAAGGATGTAACGGAGGTCAGTCAGAAGGAAGATGCAAGATGCAAAGATGCCCTGTATACAAAAATATTAAAACAGGTCAAATAGGTCGTCAATGGTGACTTCTGCGGATTCCGAAACAGAAATTACTGGCAAGGGTGGTGGTGGGGGTAGGACCCCTACTTCAGGAATTCCTTCCCAAGAAATAGCCTTAAAAAAGTCTGAAACTGGCATGGTTAAAGTCAGCAATTGACCAGGAACAAGACCATTTTGAGTTTCTAAGGGTTTTCCCAGCCAGTTATAGTTACCAAAAAATTCTTGGACAGACTTTTCTAACCAGGAAGTTTGACTTTTCATCTATCTTTTTTTAACCTCTTTAAAGGCCGTCGCTACTTGTCGGTACTTCGACAAGTAGCAGCGGGTAGTTTACTGCAATCTCTGACCGTGTTGGATTCGATTTTGAATGTCGCGGGCGTTAGCACCTTCGTTGAGCCAAAATGCTGCGGCATCAATTTTGTCTGGGTTGCCGAGTAGGAACTTGCAATAGGTTTCTCCCATTGAGTAACATTGGAGTTCTATGCAGCTCAGAGGCTTTTTGACTAGAGATCCGAAGAAACCGGCGAACAAACCGGCGTAAAGGTGACAAACTGGTTTGCCCACGTCGCCCAAGGTGCGAGCAACTGCTGAGTCAAAGAGGTTGATGAAGATGCAGCCATGCTTGCGATCGCTCATGTCTACTTCCCAGCGACCCCAACCTTGAGCTGTGAAAGGCCACCACCAAGTTTCTAGTAGAAACATCAGATTTGACTGGCGAATGTTCTGGCTGAATTCGGCGCTAAACCATTTTTGAAAAAATTCGGAATCTTGGACTCCCCACTGGCAACCAATAGTATACATGATCACTGAGGAAGCAGGGCCTACTTCTTCTTCAAGTCCTTCGACCAAACCGATGATGAAGTCTTCGCTGGTAAAAATGTTGCGCGATTCATTCCAGTCGTTAATAGTACCTATTTTGCGATCAAAGGCAAAAAAGTCCTGAAACCTATAGTGGTTGTGACTTTTGGGATGTTTTTGTTTCAGGAGGGAGTCGGTTGGGAGGACGATTTCTCTGTTGGCGGTAGAGACCATTTGCGGGTTACTCGTGTTTGGTAATGTTGTTTGGGTCAATTTGTCTGGGGAGCCTCGCGACTCCGAAGACAAATTGACTGGCTTCTGTATCCAATTTAACCTGGTTTTTTCTAAATACACAGGACAAAAAATTTTCAGGCAATACAAGAAGTTAAGATTATGGCACTCTGAATTTTTGGTTGATTGTGACTTCTGCCTTGTGTCAACTGCTATCTGACTTCTGACGAAATTCGGGTCAAGGTTCAAGCCAACTATGTGTTATCGTTTTGTGCAAGCTGTTTAATATATATATCGAGCATAGGGTTATGAAACATCACGCTTGTATTGCAATAGGCATAAATCAATATCAGTTACTTCAGCCTTTGAGTTATGCCCAAGAGGATGCGGAGGCAGTGTACACTTTTTTGGTTGAAGAGGCTGGTTTTTCCAGGGATGAATGCCTTCTGATGACGGATAGTTCGCCCTCGCTGTGGGGTAACTCAACCTATCCGAATCGGGAAAATATTCTGAGGTTGACCGAAAATCTGTGTACGGAACACTTGCAACAGGGAGATTTACTCTGGTGCTTTTTTAGTGGCTACGGTGTCAGCCATGAAGGGAAGGATTATTTGATGCCGGTTGATGGGAATCCCGCTGACATTAAGGGTACGGGGATTCCGGTAGAGTTACTTTTGAATACTCTGAAAAAGGCTCCTACGGAAACAATGTTGGTTCTGGTTGACATGAACCGCAGCCAAATTGTGAAAGCGGGCGAAACTATAGGGGTTCAAACTGCGGAGTTGGCTCGAAATCTGGAAATCCCGACGGTGCTTTCTTGTCGGCCGAATCAAGTTTCGCGGGAGACTTCTGCTTTGCGCCAAGGGTTTTTTACGACGGCGCTTTTGGAAGGGCTGCGATCGGGACAGTGCATGACTCTTAAGGGTTTAGATCGTTTTTTGAGCGATCGCCTACCTGAGTTGTGTGACCACCATTTGCGTCCGAAACAGGAACCTTTGATGGTTGTAAGTCCTCCAGGAAAAGCCCATTTGGTTATTTTACCTGATGTTTCTGGGGTAGCAAGTGCTGAAGCGGCGGGACGCAACGGTAGTGTAATGGTTGGGGCCGAGAGTAACGGTTTCGATCGCCCTCTAACGGGTGCGGCGACGGCTCAAATGGAGTTACCTCCAGCTACTCGTAACTCTCAGGATACGGGAACCGAAATGCGGAGTCAGGTGCCTGTGTCGAATGCTGTTCAGTCTGCTGACGGGGGTGGCGATCGACCGAACTTGCAAAAACCAGAGGATTTGGATAATGGGGCTTCGGACAAGTCGTTTTTGCAACAGCTAATTTTGTGGAGTGGGGCTACTGCTGCGATTCTGCTGTTGGGTGTATTTCTGACTAACAGGTCAATTTTTATGGCTCAGCAGGAAGAAAGCCCCAAATTGACCACTGGAAATGCTCAAAATCGTCCGCCTCAAAAGTCTGGGCTAAAGCCTGTAACTCCTGTTGCTGAGGTTCCTCGAAACCCACAGCAGGCTGTATCGGTAGTAACTGGAACGAAACCGCAACCTTCTAGCCAGCAGATTTGGGCTGAGGCGAAAACTTTGCTGAAGGATGGTTCGGCTTCGAGTTTTAATAATGCTGTCAGAAAAGCTCGATCGATTGCGCCTACAGATCCGCTTTATCCGCAGACTCAGCAGGATATTGAGCGCTGGAGTTTGACGATTTTGGATATAGCTAACGGGCGGGCTGCTAGGGGCGATTTCCTGGGGGCGATTGGAGCGGCTAAATTGATGCCTGATGCCAATAAGCCGATTTACAATCAGTCTAAGGAGGCGATCGTTCAGTGGCAGGATTTATCTAAGCAGCAGCAGTTAAATGTGGCTCTGATATCTGCTGCTAAGACAAAAATTAAGCGAGGCGAGGCATCTTCTTACAGTAAGGCTATCCAGCAAGTTAACAAGATTGCACCAGGTGAGCCAAAGCATGAAGAAGCTCAGCGTTTGACAGGAGAATGGAGCGAAACTATCCTGAAGATTGCTCAATTGCGTAGCTCTCAAGGGAAGCTTAAAGATGCTGTTGAATCTGCATCATTGGTGCCATCTGGTACCAAAAGTTATCAGCCAGCTCAGAAGGCGATCGCTGAGTGGAAAACCAAGCTGAAACTTCCGAAAAAAGGTTGATTTAGGTACAATTTTTGAGGTGAGAGTTATGAACTGTGAGCTAATCAAGTTTAACTGGTAACTCACAATTCATGGCTCCAACTTCATATACAGCAGATTCCAGGTTTATGAAGTACACCCCTGATTGATTAATGCCAGTAGGGACACGGCACTGCCGTGTCCCTACTTACTTGGAATCTGCTGTATCAAAACTTGCACAGCAGGAAATCACGCTCCCAATTAGATAACAGCAATCCTGGACGCACTCCACATCTAATAAACCTAGTTTCTCGTTCTCTGTTGCTTACCGAAACTTCGCAATTAGGTTCAAAAAATCCAGTTTATGCGTTATTTCAGAAAATTTTATCATTTAATAATTTTGTTTATTTATTAAATCAAACAAGACTTATTATCATATTTTTTATTGAGATCAAAATATACAATTTAAAGGCACAACAGCTTAGGAACCATGAATATCTGTTCCTTCTGCCTGATGTTAGTAATATGTTATGAATTATACAAAATTAGCAGTATCTTGCAATCCTAATCTACGAGCGATCGCCTTCAAGGAATTCTGACTCATACCTTTACCGTCTGTACGGCAATAAGTCGATCTTTGTAAGCACAGACTCAAACCAATTGCAGCTAATATTACAAATCTGCGTTAGCTAACCTACAAAAAGGGGTAGAAGATGAGGTGGAAAAAATGTATAATTACACCACAAGAACAGAAAATAGCAGCATTATACTACTGTCAGCAATAACACGTATATCTTAGGTTATATTTCAACTCAATTCAGGTTGACGGATCTAAAAAAAACGAGTTAAGCTGGCAGTGTCTGAATCCAAAGGGGGATCGCTTAGACAATCAGGGGGATAAAACCCATGAAGTCAAGCAGCTAGAGATGGTGTTGAACTTTGGCAATTCAGCAAAGCAACATTAGCACTAACTTCTGCTGTCTGGCTGCATGGGATCAAAAAATGTAACAGTTCTTAACCATAAAAAAAAGTTTCAAAACTGCTAGCATAGTGACACTTTTGTTAGCAAAAACAGATAAAGTAAATAAAGTTGCCTAGCTTTACACGCCACAATCCTCACCCTGGGGATATTGAATCGATTTGATTCATAGACAGTGGTTTGAGAGTTACAATCGGAATCAAAGCATCGCTATTTAACAGAGTTCTCTAGTTACTTTTACTTTCAGCTATGAACGTGGATTTTATCAAAGCCCAAGTCAGGTTGCTACAGGGTGCTAGTTCATCGGAGCGAGAAACCCTTATTAAAAACATCGGCGTCTGTGCTGGCGTTATCAGACCAGGAGAGTACGTGACTCCGCAGCGGAAGCACGCTATAACTCTCTGGTTACAAACAAATGCTGTTAGACTCCGGCTACCCCAACTTCCTCTGGATTTGTCGGGACATAAGTCTTAACAGCTAGATAATGAAGGAAGGGGTTTAAGCCCCCCCACTAACTTTGAGATTTAGTGGTCTACAATTAGTAGTAGGTGTGAATTCTCCGGTGAAGTTATCGCTCCCAGATTTGAGTGGTGCTCAGAATTTAGGTTGCATCCCCGTGGGAAAAGTAAGGCAAGTTCTGCCTGACGTTAAACCTGTGGACTGGTAGGAGCCGACTCCCCAGAGTGAAGCAGTTGGAGAACATCAGCTTACAACTCGTCAAGCTCTGGTCAACTTTCATAGAACGGATGATTGTCCACAACTATAAACCTGTGTTAATTGCTTTTAGATTTGAGATGCACGATTGATCTCATGTTGGATAAATTTTCTATTGTGGATAGACTCGAAAATAATCCCTATTCAATAGGTCTAAGTATTTAAAGGGGCAGCCATGAAGCTGCCCCCTACTTTTTCAATTACTTGATAACGTAATTTATAGACAAAAATACTGTGCCAAAAAAACAAAAATTTCCTTATTTGGTTGGTTCGCGATGGACGGCTATGCAAAAAACTTGGGGGTGGCGACACTTTCAAGTAGTTAACCGAAAAAACCAAGGTAAATGGGTATTTGCCGAAATGGTGGCTGCTTGCGACTCCAATGTGCGTTTTTGGCTGAACGCCCAACAGCTCAAAGATCGATCGCTCTGGCAAGCTGGATGGCAATCTACGCAAGAACTAGAGGATTTGGAAGTGGCAGAGCAAAATGTTTGAGAAGATAGGGGATTGGGCATTAGGCCTTATAGCATTGGGCATAGAAGGCTTCCCATTTGCACTCTCATGTGCTTGGATAAGAAGTCTAAAGTATTAACACTTTTAAACTAAAGTTTAGTGGATAGCAAAAAGGTAAAACAATGAAAGAAAAAGTATCGGTCTTAGTGTGTTTGCTCATTGGTGCTACATTGGGGGGTGGATTTCCTGAATTGTCGATAGCGAATCCAGGAGTCGTCAGCAGCAAGACGCAAGCTGCCAATATTTCAGCCCCCGCAGCGGACTTATCAAATGTAGTTATTCCTTTACAAGACTTACCTCCGGGTTTTACAGAGATTTCGTCCGGGGCGGCAAATTTCAAAAATCAACTCAGCCAGAACCCTGACTTTAAGCCAGCAAGTGTCTTTGCTTACCAAAAAGTTGATGAGAAGCAGTTTCAATTGCTAATAGGATTCACAACGCAACTGTCAGATCCGATGCAACAAGCTAAGTTTGACCAGCAAATCCGCGAAGGAACGGCCGCCAAAGCATTCTCTAAAGGTTTAAGCGGTAACAAAGAATTGCAGTTCACTAATCCTGCGACTTTAACTTTGCAAGACAATACTGGTGAGGTATCGGCTGGGTGGAGAAGTCAAGGAAAAGTACAAAATATACCGATGAATGTGGATTATGCTATATTTCGGCGGGGAAAAATAGGGGCTTTTACGGCGATTATCTATCTCGATGGCACTAAGCCAACTGTAACGATTAGCGATGCTGCGCGCAAATTGGATAGCCGGATGATGGAATTGAAGCCTGATTTAACTAAACCGCAATAAGTGCCGATCGCAAATAACAAATAACACATCACAAGTAACGAATCACAGAATGACTCGCTTAGCAACTACAATAGAAGCCATACTTTACCTGAAAGGTCAGCCAGTCTCGATCGCAGAGATTGCTGAAATTGCTAAGTGCGATCGAACAGATGTCGAAGATGCCATCATCGAACTGATGTCGGACTCAGCTCACCGCGACAGTGCGTTAGAAGTTGTAGAAACCCCTACAGGATATAGCCTGCAACTCAGAGAAGAGTTTGCCAATTTAATGCAAACTTTGATACCTCCAGAATTAGGTACTGGAGCTTTGCGGACACTAGCTGCGATCGCCCTCAAAGGCGGTATAGCTCAACCAGACTTAGTTAACTTAAGAGGTTCAGGTGCTTACCAGCAAGTGCAAGAACTTGTTGAACTCGGCTTTGTCCGCAAGCGACGACCAAATGATAGTCGCTCCTATTGGCTACAAGTTACTGACAAATTTCATCGGTATTTTCAAGTAGACCAATTGCCCAAACAGCTACAAATTGACTTTCAGGCAAATTTGTACCCAAGCAGTGACGAGTAGTTTAAACTAGAATGTAGCAAGCCAGAAATTAAGAATCGCCAATGGTTTTTCACCCTGACTTTGACCTGGATAATGGCAAACAAACCGCAGACAATCCACTTTTGAAGTACCTCCAACACCAATCCCCAGAGGTTTTAGATCGCGTAGCCAAGTCCGTTAGCCCAGAAATCAAAGAGATTATCTCTCACAACGTTCAAGGACTTTTAGGCATCTTGCCTTCGGAAAACTTTAATGTCCACATTACTACTGATCGCGAAAATTTAGCAGGTTTGCTGGCTTCAGCGATGATGACTGGTTATTTTCTGCGAAAAATGGAGCAGAGGATGCAGTTAGAAGAAAATTTGGCCAGCACCAGCTCGATCAAACCAAATTTCTCTCAAGAGAAGTAAAAATGTTAACGGGTTGAGGAAGTTGAAGGATGAAAATTTTTACCAAAAAAAAATCAAATTCAACCTTCAACCTCCGCGCCTGAAACTACCCACCGGCGGAATTGCCTGATATTGGAAAAGCACTGGGACGTACTTTAATTTTCTGAGTTTGACCCTGACGGTTGATTACCATTTCGAGTTCTTTGCCCACAACAGTGTTTTCCACTCTTTCTTGCACATCCCCTGGATTGTCAACTGCAATTCCGTCTATTTTTTCAATCACGTCTCCCGGACGCAAGTCGGCTTTTTGAGCGGGGGAATTCTCGACTATTCGGGTCACGGCTACGCCTTTATCTAGGGTGATTTTAGCATTGAGCTGTTTGTTGACTTCTGCTTTGGTAGCCGGAGTTAAGCTGACCATTTGAATGCCGAGATAGGGATGTTCGGCTTTACCTTTGGCGAATAGCTGGTCGGAAACTCGTTTGGCGGTTTCGATGGGAATTGCAAACCCCAAGCCCTGAGCATCTGCACGAATGGCGGTATTGATGCCAATTACCTCGCCTTGGTCGTTCAGCAGAGGCCCGCCAGAATTGCCGGGGTTGATGGCTGCGTCGGTTTGGATGAATCGGACTCGTTTGTCGGGGATGCCTACTTGAGAGCTCGATCGACCTGTAGCGCTAATAATGCCTACTGTCACTGTATTGTCAAGACCCAAAGGATTGCCGATCGCGATCGCCCACTGTCCGGGTACAATATTATCCGATCGACCCAAAGCCACTAGGGGTAAGTCCTTGGCATTAATTTTTACAACAGCGACATCCGTGAGCAAAT
>Ga0335395_10001567_pt1 | contig 14332 bp, 7 predicted proteins | sample MAT02_FD_205744 | JGI IMG/M metagenome (GOLD analysis project Ga0335395, IMG submission 205744) | Freshwater microbial communities from Lake Fryxell liftoff mats and glacier meltwater in Antarctica - MAT-02 (spades assembly) (version 2) ...
GGACAGGAAGCATTCTCAAAGTCCCCCTTCTTAAGGGGGATTTAGGGGGATCGGGACTCGGATATAGACGAGAGATACAAAGGGTTTTAGGCGATTTAAGCTCAAACAACGTAGCATCAGTCTACTGTTTGACGCTATAGCCCGCTGATCCCCCCTAGCCCCCCTTAACAAGGGGGGGACAGGAAGCATTCTCAAAGTCCCCCTTCTTAAGGGGGATTTAGGGGGATCGAGACCCTGATATAAACGAGAGATAAAACAGCTAAAAAAACGAAATCTACGGTACAAAACTATGAATAACTCATTACAAGTGCACGAAGAAACTGCTTCTAGTTATTTTAACCAGGGCAACCTATTTAAACAGTCGGGTAAATTAGAGGAAGCTGCCGCCGCCTACCGTCGCTGTACTGAACTCAACCCTGATTTTTCCTGGTATCACCACAATTTAGGTGAAGTTTTGGCGAAATTGGGGCAGTGGGATGCCGCTGAGAAAAGTTACCGCAGCGCCTGCGAACTTAACCAGAATTCGGCTTGGTCTTGGCACAATTTAGGGGAGGTTTTGGAACAGCAGGGCAATCTCGATGCAGCGGTGACAGCGTACCGCAAAGCTGTGGAAATCTATCCTGATTTCTACGAGTTTCATAATAATTTGGGGAAGGCTTTGTGCTTGCAAGGTCAACTGGATGAATCTATAAGTTGTTTGCGAAAAGCGATCGAGCTTGACTCGGAATCGGCTTTGCCTTACCAAAATTTGTGGGAGGCTTTGGCAAGGCAGGGACGGGTTAACGAAGGGATTGAGTGCTTGCAAAGGGCGATCGAGCTTAATCCGGGTGAAGTAGAATTATATGTGAAATTGGCAGAGGCTTTGCAGGGCAAGAATGAATTAGCAGAGGCAGCGGGTTATTACCGAAAGGCGATTCAGTTGCAGCCCGATCGGCATTGGGCTCATTATAAGTTGGGAACGGCGTTATCGGCACAGGGTAAGTGGGAGGAGGCGATCGCATCTTACTCGAAAGCCGCTGAGTTGGAACCGGGTTCGGCGATCGTTCACCACTATTTGGGGCATACTTTGTCGATCGTGCAGCGGTGGGAGGAGGCGATCGAATCTTACCAGAAAACCCTTGAGCTTGTCCCTGACTCGGCTATAGTATACCAACATTTAGGAGATGCGCTGGCAGCACAGCAAAAGTGGGAGAAAGCTGTGGGCAGTTACCGCAAGTCTGTTAAAATAGAACCTAACTCCTTAGAGGCTCAGGATCATTTGGGATTTGCTCTATACCAGCTTGGGCGGTGGGATGAGGCAATTTCTGCGTATCGGAAAGCTTTGGAACTTAGCCCTGATTCGGATGTGGTCAACAATCATTTAGGAGATGCTTTGCGACAGCAGGGGAACCAGGGGAATTTAGAGGAAGCATTTAGTTGCTATGGGAAGGCGAGTGATATTAATCAAAATAGTTTGGAGGCTTCCCAAAAGGCTATTGAGCTTAAACCCTATGATGCCGATGCTCAATTGCGTCTAGGAATGATTCTAGCGAAACATGGTCGCTGGGAGGAGGCGATGGGGGCTTACCGACGCTCCATAGATATTAACCCCAGTAATTTTTGGAGTTCATATCAGTTAGGAGATGCGTTGATCGTTTTGGGCAAGCACCAGGAGGCGATTGTTTTTTATCAGCGAGCGATTGAATTAAACCCTAGTTTTGCCTGCACGCATCACAATTTAGGTGATTGCCTGCGTGACTTGGGGAGGTGGGAGGAAGCGATACGAGCTTATCGGCAAGCTGTTGAGCTAGAACCTCATGAGTCGAAGTTTCACTATGATTTAGGGGATGCTTTAGCGATCAAAGGATTCAGCGATGAAGCTAGTGCGTGTTACTATCGTGCCTTGGAGTTGGAAAGTTAGATATCTGGGCATTATCATTGTGCTGCTGACAAGAACTAAGGCAGAATCAAGTGAAGGCTTATTGTTAAGCCAATATAAAAAAGGTAGTTCACATCAAGAATACTATATATTTTAAATAAAACGGAGTGTAATAAATCAATGATGCAAGACTTAACCGTAACAGCCATTCAAGATAGAATCTTGCGATATGCGACGCTTAAAAGAGAGTTAAAATTCCAGAATTCTCAGAAAAAATTAACTGCAATTACCATCATTGTGACGCAACCTCAAGGTAAAATGAGAATATCTCTTCAAGAGATAACAGATCATAATTCATTAATTTCACCAATAGACGAGTTTCCAATAATAGAAGTTTCAAATTATTCATTAGATGAATATTTGAAAGATTTGCCACCCAAAATTGATATCATTAATCTTGATACAAAATGGTTGCCTGCTTTGATTTTTGAGGGAATGGAGAATTTTTTTAAAATTAATCCTCATGCTAAAATTTTTATAGAATTTAGATATTCTGACTTTGATGAAGGAGAAGCAATTGATTTTATATATCAAATTTTGAAAAGTGGGTTTTCTATTGCAAAAATTAATCAAGATCAAACACTAAGTGTTATTTCTGAACATGAGTTAATGAGCATGGTTTCAGTTAAATTAGTTTTGAAAAAAGTTATTCATGGCAACAAGAATCCAAAAAATATTTCAGATATTAAACAACATATCACTGAGTCAGAAGTTACCAAACTATCTAATTCACAAAATGATACATCAAAGCAAATAAATAGCAATCAGTCTCAATCTTTATCCCAGCAATCTGGTACAGAAGCAGATGTGATTGAGCCGGGCGAAAAATACACTTTAAATCTTCGCTTGTCTGGAATTGTAGAAGATATTTCCAGAAACTCAAAGCCTAAAGTTATTGAAAAATTAGAGACACTTCACCACAGGTATGATAATGCAGGTTTTATAGATTGGGAGAAGGTACTTGAGTTAGGATATAGACTTTTCTTAAATTCTAATTCTACTGTTATTGATATTGGAGGTCATGCAGGTAGGCATTCTGACATATTTATTAACCAGATCGGTTGCAAAGAGGTTTACATATTTGAGCCTATTCCCAGTAAATATCAGCATTTAGTAAACAGATATTCATCTAACTCAAATGTCACTGTCAAACATATGGCTCTATCTTCTAGTGTGGGTGAGTCAGAATTTCTGATCAATCATGGGGCTCCTGAAGAAAGTGGATTGAAGGAAAGAATATATAACAATCCTGAACTTAAAAATATAGAGAAGATAGTCGTGGCTATTAACACTCTGGATAATATTTTCATAGATTTCCCAGCAGTTGAATACATAAAAATTGACACTGAAGGAGGTGAAATTGATATTTTAAGAGGTGCGGTATCCCTTCTTCAAAAGTTTCGTCCCTTGATTTCTGTAGAATACGGCAAACCTAGTTATAGTGCCTATGGACATAACCAAGAGACTCTTTTCTTATACTGCCAAAAACAAGGCTATGTAATAACCGATCTGTTTGGCAATCCTATTGAAAGCATTGATATATGGCGAGAGTGTGTTGATAGTTTTTATTGGGATTACTACCTTGTTCCACAAGAGAAGTTGTCCTTTTTCGCTTCAATTCTAACAGGTTTGAAAGAAAAAGAGGCTATAAGGAACAATACAAAGCTAGAATTAAACGGTAACGATAAACCGTGCAATTCTGATCAAATCCTAGAGAAAAAAGACAATGATCAAGCTAACAAATCGTTTGATTATCACAAGTATCCACCACGTCTCAATTTAGGATGTGGCTATGATATTAGATCCGGATATTTGAATGTTGATTTTCAAGAAAAACATAATCCTGATTTGTTGGCAGACATCAGGTTACTAGATATTCTTCCATCAGGATACTATGAAGAAATAGTAGCCCAAGATTGTTTAGAACATTTTGAGAGAACCGATACGGAACTTGCCCTTAAGGAATGGCATCGTTTGTTGAAAATAGGAGGTTTATTAAAGTTGAGAGTGCCTGATATAGCTAGTGCTGTTGCAATCTTGAATTCAAATACGGATATTAATCATCAAAAAGGATGGATTCAGATGATATTTGGGACTCAAGCTTATACGGGAGATTATCACTTCACAAGTTTTACTGATACTTTGGTGCGTCATTACTTAGAAGAAACTGGGTTTAAAGTTAACGAACTCAAACTTTTTGACCGCTGGTTACTTGATATTGTTGCTGAAAAAATTAATTGAGGTGTTTATGAAAATTGCGATCGTTGCTCCTAGTGGTATTCCTTTTCGCATTGGTGGTGCTGAAAATCTGTGGTGGGGACTTCTACATTATATTAACCATAATACTCAACACTCGGCTGATTTAATCAAGTTGCCAAGCCCAGAATTAGATTTTTGGGAATTAATGGATAATCATGAGAGATTTTCTCAGTTAGATTTAAACCATTTTGATATGGTAATTTCTGGGAAATATCCGAGTTGGATGGTTTCCCATCCCAATCATGTTTGCTATATGCTCCATAAAAATCGGGGTTTTTATGACTTATACACTCCGATCACTGGCTATAACTATTCTGAGACATATATTATAGATGATCCCGAAGTTTGTGCCTTGCAAGAATTTATGCGACGCAATCAAGGTTGCCGTCCTGCTTTAAATGAGTTTTATGAACGACTCAATCGACTTCGTTCACGCCAATATGAACTGCCAGCCGATGTCTTTCAGCGTCCGGGAAAACTCTCAAAAGAAATTGTGCATTTTTTGGATGGCATAGCCTTAGCTCCAACCGCAATCAAAAAGTATGCAGCTATTTCTCAAAATGTCGCTCAACGCAAAGATTATTTCCCTGTTGGATATCCGGTTGATGTGATTTACCCACCACCTGTTCAGAGTGGTTTTTATATCGGTCAAAGTAATTACCTATTTACAGCGAGTCGTTTGGAAAAAGGCTTTAAGCGAGTTGAACTTTTAGTTGAAGCAATGAAGTATGTTAAGACAAACATCCCCTTTAAAATTGCGGGTATAGGGGACGATCTCGAAAATCTCAAACAACTGGCGGGTGATGATAGCAGAATAGAATTTCTCGGTTTTGTAAATGATAAAGATTTAGTAGACCTCTATGCTAATGCTTTGGCTGTTTTATTTGTTCCCTATGATGAAGATTATGGCTATATTACGGTTGAGGCCATGAAGTGCGGTAAACCTGTGATTACGGCAATAGATTCAGGGGGTTCTAATGAGTTTGTCCGCAATGGAGAAACAGGTTATTCTGTACCACCGGAACCTCAAGCGATTGCAGAACGCATTGACTACTTGTGCGAACATCGACAGGAATCCCAACAAATGGGTTTGACGGCTCAGAAACTCGTAGAAGGTATTACCTGGGAAAATGCCGTAGCCCGCCTGTTAGGTGAAAGTCCGACATCCTACTTGAGTCCAACGACAATTCTGAAACCTACAACAGTTAAGAAAAAGCGTAAAAAAATCACTGTAGCTGTAACTTTTTCAGTCTTTCCCCCTACCTACGGTGGCCAAGTTCGCATCTTTCACCTATATCGCCATTTAGCTCGTGAATTTGACATTGAGTTAGTCACCTTAGATGATCGCCGTCAACCGCCATTTAGAGGTGAAATTGCCCCAGGATTATGGGAAATCAGAGTGCCTATGTCAAACGATCATCACGATGCCATGTGGTGTATTTTGGCTCAGGTGGGAGTGCCGATTACTGATGTCACTATGCCCAAACTTTATCATCTCACACCAGATTATATAGAAGCATTACGACAGTCTACAAAAGATGCGGATTTTGTAGTCGCTTGTCATCCTTATTTTTTACCAACAATTCAGAAAGTGACTGACAAGCCTATTTTACATGAATCACAAGATATAGAAGTAGAGGTTAAAAAGGCTTTACTTCCTGACAACGCAACAGGACGTGAACTGATAGAACTTACTTATCAGATAGAAAAAGAATGTTGCAAAATTAGCCAGTTGATTATGGTCTGTTCATCTGATGATGCTCAAAGGTTGAGTCAACTTTATGGGGTAGATGCTAGCAAAATAGTTTGCATTCCCAATTGTGTCGATTTGGAAACTGTCAATTATGTTTCCTGGCAGCAGCGTCTATCCACAAAAAACAAGTTAGGATTTAAAAAAGACTTTATTGCTCTATTTATTGGCAGTGGGTATCCACCGAATCAAGATGCTGTACGCTATATTTTTCAGATTGCGGGGCAGCTACCAGATGTTAAATTTTTGATTATGGGAAGTGTGGCTGATGCTTTTCAAAATCAGGTAATTCCCGTGAATTTAAGTTTTATGGGAATCGTAGATGATGAAGCGAAAGATGTTATGTTAGGAGTAGTTGATGTTGCTTTAAATCCAGTGATGCAGGGTTCTGGAACTAATTTGAAAATGTTAGATTACTTTGCAGCAGGAGTTCCGGTTATTTCTACTCCTATAGGAGCAAGGGGGCTAGGATTGGAACACCGCAATCAATGTATTATTGTTGAGTTAGAAAAGTTCGTAGAGGAAATTATAAGCCTCAAAAATGAAGATGATTTTAGTAAGAATATTCGTATTGAAAAAGCTAGACAGCTAGTTGAACAAGAGTTTGATTGGAAGGCTGTCGCGCATAAACTGAGCAATCATCTTACAGAATTCTAATCACGCAGAAGGAATTAAGCTTGATTGCGTACAATATATTTCTCTTGACTGGACACTAATTGATTTCAATTTTGAGTAGGTAAGTTTTTACTTTAATCGTAAGGATTCAGGTCTAAAAGCTTGCGGCTCCAACGCTAATCTGGCAAGGGTTTCAGGGCAAAGTAAGGGCTTTTGCCTTTATCTGTTCATTATCAATAGATGACGAAAAATGAGAAGTTTTCCTCATCTATTGACAATAGAGATTTATTTAGCATCAACCTCCATATCTAAAGTCTTTGCCCAGCAAGGAGTTCTGTTACCTGAATCCTTACCTTTAATCTTCATTTTGACCTTAAACGAGCGATCTCGCTCTGTATTTGTATAGCTGTTTTTTTCCATGCAGCAGATTCTTGGGCATAGATCAGATTTTGTGATTCCCTTTGTTTTTTGATGATAATATTTTGCGTAATATATTCAAGACGGTTCTTGATTTTTTGTCCCACAATTTGAGGATTTAACAGGTGTTTAATATCTTGAGATGCCCTAGACCCAACTAGCTTGGCTTGCTGATAGTTATGAAAAACATAGTGCATTAGAGAAGCTGCATGATTGACATCAGGTTCAGCCCAGATACTGCCTTTGGGATATGGGAAATAGTCTTCAGTCGTTGTTACTAAGTCATGCTTTACTAAAAAGCTATTTCCTACATTCATAAATTCGATATTGGAAGAGTATCCTGTGGCGATGACAGGCTTACCATAAAACATAGCTTCAGCCATAGTTAAACCAAAACCTTCAGCCCGATGCAGAGAAATGTAACAATCACAATTATTAACCAAAGCATTTACTTGTTCTTTTTGAAAATGTTTACTGATAAAGTGAATAGAATTATAATTAGCTTTTGCTGTATTCAGAGCCTCTAGGTACTGAGGATAATAATCTCCATTGTGAAATTTGATAATTAGCATTACATCATTATTGGATTGCTGAAATGCCAGTTTAAACGATTCAATAACAGCTAAAGGATTCTTACGTTGATAGTTGCTATGAAAATCAAACATGAATAAGAAAATAAACTTATCTTTTGGTAAATCTAGGCTTTCTCTTCCCAGTGTGAATCCTGGCAATCCCAGGCTAGGAACTATTTTGACTACAGGAATTGTTGAAACAGCAGAGATAGCTTCTCCCGAAAAAGAACTCATTACCCAAATTTCATCGAATAAGTCAAACGCAAACTGCCATTGAGTGGGGAAATGGGGCATTTCCCAAAGCCAAAATCCTATATTATAGTGACCTTCAAAATATTGAGAGCTAAGATTATTCGTATTTTCCGAAATTATTCTAGTTATTAAATCAGGGTTAGTCTGTACAAGATTGATAGGATAAGGGTTATCTTGGGAGAAATTAGCATAACTATTATTCGTCTGAGGAACTCCCTCTAAATTAAGATTATTTAGGACAAATGGAATACCAACAGATTCTACCGCTCTTACCGTTGACCTGACACCCTCTGCAAGTCCAAAGTCTCCTTTAATATGACCTGCAATGTTAAGTCCTAATGAACCATTTTGTGTTCTCTTAAACATCGTTGATGTCTCCGAATTATAAGTAGCAGTAATAGCCAATCAATTCAAACTAATCATCTCTAATTATTTGATAAATTGAGGAGTTGCTGAAATTAAGTATTAATTGTCAATTATCGCATTCATGACCTTATTATAGGGGCAATTGATCAATTGCCCCTATAGTAATTATTTTTGGAATGAACAAAGCGGTTTTTACTCTTTATTTGATCCATAATGTTCTGTACAACCACTTACGCTCGGATCTTTTTAACAATTACTTGCCAGCCCTTATGAAGTACCTCAATATGAGTGGAAAAAGCGGACAAAAACGAATCGATACCTATCCCTGTACGTGTCTCTGGCTGTTCTGGAGATCCAAAACCATAATCATCAAAAATTATTATTCCTCCTACTTTAAGCGAGTTCCAGCACAAAACAGCATCTCTTAAAACATCAATCACAAAATGAGATCCATCAATGTAGATAAAGTCATAATTATCCCTGCGTAGAGATGGTAATGCCACAACAGATTCACCAACAATTTTTTTAACTTTTGTACCAGAGCCTCTAGCTTCTACATTATGGTCAAATCTTGATTCAACTGAAGCTATATAAGAAACACTATATATCATGTTTTCAGCACTACCCTCAAAGGTATCTATGCAAGTTATTTCCGAAGAAGGGTGAGTTAAAACATTGTCTAGCAGCCAACAGGTAGACATTCCCTCCCAACTGCCAATTTCTAAAGCCTTAACTCCACCTTGGTTAATAAAAGGCTTGAGGAACTCTTGCCAAATAGATATATTTCCTGAGAACCAATCTTGCGTGAATATATATTGAGATTGAGGATAGTGCCATCCCCTTTGCTCATGTAATTTTTTATAACCATTACTTACCAATTCTTCTAATTCATTCTGAGCAGTAAACTGAGATCTCTTCCATCCTATTAAGGTTTGGTGAATTGCATCAACTTCATTTCGGCGTTTTGCTCTTAAATTCAATCCTTCTCTATATAGTTCTATATCTTCTTGATTGAGTTTAGCAAGACCATCAAGTATTGGCTGGTTGTATAAAACTTCCTGTAAGTATTTTTGATATTTTCGATTTGTATTAGCACCAAATAGTCTAACTTTAAACTCCGGCCACCGCAGCATCATTTTTAAGTCCAACAAATCCTCTTGGTAAAATTCCTGAATTCCAACAAAGTAAAAATCTTTTAAATTTAAACCATTAGCATAATATTGAGACACTGAATTTCTTGAAGTTTCTATCTCAGCATACTCAATTAGACTCAAATTTTTATCTACAACAATATTAGGATGTTTAGTAGGTAATTCCGGTAGAATGTACTTCATCATAAAGTACATGGAAAGAACTTGAAAAATAGGATATCTCAACCAAATAATCCGTTTTGCTTCAGAAAAATGCCCATTATATTTATCTACAGTGAAATGACCATGAATTATTTTACTTTGGTGGGACATCTGATCTAAAGGAATCACTCCATTACCTTTATAATCCAAAACGATTTCATCAGAGCGATAAACTTGTTTTAAAATTTCTAAAAATTGTGACCCCGCTGTTTTAGGTACATGAACTGATATAACCTCAATACTTGGTACACGGTCAGTTTCTTTTGTCATAGTAATTGTATCCTCTATCTGCTTAATTGAATTATTACCAGGCATGGAAATGTATTGAATGGGAAGACACAAGAGGTCTGGTATTTTATTGCCCCTATCGGCTTTCTCTAGGGTATTGGGATCGTAGCAAAAATAGCCAAGATTTTCGATGGCACTGAATAAGTCCTCTGTTTCATTAGCTCCAAACCAATCGAACCATTCCACATACAAGACAGGTTTTGATTCGTCAATTAGAGGTTTTATCGATTTAATGATTTCCTTGTCGTAACCTTCACAATCTATTTTTATGAATCCTATTTTTTTAACTAATTCATCATATTTTTCTTTAAATTCTTCTTTGAGAAATTGACATAGATTTACACCATTTACTTGAATTTTTTGTATTTTATCATTGTCTAAATGATCTGTATTTTCACTATACCCTCCATTGCACCACATATTACCGTGATCTGCAAACTGATACACTCCCTTTTCTTGCATAATTGCTAGATTATAGATTTTGATATTCATCCGGTCCTTATTTAAGCGTTGGTTAGCCTCCAGGACAGGCATAATAGAAGGATTTGCTTCAAAAGCCAAAACCATTCCCTCTGAGCCAGTCAGAAGACCCATAATTATTGCTGTATCTCCAGTATGCGCCCCAATGTCGATCGCTATTTGATCTGGTTTAATAAACTCGCCCCAACGTTGGTCTTTAATATGTTTTAAGATGTACGATTTCCAGTCCATGATGCTTTGATGCGGATGATTCCAATCGGCGAATATGCAATCGCCGTAATTATGTTCATCATCCTTAACCTCTATCAAATCAACACTTCTGATATATTCTTGTCCTTGATAAAATTCAAAATCATTCATAAGTAACCTATTTTGTTCAATGAATTTTTGGCAGTAATCTGGCAAGTCTTCTTTAACGGATTCATCTAAGTCTGGATCTGGTGTGAACTCAAATAAAACTTCAGATGATACAGACAATCTACTGACATTAGAGTCTATCTTGGCAATACCTTTGACTGCTGAATCATCCGATTCACCATGAGAAAAGTTTTGTATCTTATATCTAACAGAGTCTGAACCACCAAAGTAGCTAAAGTGCCATCCACCCTTAAGAAGGTAAGGATAAATAAATTGTCTGGTGCTATTTATGAATGCACATCTAGTCCCTGGTTGATCGCTGAGTCTAATCTGGTGTGCAGTAAATTCCTTCAACTGTTTATACTTACAAGCAATTGTTCCACACCACCAATTACTTACTAAAGTATTGAAATTAAAATAGTAAAGATCCTGCACGAAAACAATATAGTCATGATTTTCTTCCAAAATCAACTTTATGGATTCAATGACTTTATCTTTTCTGGGAATTTCGTCTACATCTGATATGAGGATAATATCATTGTCATTACATTCTAGATTTGACTCTAATTGTTGAAGTGCTTTATATATACAATTTCTCTGATGAATTTCACTCGGCAAGCGCTGCTTTTCAACTGGCAAAGAATGATCTATGTCAGGAATATCATCTACCGTGTAAGCAAGTATTTTATCTTGGGATATATCGAATTCATTCTTTAAGTCTTGAAAATATAAGGGTTTTTCTTTGCCGCTATGAGTTTTGTTGGCTTCGATTAAGATAAATTTATCTACGACATCTTTTAATTCTTCAATTCTAATCTTAAGGATATCAATTTCATTGAAGAACGTAAAACAATCATAAATTTTTACTTGTTGGGTTTCAGTTTGATCTGGCATCATAAACATGAGGTATAGTTACTTTTGACTTGAAATAGAGTAAAGAGGATATTCTATTGACAACTATTTAATTTTTATTTAGATTGCAATTACTACCATTAGCTTATAGCATTGTTGATTCATTGTCAAGATATTGTACATTCCTTTTTGTGGTGGATATTTCTTTGACAACTAAATGATTGTACTTGATAACTAAACCCTGGCAGATTGATTACGCAAATAATTTAGTTCTTTTTTAGCTTCCATCGCCGTCTTTTTCCAAGCCTGCGCCTGCCACTGTGATCCTTGTTCTGCTTCCCTCCCTTTAGGTTTTCTTTCTATACTTCTAGTAATATGTTCTAGGCGCTTTCTAATTCTAGACCCAATTACATGAGGATTCAGTAAAGACTGAATTTCCTGGCTGGCTTTAGAACCAACTAAAGATGCTGGTTGATAGTTATGGAAAATATAATACATCAAAGCAGCCGCATGGTCAATATCGGGTTCTGCCCAAATATTACCTTTTTTATAAGGGCCGATATCTTCCGAAATAGTCACTAAATCGTATTTGACTAAAAAACTATTACCTACATTCATAAATTCTATATTAGACGAATAAGCAGTCGCGATCACGGGCTTGCCCCAGTACATGGCTTCAGCCATTGTCAAACCAAACCCTTCAGCCCGGTGCAGCGATACATAGCAGTCGCAATTGTAAACCAAGCCATTCACTTCATCCCTCATCAAATGCCCTTCTATGAGGTGAACAGATGGATATTGCTCTGCCAGTGCCTTAAATTCATCGCGCTGGCGGGGATAATGTTGTGAATTAGAAAACTTGATTACTAAACAAACATCTTGATTGGCTTGACCAAAAGCCTGAATAAAGGCTTCAATAGTGGCCCCAGGATTTTTACGTTCAAATGTGCTGAGAGAGTCGAACATGAACAAAAAAATAAATTTATCTTTCGGCAATCCCAAGGATTCTCTGCTCAGAAATACGGGAGGAAAAAGCAGGCTAGGCATTACTTTGATAACTGGAATCGGCGATACGGCTGATATGGCTTCTACCGCATGATTGCTAAAAGTCCATATTTCATCAAAGTAATTAAAACCAAACTGTAACTCAGGAGGAAAGTTCGGTAGTTCCCAAGCCCAGAATCCTATATTATATCGTTTTTCTAAATATTGACTGCCCCAAGATTCAAGAAATGTAGCTATACCGTCAGGGTTGAAATTTACGAGATTGACAGGATAAGGATTATGTTTTACTAAATCTTTTTCTTGATAGGTTGCATCTAAGTTGCGATGCCAATCTATATGGAAATTATTAATAGCAAAAGGGATTTTTGCAGCTTCAAGCGATCTAAGATTGGCACGCATTCCTTCCCCAATGCCAAACTCTCCTTTCACAAAACCTGCAACATTAATACCAAAAGAATAGTTTGGTGTTTCCTTGTTCATAATCAATTAGGCTGAATTCATAATTGGTCAGACTGCGGATTGCTATGAAAGCAAAACGCGGTTAACATAACACATTTACTTCAGGAGAATATTCTGAGTGTGACTAACCTGAGTTTTTACTTGCTTCAATTCATTTTGTAATTGCTGTGCAGTCTGTTTCAAAGCTTGGTGTTTAGATTCCAACCACTCTTTTTCTGCCTGAAGGCGTTGGGCTACGACTTGCGATCGCTCCAATTCTTTCTGAGTCTCGTACAGTAAGACATTTACTGTTTCCAATTCCCTCAATTTCTCCCACATCAAATCCATTAACTTCTGGGTCTCGTCTAACTCTTCACGAGTCTGATGTAATTCAGATGCAAGAGTGGAGACGAGAAGAATTAAGTCATTGGATTGTTTTTCCTGCCCGTGAGTCTGGTGCAAAATATTCTCGGTTTGTGTTAGTTGTATCTGGAGTTGCTGCATTTATAGAAGTTTATGCGTTTAACAATAACTAGCTAAAAATTTTGCTTTTTCCCTTTGCCAATGACATTGGCTTCGCTGCCAGTACCTGACGCATCAATTGTTTCCATTCTTCTGAATTAGTCAGAGAATAGGTATCGAGTTGCTGTCCTTTTTTTGCAAAAAAATCGCCAAAACTCTCTAACCAATTATTGACTGTTTCTGTGCGAGATAAATGCGTGCATTGCAAAGATTTTTGCAATAAGTCTTGCATCTTACTCAAATCACGGGTGTGATAAGCATACCAAGCTTCCCACACTAAGAGTGCATATTGCGTCTGCTGACTGGGAGCATTTGTCAGACCGAGCATAGCTTGTTGCAAGCGCAGTCGCTCCATATCCTCTTGATGTTGATGTAGTTTTACCTGGGATTGTTCCCATTTTGTTTGCATTTCATAAAGTTGGGTTTGAAGTTGTTGCAGCCCTGTCTCCGTCTGATGTAGTTGTGTTTGAGATTTATCCAATTCTTCTTGATTCTGGTGCAATTGTGTCTGACATCGCTCCATTTCATCTTGCTGTTGATGCAGTTGTATTTGAGATTGTTCCCATTTTATTTGCATTTGATAAAGTTTCGTTTGAAACTGTTGCGAGTCTTCCTGTGTTTGATGCAGTTGTGACTGAGACTGTTCCAAGTCTTGTAAGCTTAGATGAAATTGAGATTGCGATCGCTTCAAATCTCCTCTGGTCTGATGCAACTGCGACTGAGACTGGTCTAACTCAGTCTGAGTCTGATGCAACTGCGACTGAGACTGCTCTAACTCAGTCTGAGTCTGATGCAACTGCGACTGAGACTGCTCTAACTCAGTCTGAGTCTGATGCAACTGCGACTGAGACTGCTCTAACTCAGTCTGAGTCTGATGCAACTGCGACTG
>Ga0335395_10001568_pt1 | contig 14317 bp, 8 predicted proteins | sample MAT02_FD_205744 | JGI IMG/M metagenome (GOLD analysis project Ga0335395, IMG submission 205744) | Freshwater microbial communities from Lake Fryxell liftoff mats and glacier meltwater in Antarctica - MAT-02 (spades assembly) (version 2) ...
GACAATGTTTCTAATGAATCACTAAATATAAACAATCCACCTGTCACTTCCCTTAGATTCATTAAACCATCCATACGCTGCAATTTTCTAGCCCATATACGTACACTGTCTCTCACAGTGGTAAGTGCAGTTAGTCCGGTGATTTTTCTTATGTTTACAGAATGTAGCCTCAATCCACCTACTTCCATTAAAGAAGGAAATCCATCAATCTCAAATAAGTTATAATCTGTTGCTAATGTTAACTCCCCACCTATATATTTTAAATTATCAAGTCCTTTCAGTGATGCTAATTTATCATTACCAAATAACAATCTAAAATCAGTCTCAACTTCTTCTAAGTTTTCCATTCCTTCTAGATTTAGCAGGGAATGATTAATAGATATTTGTACCCATTTCAGTTTTTTAGGCATTTTGATGGGTTTTAGGTCAGTGATTAGTTTATTGTCTATAAGGTAATAAAAGTTCAATGCAACCAGTCCATCCATAGTTGGCAATGCCTTCAAAGACCAACATCCATAGATATATAGATAATCTATTTCTTCTATGTTTTCCAAGCCAGTTATAGATTCCAGATTTTCACTTCTTCCTATAGCTAATCTTCCAAGTATCTTTCGAGTACCAGACAAAACACTTAATTGTTTAAGTGCTACATTGTCAGCTATACTTACGCTTCCTTTGATCTCAGCGACTTGATTAAAGGCTACAAGTTCTTCTAGGCTGCTATTGCTCTCTATTCTGATGCCACCTACCTGTATCGCATCGTTGAGATGGATGAGATTTTTGATGGAATTATTATTAAGTAGCTCAAATACATCCGTTACACTTACTAGAGATTCTAAGCCTCTCAGACTGGTGAGTGCTGAGTTTACCCAAATTGATACGCCGCCAGCACTTTGCAGCCGTTCTAGCCCTGTTAGACTTGTAAGTTCATCATTGACACCAATCGATAGATAGCCTGCAGATCTCAAGCTATATAGGCCAAGCATATTTTTGAGTGAGGTCTGTATCAGAATGAACGAACTATCTATCTTAGTGATGGCATTTAGTCCATTGAGATTGGTCACATCACTCCCTTTTACGCATAGGTCACCACTGATCTCCGTACAGCCAGGATACTTGGTCTTAAATTCATCTATGGCAGCTTGACTGTACAGCTCTATGCGTCCAGTAGGGCATTGTGCTGAAGTAAATGTGCGAGAAGAGATGAAAATGAGGACTATTACTATAAATTTCATAACTTCTTTAATTACAAGGCTCAAATAGCACATCATCCAAGCCTGCATTCGGAGATTGAGGATTTTCGCAGTTTTCTGAGCCGAGCAAGCGTTTGATGATGATAGGGGAATTTATAAAAAAATGTCCAAATGTAGGGGATCCACCTTTATTACATTTCCTAACATTACCACCTTGATAATTAGTAGAATAGGTTAAGCCTAATGAGTTAGCTATACTTTGCATAGCAGCGATGATTTGATTGATACCCGCTACTGCATTAGTAATAGGGCCACCAGGGAATAGTATGGTTTGCAAATTGCCATTGATGACTACCTCTATACCATCACTGCATCCGAATGCTCCGAAGTAATCTTCTAGACATATATATTGTACACAAGGTACCGGGTTTTTACATTCAGTAATGTTGACAGTGATCTGCGTAGGTAGAGGACCTATAGCACTTGCTAATCCACTAGGACTTCCAGTGATACCTACTTCCAATGTATATACCCCACCGGCAGGAAAGCAATAGCTAAATTCCCAATAATTACTAAACTCTGGATCATTGTCCTGAAACCACAATCCACCGAATTGACCTCCATGCCGTACCTCTGCTATTTGGTGGCCTTGAGCGTTTTTGATATAGATAGTATGTATAGGTATATTGGCTGTAACATTAATATTGGTTCTTACTAATATTTTCATACAACAACCATCTACCTCAAGATTAGTAAATCTTACTTGCTCTACTGTCCTTGTTTGGGCTTGCGCATTGTCGTACGAAGTAGGTATGGTAGTGTTTTTTTCACATGATGTGAGTGTAAATAGTCCTATACTCATAGTCTATATGCTTAAATAGTTAAAAGAAGTAAATAAGCCGTTAGCGGTGTTGCTGTAATTCATATCAGATAATATTTTGATTTACCATAATTGGAAGTACAAATATAAAACTTTATTTTTAATATCCAAATTTTTAAACTCTTATTTTATATAAAAATACTAATAGTAATTGTGTCTGGTCGCTTGTATTACATAACTGGTCATGATCTTTTAGGAAATAATAGCACTAAGTTTACGATTTAGTGCATATATTGGGCTAAAAACTTGACTTTTACAGTCCTTAACTATTACATTTGCAGGATCAATACATCTATCAAACAAGTTAGTCAAATATGGTAAAGTTCAATGTACTCATCAAAGCTACTACTTGGATGCTTTTATCTCTGTGTTTTGTCCATTTTGCTACAGCACAAGACCACAGGATTAATCCTAATAAAATCGAAAATAATGCACAGCCTGAATGGGTATTAGAAATGTACAGTCCCAATCCTGATCCTGGCAAAGTGATCCGACTTTATGAGGCTTACTATGCAGTAAATCCATTTGTAAAAAACATGGACACGCAGAATTTCAAAAGATTTCTAAGAGGCATCGCACGAGAACAGAAGCGTACTCCAGAGGAAGATAGAACGTACTTGCTCAATCGCAAGAATGCATCATCTAGCAGATATATCAATGCTGACTGGACCTGTATAGGGCCAAGAGATTGGGATCATAGTGCTGCGGGTCGATCTTACGCACCTGGCGCAGCGCATGTGTATACCGTCGAGCAATCTATATCTAACCCTAACACCATATATGCAGGCACTGCAACTGCAGGTATATGGAAAAGTACCAACAGAGGAGATAATTGGGTATCACTGACTACTGATCTGCTTCACACAGAAGTATATGCCATAGAGATTGCACCTAATAATGCGGACGTGATGTATGCAGGATACCAAAACTCCATCTATAAAACTACTAATGGTGGAACCACTTTCACACAGACTGGTGACAACGCATTCAAAGCTATCTCACATCAGGCAAAAGACATCCGAATCAATGCCGCCAACGCTAATAAAGTATTTGCTTGTACTAGCCAAGGCCTGTTTGTGAGCACAAATGGTGGCACAGGATGGACTAGAGTAGTTACAGGCGATTTTCTAGAAGTGGAGTTTCATCCTGGAAATGCCAATATCATTTACGCAGTTAGAAAAAATGTATTGCAAACTGACTTTCTACGATCAACCGATGGTGGAACTTCTTTTAGCATCATAGGTAACAATTGGCCAGTACCACCTGTCGGCGGAGACCAGGAACGTACAGAAATATCCGTTTCCCCCGCTGCCCCTAATCATGTGTTTGCCCACTGTTCAGGCGAGGGAAATGGCGGAAGCGGATTATATGGAGTATATGTGAGTACTGATCAAGGACTCAACTGGACATTCAGGTGCTGTGGACCACAACCTGCTGGACCGCCATCGCTTAGCAATCCCAATCTGATGGCATGGTCAGACGATGGAACTGATGATGGTGGACAATACTATTATGATATGGGATTTGCGGTATCGCCGACCAATGCGGATTCCATCTGGCTAGCGGGCGTCAATGTCTGGGTATCTGGTAACCAAGGTGTATCATTCACTTGTCCAGCCAAGTGGTCGCATCCGCACAAGCCCAACTATGTGCACGCCGACATACATGACATACATTACTATCCTCACACACAAGAGTTATGGATAGCAGGCGATGGAGGTATCTTCCGCTCTACAGACAATGGTGCTAGTTTTACCAGAAAGAACCTAGGTATAGAAGGCACAGACTTTTGGGGGTTTGGTCAAGGATGGTGGTACGGTGACATCATGCTCGGTGGTGCATATCACAATGGAACGATGCTCAAAGAAGAAAATGTATATACTAATGGTTGGATATGTACAGATGGTGGTGATGGTACGCTTGGATTTGTCAATCCAGGCATAGAAAAACAAGTTTATAGTTGGTTTGATATCAAAACACTCAAATCAGATAGAACCATCGCACCTATCACAAGAACTTTTAATAATATGCCTAACAACTCATATATCATAGGTAAATCATCTGACCTCTTGATAGACCCGAGATACTACACGCATTGGTTGACAGGCAGTGGTACTAGGCTTTATAAAACTACTGATAATGGATTTTCTTATCGACAAATCTATAACTTCAGTGAGGATATAGCTGCTATGGATCAATGCTGGTCTGCACCAAATGTAATTTATGCCGCTACATTTAAGGATTGGTGGGCAGTCAAAAAAATATTTAGAAGTGATAATAGTGGGAGTACATGGACGGAGATAACTCCTACCTCTGCAATGGTCAATGGTAATATGTGGATACCGTATGACATAGCCGTGGACCACAATGACCCCATGAAAGTATGGATCACACGCACCTCTATGTATGACAGCAATACCAATGGTTTCAGTGTTTACTATTCTTCTAACGGTGGCGCCACATGGCAAAACATAAGCGGCTCAGGCCTCAATGGACAATCACCAACCTCTATATTTCTCCAAAAAGGAAGTGATAATGGTATATATTTAGGTACACGCAAGGGAGTTTACTACAAAGATAATAGCCTAAGTACTTGGATACTATATAGTAGTGGATTGCCCGCTATCACACCAGCGACGCGATTAGAGGGTTGGTACAGGAAACAAAAGATAAGAAATGCCACATCACGTTCCGTGTGGGAATCTGATTTCTATCAACCAAGCCAACCAGTTGCCTATCCATCTATGAGTACAGATACCATTTTTTGCACCCGAGATACTGCCTATTTTGTAGATCATTCAGTAGTCTCTGATGTCGGTAATACATGGAGTTGGAGTTTTCCGGGAGGCATGCCGAGTACTTCTACTCTACGCAATCCGAAAGTAAACTATGATACCCCAGGAAGCTATGATGTAACGCTGACAGTTACAGACGTCAATGGAAGCAATACCAAAACCATGGAAAACATGGTCAAGGTAGCTAACTTTTGTACACTAGATACTATTCCTGGCAAAGCACTACTCGCAAGCGGAACCAATAAACATGGAGTTGTCAATAATTTTAATATGAATGCTACCAATACCATGACTGTCACCGCTTGGATCAGACCTACTGGAACACAGCCAGATTATAGTGCGATATTTATGAGTGATGGACCAAATGCAGCAGGATTGAATTTCAAGGGTACTAACAATAGCTTGGGTTATCACTGGCCTGGTGGTTCATGGTCGTGGAATAGCGGGCTTACGCTCCCAGCCAATCAGTGGAGCTTTGTGGCACTAGTAGTGCAACCTACGGGGATCACCATCTATGCCAATGACCAAAAAGCAATACACAATGCCACGCTAACAGTCACTGATATACCTGCCTTCAGGGTAGGTAACTACCGAGGATGGGAAAGCAGAAATATGAATGGACAGATAGATGAAGTAGCCATATACGATAGAGCACTCACCCAAGCAGAAATCAGAGATCATCGACACCTCGTCAAGCAAAACATCACAGGTTTGAGAGCTTACTACCAGTTCAACAGCAATACTAATAATGATTTTGACAAGGTCAACAGTTACCATATCAACCTCGTAGGAGGCGCTACCAAAACAGCCTCAGAAGCACCGATCGGAGCAGGAGTTTCGCAACGCATCAATGTCGCATCAGGTGGACTCAAGAACTTTAATAATGCAGATGTTCGCATTCATTTCCCTAACACTGGCACATTTCCCAATGGAGAAATTGTAGTCACTAAAATAAATCAACTGCCCATCACTAAACCTGATACAAGATTCTTACCAAAAAACTATTGGATTATCAATAATTATGGTGCCAATCAGACATTTACAGTATTGGATTCCATTAAGTTTTATAATTCTGGCAATATATCAGGAGGATGTGATGCTTTTCACTACAATTTTCATAAGCGAACAGCCAATGGTTTTGGGGCTACATGGGGAAGCACAGTCGATGATGGTGACGGTTTTAATCCCAATCCACCCGCTTATGTCAAATTCTCATCTGGTAATTCTACTACCTCGTTTGGACAATTCATATTAGTGCGCAACAACGGTGTCCCTAATCCGAATGCGATAGAATTCTGCAATGGCATAGATGACGATTGTGATGGGTTGATTGATGAGAGTTACCCATTGAGTGTGACCTCAAGTATTGATGGTGAGATAGGAAGCTTGCGCAATATTTTGATCTGTGCACAAGATTTAGATACCATAGATGTAGCTGGAAATATAGACACCATCTTTCTGAATACACCTTTGGCTATAGCCAAAAAAATAGTGTTGCGTGACAAAATAGGAAACAGAGTGACCATCAAGGCGAACCTCAATGCAGCAGGATTTATCAATGCCACTGCAGCTATCCAAACCAATAGTGTACAAGGCATCACCTTTGACAATATCAATATCAAGCAAAATGCCAACAGCCTCGACAAGCCAGTAGTACGCAATCAAGGTATTTTATACCTCAAAAACTGTCAAATAGAAGGAAATCCTGAAGCAGTACTCATCAACGAAGGCGGAGGCAGTTGCAATATCATAGGGACGACAGTAATCAAGTAGATAGCTGAGTATAAGATTTTTGTTTCTAATAAGACACAAGTTGCAGTCTTGCGCCGAAAGCAACAAACAAAATGCTTAAATAGCCACAGAATACTTAACTTCTGATGGCCCATTTGAGTCATCGCAAGCGTTTAAAAGACTAAATATTTTTGGTAAATATAGTGCTAGGACTTCTACAAGGGATTTATTCTCGATGACATTGTCTAAGTTCTCCAGTAGATGGGATGCAAGTGGACAAATTCCTAATAGAGCTGTAGCAGATGGCTTTATTACTAGATTTGGTGCTATCGACGATACAGAAGGCGGTGAGACCTCAAGAACGAATATAACGCTAAAATATCACAAAAAAATCACCAAGGATCGTTATATAACCACACAAGCATACATGTCGAACTACGACTTCCAACTTTTTTCAAACTTCACTTTTTTTCTCAATGATCCGATAAATGGCGACCAGATTAAACAAAAAGAACAACGCAACCTTTACGGCATGGAGTCTCGCTTGACGCAAAATTACAACTTAGGTTCTGTGGAAGGAAAATTCAGGCTAGCAGCAGGAGTGAGATACGACGATATCAACAATATAGCACTATTCAATACAGTAAACCGTAAAACTTTGATCCAAGGTCTAGCGCTAGGCAATATAAACGAAACAAACATATTTGCCTATACTGATTATACTGCAAACTACAAAAAATGGCAAGCAAACATAGGTGTAAGACGGGATCAAATATACTATCTCTATGAAAATAGCTTAACCACAACTTACGAAATAACTGAAAAAAAGTAGGAATCGCTAGCCCAAAACTTTCAATACAATATGCTGCAAACAAAAAATTACAGCTTTTTGCGAAAGCAGGAAAAGGATTTCACTCAAAGGATACGAGAGTGCTGATAGACAAGACAGCTAGACAGCTCCTACCAGCAGCCTATGAGGCAGATTTAGGTTTTATACTTAAGCCAACAAAAGACTTGATATTTACAGCAGCTACATGGTACCTTCACTTAGATCAAGAGTTCGTATATGTAGGCGATGGTGCGATAGTAGAGCCGAGCGGCAGATCTCGAAGACAAGGTTTGGATTTAGGTCTAAGATATCAGCCCGCTTCATGGATATTTATTTACAGTGATCTAAACCTAGCCAATCCCGTCAGTCTAAATGATGCAGAAGGCGAAAACCTCATCCCTCTCGCACCTAGATTAACTATTACTGGTGGTATCAAGCTGATCCCTACCAAATCATTTAATGCAGGCATCAGATACAGACACATCAATGCTAGACCTGCAAATGAAGATAACTCGGTAATAGCGACAGGATATACCGTTGTGGATTTTAACGCAAATTATATCATAAAGAACATCACACTAGGCATAGACATCAATAATCTGCTCAATACAGAATGGAATGAAACACAGTTTGCTACTGAGTCAAGGCTCAAAAACGAAATAGAAGCAGTAGAAGAAATTCACTTTACACCTGGAACACCGTTCTTTATAAAAGGTAAAATAAGTTACAGCTTTTAAAAAAGAATCAGAAAAGTTGGTTTTAATGTTTACTGAAAAGACTTGGTGATTTCCCCAAGTCTTTTCTATTTTATAGTACGCTGAACTAATTTATTAACTCTTTTTAACATATATGTAACCCATAAAATAAATCTATTGACTAATAAGGGTAATTTTCACACCCGTCATATAAGGATTAAAATCGCATTATGCATATCACTAATGTATAGACTACTAGTCACAAGTACAGTACGCCAACTGAAATAAAGACACATAAAAACTAACCCAAAACTATAACTAATTTTAAGGGTAATTATCACATTACAAAAAATTGTTATGGTATGGTTTATGGCTTAAGGTAGATAGACGAGACGATATTTATTCATTATTAAATTATACTTAATAGCCAAAACCTCACTCATATTATGTTGTATAAAAAAGACGAGATCCTTTTTAAGGATGCTAGGTTTGTCTTTGCGTTTATCTTATTGGTATTTGCGACTACTTTTATGGTAGTCAATTTTCAAGGTGCGTAATCATAGACCTGGCAAGACACTAAAAAGTAAGGCCCAAGAAAGACGAATCTTGGGCCTTTTTATTTTTTTCCATTGTTCTTTCTTTAAAGTCACCAACTAATTAAACCAACGCTCTGGATTGAGTTTGTTTTTGTCTTTCCACAATTCGAAGTGCATTTCAGCTCCATCGTCTCCATCTCCAGTCACCGAACCTATCGTTTGCCCTCGTTTGACTTTATCACCCTTTGAGACACTCACATTATCGAGCTTAGAGTAAACCGAATAGTAACTTCCATGACGTATGATGATCATGTTTTTGAATCCTGGTATCTCAGTAACTCCTACTATTTCACCATCAAAAACACATTTTACATCCTGACCTGAAGTCAGTGAAAAGTCTACACCATTATTAGTCACTTGGACATTCCTGATCGTTGGATGATCATGTGTTCCAAATTTACTGATTATTTTGCCTTTCTGAATAGGCCATCTCAGCGAACCCTTATTTTTTGCAAAATCATTATCATCTATTTCCTTGCGCTTGACAGCGACTCCATCATCTTTTTCTTTGGCCTTAGCTTTAGCTAGTTCTGCCAGGATAACTTTCTCTATCGCTGCATTCAGGTTTTCACGCTCCTTCTGCCGTTTCTTTAATGTGCCCAAAAGATTGGTCTCATCTTTAGAAAGCTTTTTTACCAATTGATCTTTTTCCTTTTGCTCTACGGCAAGTTTATCTACATTTTTAGACGAAACCTCTAGGGCTTCTAAGTTTTTTTTCTTTACTTCTGTTATTTCTATATTTTTTTGATTGATCTCCTCAGTTATCAACTTTATCTCCTCTAGTTTATTTTTAGTGAAATTTTCAAACTGCGTGATGTATCTCCATCGCAAGATAAGATTATTTAGATTGTCAGCTGAAAGCAGATAAATCCATTTTGAGCTAGCCATTTTCTTGAGGTAGCTTGTTCGGATGATAGATCCATACTGAGCGGTCAGAGATGCATATTTTTCTCTCAAAGAGGCGATTCTTTCATTATTTTGAACTAAAGTCTTTTCGTTGACCTTTACTTCTGATGCTAGATTATTGATGAGTTTTTTTCTGGAATTAATCTGAGTTTCCAATACTTTTAACTGCTCTATTCCTTTCTCCTTATTTTTTTTAGTTTTATCTAAATCTTTGGATGTACGCTCAATGTCTTTGATGATTTGCAGGCGTTGCTTTTCTAGCTCTTGTCTGGACTGAGCAAAACATACCTGATAGCTACACATTAACAAAACCCAAACCAATAACACAACATTAAATCCTTTCATAGCTTTTGGGTATGTTGAATTTAATTTCTTTTGGCACATTGATTTCTATTTCGCTGACCTTTAACTTCATCGTTGCTATACCACCATCCACTGGAAAAACAAATTTGCGCTCCATAGATATAGACCCAAAACCATCTACTGGCCTATAGTCGTCATAATATACTTCTGCTGTTCGACCCAGAGCGTCTGTTATTGAGATTTGCCTAAGCTCCAGCGTATAAGCATCGATTTTATAGCTGATAGCTAATCCATCTACTAGAGCAGAGAGCAGGTAGAAATTATCACCCTCGACCACCTGAGTCATGGCAGAATCTGGCAATAGCACATTGCCAAAAAGTAGCTGCTGCATATCATTAAAATCAGCAGATAGCGAAAACAGCTCATTGACCTTGTCTATTGAGTTGGTCTCATACAGCCCTTCTAACCTATACAGCATCGTATATTCCTTCTTATCTACTTGAATTCGGGCAGCTTCTATACCAAATTTCTTAACTACTATCCAGATGATACTGTCTTTACGCATACGCAATATCATATCAGCTGACCCCGTTTCGTCAGGCGATTCTATACTCGTTTTTGCCTTGACATTGAGCCATTCAAAATTGATATTTCGACTATTGAGCGCAGTGATAAGCTCTTCTTTAGTCCGTTCGGGAGCAGGGTTGGCTATTTTTTTGGTCGTACTACAAGCTATTAAAAACACCACAAAACTTAAAAATATGATTTTTCCCATTTAGTTATTCTTGATGCTAGACAGTTTAGAGTTGAGCGATTTTGACTTTGGGTTGGCTTTCAAAGCAAGGTTCCACGACTCTGCTGCTTTTTTATTATCCTTTTGATAGTAATAGATATCGCCTTCTACTTCGTGTGCATAAGCGTTTTTTCCTTGGCTTATCGCCAAAGCTGATTTGACTAACTTCAAGGCATCAGTTGGTTTGTTATTTTGTAACATTATAGCTGCTTTGATAGCATCTATTTTGCTCAATAAATTGGGATCTTCGGCAGCTATGAGTACAGCTTCGTCAGCTAGAGACATAGCCTCCGCAGGCATCTTGCCTTCTACCATAGATCTAGCACTGAAGTAGAAATTAATCGCCTGATTTGGAAAATAATCTATCGCATCCGTCGCTACAGTGCCCAGCTCTGACCAGTTTTCTGACCATTCTAGTGCATACATCAACTGCTCCCACACCAAAAAGTTTTTCTTATCTAACACTAATGTCTTTTCGTATTGTCTGATAGCCGCATTGATTTGATCGGCATTCATAAGGACATCTGCATATATGGCATGTGCTTTTGCTTCGTTAGGGTGAGCGATCACAAGCGCATCGCATAGTCTGATCAGCGACTTGGTCAACATAGTATCTTTGGTTTCTGCATGCTTTGTCACATACGGCAGCAGCTCTTTAATCTTAAGATTTATCGGAGCATCAGGATTGCTTATCATCGGTGTCAATGTCACCAAAAACTCCTCTGTATTGAGCTTCCTATTGGCAAACAATAGCAAACCCAGCTTAGCATCTATATCATTCGGATCGATTACTAGTATGCGTTTCAGGTACGGTTCTACTTCGCTAGTCATATCATTTGAGTGAAGCAAACTTGTGATAAGCCTTGGATATTTTTTCTCATTAGGAAACATTATCATCAATGTCTCTAGTGCTTTGACAGCTTCCTCAGGTTTGCCCGCTTTGTCAAACAGTTCTGCTTTACGGATCACTGTACTCTCCATAAAACCAAGATTTTTTTCCTTCAGAGCCATAGCAAGCAGACCTATGTCATACTCTTTGGCAGTAAGTGCTACTTCTACTAGATCTTCATAGTATTCATAATGATTGGGGTACAATGATATCAAAGTTTGTAAGGCCGCCATCGCTTGAGGATATCTTTTGGATCTCTTGTTATAATATACTTCAAACTCCTTTATATATCTATTATTTGGTGCTAAGCTTAACGCAAGATTCAAGTTTTTTTCAGTTTGCTGTATATCTTTTATACTGTAATTCAACTTAGCTAGCTCTAGCGCAATTGCTGCGTCCTTATTGTTTTCTCGACGTAGCGTGTCCAATAGTTTTATAGCATCAGCCGTTTTGCCTCTGATGACGAATAGTTGCGCACGCACAAAATTGTCTTCCAGCATTACCTCTCGCTCTTTCATGCGTGTATCTAACTCCTGAGCTGTCACCGAAAAACTCATTGAACTAAATCCTACTAATAAAAACAGTTTGACAGCGCTAGCCATCAATCTAGAACTCACCAAAACCGCATTTTTTTTAATTATCATTAATTATACTTTATTTAAAACACCAAAAAGCAAGACTCAAATCCTCAAATCTCACTTATCATTTGCCTAGTAGATACATTAGTAAACGAAAAAACTTCAACCAAAGGTACAAAACTAACCAATTTTCAGGCATTAAGGTTGCTTTTTATATACTGAAGTAATCGATCACACAAAACACATTTGACTCTAGCTACTCATTGATGAGTTTGAGCATTTGGGTTTGCTCAGCAACTCGTCCATGTTTGGCTTCAGCATTAAGGTATCTTTTATTTTTAAAAGCAGCAAATACAGACATAGATCCATCGTCCACAGGTGTGGCATTTTGAAGTACTACGCTACTACGTTTTGAAGCCAATAAATCAAAATCTCTCTTTTCGGTAACGATAAAAAACTCACTGTTATTAATACTAGCATTGATATAAATGTCCGAGCAGCTGTGGTTAGAATCACTCGCATGATCAGATCGCATGATATACGAGACGATACTATATGATTCTGGTTCTACTTTTTTCCAAAACAAAAAATTAGTGTATTCTGCTGGAGTATTTTTATTATTGTGTAGTGCTACGATCGTCGGCGCACTAGCGACCTCATTCCATATTTGATTAGCTAGGTTTTTGACTATCTTGAATACCTCAGTATCCACTAAGTTTGTACCTTTGACCACTTTGATATTATTGTACAGTACCGAATCATTGTCAGTATAGATCCTATTAGGATCAAACTGATATTGTGTGGTGTTATACATGAAGGTCACATTTCTGTTTTTGCTCCCATCAAAACTATGTACTAGTGTGACGAGTTTGCCACCATAGTTTTTTATAGAAGTAATGCCTGCTTCTAGCGATGCCGTTTCGTTTTCGTGAATATGCGCGTAAGCGATGTTAGCCCCTGGACTTACATATATATATAGCTGTACAGTATCATCTCCCATAGTTATGGTTTTGATCTCGGGCACTAAATCTTGGGCAATAGTTGTTATTGATCTACTTATGAATACCAAAAAGAAAAATAATTTTAAATATATTGACATAAAATATACGTTTTGATTATTACTCAGAAACTAAAATACAGGACTATTTTTAGAATAATCTTTAGCCTTTTGGTCTGAAAAACTAAGACTTCAAATGCAAAGATAAATTTTTACACTACCTTTACACTCGTTAATCAAAAATATTTTACCGACCAAACCCAAATTAACAATATGATCATTCTAACAGGTGTCTCAGGATTCATTGGTTCTTGCTTTTTGAGGAAGCTAAATCAGATAGGTTTTAATCGGGAAGTGGTCGTCGTCGATGATTTTTATAAGATCTACAAAGATCAAAACACCTTAAACAAAGCAGTTCGTGAGTGGATGCACAGAGATATATTCCTTGATTGGTTTGAAAAAACTTCTCAAAAAATCGATTACGTCATTCATCTCGGTGCTCGGACTGATACCACACTCATGGACAAGGAAGTTTTTGACGAACTCAACTTTAATTACTCAAAGAGGATATGGAACACATGTGCTGAGCGACAGATTCCATTAATCTATGCTTCTAGTGCTGCTACTTATGGCGATGGTTCGCTAGGGTTTAAGGATGACCATGATGGTATAAAAAACCTAAATCCATTAAATCCTTACGGTCAAAGCAAGCACGATTTTGATGTTTGGGCTTTAAGCCAAAAGCATGCTCCACCACAATGGTTCGGCTGCAAATTTTTTAATGTATATGGACCAAACGAATACCACAAATCTAGAATGGCGTCCGTTATTTTTCATACTTTTCACAAAATCAAAAGCACCGGCGAGATGCAGCTATTTAAGTCGCATAAACCTGAGTACAAAGATGGAGAACAATCTAGGGACTTCATCTATATCAAAGACCTTATGTCTATACTAACCTTTCTGATGCAAAACAGCACTCTGCCTAACGGTATTTACAATTGTGGCACAGGTCAAGCAAGAACTTTTCTGGACTTAGCGCTCAGCACTTTTGCAGCTATGAATGTATCAGAAAATATCAGCTTTATAGATACACCCATAGACATACGAGATACTTACCAGTACTATACCG
>Ga0335395_10001570_pt1 | contig 14300 bp, 11 predicted proteins | sample MAT02_FD_205744 | JGI IMG/M metagenome (GOLD analysis project Ga0335395, IMG submission 205744) | Freshwater microbial communities from Lake Fryxell liftoff mats and glacier meltwater in Antarctica - MAT-02 (spades assembly) (version 2) ...
TACTTAACTACAGTAAACAGGATACGAACTTCCGGTAACCGCATGATTACGGGAAGGAATATCAGGCTTTCAGTAAGCTTCAGGAGAGAGGTGGGTTTTCCCTGAGATCAATTGCGAACTTATGCGAATTTTTACGGCAGTGGTGCAGAAAGGAAACGGACTCTCCGCGCGTTTCACGGGTTGTGGCCGATCATTTTATACCTGGAAGTTGAGCGTTTGGAGTTCTTGGCGGATGCGATCGGCTTCGGGAGAGTGAGCGGCTTCGTGGAGGGCGATCGCCCTTCTAAAGGCATCAAGGCTATCTCGCACCTTCCCTAAGCTGAGGAGTGCGACCCCTAGGTTTTGGTGGGCTTCCGCATAGTGAGGGGCAAGCTGGATGGCCTGTTGATAATGGGATACCGCCTCTTTGGGGTTTCCGTTTAGGCGCAGTAATGTTCCGAGGTTGTAGTGGGCTAGGGCAAAATCAGGGGCGATCGCCACGGCCTGCTGAAAGCACTGCTGGGCGGCCTCAAGGTCACCTTTGGCCTTTAGCCCACTGCCCAGGTTGATGTAGGCTCCTAGTTTGAGGCGATCGCCAATGAGCTGCTTCAGCGCCACGCGGTAATGAGACAGCGCCAAATCAGGGTTTTTCTGACGAACCAAGGCAATGCCCAAGTGGTAGTGCAACTCATAGGTTAAGGCGGGGTTGGGCGATCGCCCCTGTTCTTGTAGGCGTAACCCCCGCTTGAGCAACTGGATTCCCTCGGCCACGTCGCCTTCCTCAACCCGTAGCCCGCCCAGCTTACTGAGGGCATACACATCCTCCGGATGCTCGGTGAGGTAACGAGCCATGGCCGCTTGGGCACGAGCCGCTTTGTTTTGCTGGGCGATCGCCCCCGGTTGGTAGCCTTCATGGGCGATCGCCACCACAGGCAATTCTCCAATCTGCCACTGGGGTTCGTGCGCCATCACCTCTAGCACGCTGTCGTCAATTAGGGCATGGTAGGGGCGGCTAAAGCGCACCCCAGGGTGGCGGCGAAATAGGCGAGACACCAAGGAATAGGGAGATTGGGTGGCTCCAATTTCATGGCGGATGAGATTCACCACCAGCAAATCTTCAGATTGAATGGCCGCACGGATGGCGGGAATGGCCTCTGGGGCTAAGTATTCATCGGCATCTAGCACCAACACCCAAGATTTGGTGGCATAGCCCAGCGCCACATTACGAGCCGCCGAAAAATCATCCGTCCAAGGGCACTCGGCCACCGTCGCCCCAAAAGATTGGGCGATCGCCAGGGTGTCATCCGTCGAACCGGTATCTAACACCACCATCTCATCAACCAAGGATGCCACACTGGTGAGGCAGCGCGGTAACTGTTCGGCCTCATTGCGGACAATCATACAGAGGCTCAAATCCATGCCAACCATCTCCCCAGCGCATCGCTTCAATGCCGCATTATCGCAGATTAGTGGATCTTGACTAGGATCTGATGCTCTTTAGTGAGGATGGCTGGGGTCGCTCAAAATTTGGTACATAAATACTAATTTACGGCATAATAACTTGGAGATTGATAGCTATTTCCGCTTGGTAGCTGCGCTCGGCAACTAGCAATTCTGAGCGTTGTCCCGATGTTTTAGGGGGCGCGATGGATCTTCAAGGAGATTGACAGGGAACCCTAGCCCCACGGTAATGGTCAGAATGTCCTGTCTACTCCACGACATTCTTCCACATCTGATAACCCGTTATGGATCATCTATCGAAGGTATCTACACACCCTCAGCGCCCCCGGCGGCACCGACGCAAGCCTGTCCGTGGACGGGTGATTCGTGGATTATTTTTAGCGGCGCTTTGCTACTCAGTGCCCGCTCTTTGGCTGAAGTTATCTTGGTTTCAGGAGCCTGCTTTTATCACCACCCAAGGGTTTCATCAGAATTCTGTGGGGGGGGCGATCGCCCCATTTCCTGCGGTAGGCACTGGCACAACCTTAGCCCAAGTCACGCCCCAAGCTGTGGTGCTGATCACCAATAGCCCCTTGCGATCGCGCCCCAGCGGAGGCGGGCGCATTTCGGGGCAAGGGCAGGCGGGCGATCGCGGCACCCTGATCGACCAACAACCCGGAGACGACGGCAACCTCTGGTATTTTGTGCAATTTACAAGCCAGCAGCGACAGGGTTGGGTGCCTGCCAACCAAGTAACCCGCGACACGGCGGCAGCGCCAGGGGCTAACCCTCCAGGCGCAGGCGGCGTAGAGCCTAACCCCCACTTGCCCCAACCGAACCCGACCCAGCCTCCGGCGACGGCTGATCCTGAGCTATCTTTGCCCCGCCGCCTATTTGGGCGTGCTCGGCAGGCGTTTGGGTTAGGCAATCCGCCCCCAGGCCCTAGTCCAGTAAACCCTAGGCCATCACCTCCCACCGTTGAGTCTGCCACGGTGCGCCCAGGCAATGGAACCCAAAACCCACCAGATCCCAACCTCACCTCCCAAGATGTATTGCTCTACTTTTACGAAGTGGCACTGGGCAGCGAGTGGGGCAGCGGCAACGAAGTGGTGCGCCGCTGGAACCAAGACTTACGGATTCAGGTATTTGGAAACCCTACCCCAGAAGATTCGGCGACCTTACGCACGGTTGCCAATGAACTCAATGAGTTATTGCAGGGTCAAGTGCAATTGCAATTTGTCGAACGCGACCCCAATGTGGAGATTTTCTTTGCGCCAGAATCGCAGTTTCAGCAACTTGATTCTAACTATCGCCCCCGCAATCTAGGCTTCTTTTGGACGCGCTGGAACTACAGCGGTATCAACAGCGCCCGCATCTTGATCTCGACAACAGGGGTCACCCAAACTGAGCGATCGCACCTCATCCGCGAAGAGCTGACCCAATCTCTAGGGCTGATGCGTGATTCCTATCGCTACCCTGACAGCATGTTTTATCAGGGCTGGACGGAGGTAACCCGCTACTCTGACATTGATCGAGCCATCATTCAACTCCTCTATCAAGATGGCATTCGTCCCGGCATGACTCGCGATGAAGTGTCTCAATTTCTATCTCGCCAACAGCATCTATCTCGCTAACGGCACTATTGCGTAAGCCTTTTGGGTCTGCTCAAAAGCTGTGACAGATCTTGTCACAGCTTTTTGGAAGTTGCTTTAACCTTGCGACGGCTCGACGTTAAAAATGCAGTTTTCAAAAACTCGTACAACCCAGACAAGTCGGATAGGCTAGAGGGATTATTTTGTCGATCTGTTCTCTAGTCTGTTGCGGTCTGACCCTCATTTTTTGCCATGAATCCTCTCAAATTGATGTTTGTGCGCCATGCCCAATCGGTGGGCAATGTAGAAAAGCGAATGCAGGGCTGTGCCGATTTTCCGCTCACCGATGCAGGCCGAGTGCAAGCGGCTAAGCTGGCGCACCGTCTTTTGGCCGAGGCTTGGCACCCGACGCATATTTACTCCAGCCCGATTAAGCGAACGGTGCAAACCACAGAGATTTTGCTGACCCATTTATTGGCCGGACAGGCCAAACAGATGGCCGAGCGCGCCGAACAAATGGCCGAACGCTTGCCCGCCAGTGTCCGCGATGAAACCGGCTTGAGTGGGTGGGATGTGTTGGAGGCTGACCGCGCGGTGCAGGCGCTTGAAACCTTGACGCTTGAAACCTTGGGCGATCGCCCTTCCATTCCAGTTACCTACGCCGATGAGCTAGTGGAGCATAAAAATGGGGTGTTTGAGGGGTTGACATGGGCTGAGGCTCAACACCAGCACCCCCAACTCTGTATCGACCTCGAAGCGTCTCTCGACTGGATTCCGGTTCCTGGTAGCGAAACCCTGTCAGAGGCGCGATCGCGCACCCAGCAGTTTATTCACCGGCTCATGAGCAACCACCAAAACGGGGATCATGTGTTGATTGTTTCCCACAGTTGGATTTTGCAACACTTGATGTCTGCGGTGTTGGGGTGTGATCGGGTCTGGCGGATTTCATCAACGAACACTGGGCTGTTTGAGTTTTGGATCGAGCGATCGCGCTGGGATCAGGCCGATGAGAACAGCCGCTTCAACACCGACCTATGGCAAATTCGACGCTTTAACGATGCCCAGCATCTACAATAGACGGGCTTAAGAAATAAATAGGCTTAAGATAGATTGGCTTTATTCATAGATCACCACATGGATAGACTAGCTTATTATCTCCACTGAGCGAAATAGCGCATCACTCAACAGACAGGATCTTCCAACACATGATTTCAAAGAAGATTTGGGAGCAGGGTGTTGTAAAATTTCAGGCGTTCTATTCACCGTCGAGCCAACCCTGCAGATAATGGAGAGTGCTTAGACTGAAGCAGTGCCCATTGCTTTGTGCCCCCCCATCGCCCTAGCTGCGCTAGCTCATTGAATGCGGCTCAGCTACCTTCCCGGACTGCTGATTGCTGCTGATTGCTGCTGATTGCACAGACTTGGCGACCCTAGACGCGGCGACCCAAGAACCAGCGCCCAAGCCAGCGCCCTTGCAATCCAATTCTCCTGACTCCGTTGCCGCCAGTACCTTCCAGCAATCCCTATTGCATTGCTTGGCTGGATCTGTGGCTCAGCCCTCTAGACGGATTGTTCCCACGACCTGTCCTTTCGCGTTAGGGGTTAACCCTCGGTTGGAGTTTTCTACCAACAAACCCAAGCAGCCATGATTCAATCTATTGATGACATTGTGCGGCAGGCTCGCCAAGGAAGCGTGTCTGCCATTATTCAGGTTCTCAACGAAAAACTGGTTGACTCTGGCATTCGCACCAGAGCCATGTTGGATGACGGCATGTTGCAGTTGCTCTGTGAAGCAGAAACCGCCGACCAATTGGAACAGACTTACCTTGTTAAGCAAGTGAAACAGTTGCTAGAGGGGATGAGTCCTCGCAATATTTCGCGGGTTAACATTAACAGCCGCTTGGTTCGAGAACAACAATTACTCTGGTTAGATGAAATCAAACGTGACCCAGAAAGTCAACTCCTGTGGTCTCAGGAAGTGCGCCTGCGACAGCCGAGCTGGCTGAAGCGTTGGCAAGACGATCGGCGAATTGCCCAGGCCGAATTGGCGATCGCCATGCCCCAAGAGCGGCCTGAGAAAAAGAAATCACCGGCGCACCATTTTTGGCGAGGGCTGATTGTGGGCGGCACTAGCTTAGGGCTACTGGCCTTATTGGTGGGCTGGGCGATGTCAGACTGGCTAGGGATTTCGCTGCCCTTGCTGGGTGAGCGAGAGGGCGATCGCCCCTCCTCCGTTGCCGAAGAACCTGTTGAAGAACCCACGCCTAGCCCTACCCCTGATCCCTTCGTGCGTGCTGTGCGCATTGCAGAACAAGCCGCCGTCGAAGGGCGCGAAGCCAGCACCCGCGCCGCCTGGCTCAGCTTAGCCAGTCGTTGGCAAGAAGCGGCTGATTTAATGGCTCAGGTTGCCAGCGATGACCCCCGCCATAGCACCGCCCAAGGTCGCGTCCCGGTGTATCGGCAAAATAGCAGCGTTGCCCTAGATCAGGCCGAAGCTCTGCGAGAGGCAACGGAGCCATAGGGCGTCCCATTCTAGAAATCCTATGAGCTAGAAATCCTATGAGGCTCCTAATATCTCAGCCCAGATAACTGTGGTAACCTAAAAAACCAAGCCTCGGAATTCCATATCTAGCGTTGACGATGCGCTTCATCCCCGGCATAACGCACTATCGGTACGATGCACGATCAGCCCGACTACGAGCAATCCTCTCTCTTTTCTGCTGCCGATCTGGCGGGGAGCTATCGGGTTAGCCCGCCCTCGATGTTGCTCGACATTAGCCCCGCCGCCCTGCAAACCTGGAAGGATCGCGTTCTCACCTTTCAGCAAGAGGTGCGAGAAACGCCCTTTCCGCAGCAAGGTTCTTTATTTGGTGACGGTGAGGCCGCAGATACAAATTCTGCCGATGGGATTGATCCCTTTGCCTTGCCGCGCCAAAACACAGAATTTTGGCGCTGGCGGGTGGGGGATGGCGGAACGTCGGCGCTCTATTTTGTCTTTGATGAGGTGGTGCCGCTCTTGCTCTATGTGGGGGAGACGGTGAAGTCTAACCAGCGCTGGAAAGGGGAGCATGATTGCAAGCGCTATCTAGATAATTACCAGATGGTGCATTATACCCACCAACTGCCAACCCAGTTGAATATTGCCTTTTGGCCCCATGCCCCCGCCGCCACGCGCCCCCGTCAGCAGCTAGAGCTAGCCCTGATTCTCAAGTGGCGATCGCCCTTTAACAAAGAAAACTGGGGGGTGTGGGGGACTCCATTTACTGGCGGCAAGCTTTAGCCTGAAGCGGTGCGGCCAACCCCTTGGGCGATCGCCACTGACTGGATCGCGGTGAGTGTGGCACAATATTTTTACGGGTTGCTCTTGATCGCTCGGTGAGAGCTGCGCTCGGCTTGATCAGGGCGGCGTAGATCGGGGGGATGGCGATCGCCCACCAAGTATCTGAATCTCTGTCACCGACAGGTGCATCACCCAGACTCTACGCGGCATCAAAACTGGCGCAAAGATGGCACATTCTTAGGCTACGCATTACCATAGCGCTAGCCAATCAAACCCTTCAGCAATTACGAGGATTTTCATGACCATTCACCCAACCCTCCGCCGTGCGTTGCAGCAGCGCAATGTCCTCAAAGTCATTAGCGGGCTGACCAACTTTGATGTTGATCGAGTGGCTGCGGTGGTGCAAGCGGCTGACCAAGGCGGCGCAACCTTTGTAGACATTGCGGCAGATCCTGATTTGGTGCGGCGCGCCCGGCAACTCACCGACCTCCCCATTTGCGTCTCTGCCGTTGAGCCAAAAGCGTTTGTGCCCTGCGTTGAAGCCGGAGCCACTGTGATTGAAATTGGCAACTTCGATGCATTTTATGCCCAAGGACGGCGGTTTGAAGCCGAGGACGTGCTAGACCTCACCCTAGCTACCCGCGCCCTGCTGCCCCATATTACCCTCGCGGTGACCGTGCCCCATATCTTGGATTTAAGTGACCAAGTAGCCCTCGCCGAAGCTCTGGTAATAGCAAGGGCTGACTTGATCCAAACCGAAGGAGGCACTAGCAGCCAGCCTACCCATCCTGGCAGTTTAGGGTTGATTGAGAAAGCTGCCCCAACCCTGGCTGCGGCTTACGAAATCTCCCGCGCGGTGGCGCTGCCTGTGTTGTGTGCATCCGGGCTGTCGAGCGTCACAGCGCCCATGGCGATCGCCGCTGGAGCCGCCGGAATTGGGGTTGGCTCAGCCATCAACCAACTCAACAGTGACATTGCCATGGTGGCCGCTGTCCGCAGCCTCGTCGAGGCATTGGCCGCTGCTACCTCTGTGCGCCGAGGCTACTAGACCTAATTTTTCCAATACTTCGACAAGCCGGAATGCTCTGTTCAGAGCTTCCGGCTTATTTTTTGATCGACGACCACGACCTTCGCAACTTCTGGCTTGGCTGGAAATAGGATCCTGCGAAGGATACGCCCCCTGTAGCTTTTCTAAGTATTACGTCTAGGCATTACGTCTGGCATTACGTCTAGGCATTACGTCAGGATTGACTCGTCGGCCTATCGCTTCTGGATCAAGCGGTCGGGGCAGTGGAGGAAATCGCCGGGGGAAATTGCTTCTGGGATGGGGCTTAAAAGGTGGCGATCGCAAACCCTAAAGCGAGCAACACACTGCTCCAAAAGTGGAAAGAGATGGCGACAAACTTACAGTCGCTGACCCGTTCTGGGTGGGCATGGTGACGCTTGGCATGGCGACATAGCTTCAGTGCCGTGGGCAGGCTCAAAAACATCAGCCCCGTCCATGGCGGAAAAGACCCCGTCAGCAACCCGACTACCAAGATGCCGAAGGAGATGCCACATACCCAGGGGATGAGCGCCGCGCTGCGATCGGTGCCTAGGCGCACGATGGGCGATCGCTTGCCGGCGGCGAGGTCGTCTGTCACCTGATGAAAGTGGGAGCAAAACAGCACGAGGCTGGTGGTGATTCCTACGATCACCGAGGCCGCTAGGGCAACCCCAGAGAAGCTTTGGGTTTGGCTATAGTAGGCGGCTTCGACCGCGAGGGGGCCAAAGGCAAAAAAGCACAGGATTTCTCCGAGGCCATGGTAGCCCAAGCGAAAGGGAGGGCCTTGGTAGAGGTAGCCCAGCCCACAGCAGGCCAAAATCAGCGCTAAAACCGTCCCGTCATTTTGCCGTAAAGCAAGACTCAGGATGCCTAAAATCCCCGTCCCTAGCAGGCCATTGGCGATCGCAAACACAAGCGCCTTATTGCCCGTTAAATTGACCAAGGAGTGGTGTTTGTTGCGGTCGATCCCAGTTTCAGCATCAAAGACATCATTGCTCAGATTTTCCCATGCCAAAATCAAAATGGCAGAGAGCAAAAATGTGAGAAAAATCGACAGATTCAAGGGGTTTGATTGAGCGCAGGCGATCGCCGTCCCCAAGATTATGGGCATTACGGCCACACTGTACATGGGCGGCTTAATCGCAGCCATCCATAATTTTTTGGAGGGTACGGCGGGGGTTGAGAAAATGGGAGTGGCCTGGGTTGGCGTTGGCTTACTAGTCATTCCACGCGACTTCAAAATCAGACAGGATTACAGGACTGAAACCCTCATTATTCTAAGGTGTTTGCGATCGCCCCTAGGGCTGTTGATCCCCATTCAACTGTAAAGACTTGTGACTGAGCTATGGCTCTTTGGGTATCGGCATTCCGGGGAAGTGTGTTACCTCTATTAGACAGATCATCGTCTGAATGGCAGTTCTATCCTTGCTTTTGGGCGATCGCCCAGTTCCGCCTCAGCCGCTATCTAAAAAATTCCCCAAAAATCCCTAGCAAACCCTTTTACTCATGCCAGTTCTGCCCAATAAAACACACCCCTTCAAAGACCCTAAAACGCTCCACCATTTCCTCTCTTCGACCCAGCAATGGCTAGATACGCCTACGGCATTTCCCCTGGCTACCGTCAGTTTAGAGATTGATCCCGTTGATCCCTTAGCGGTTTTGCAAACGGCTATTCAAAATAATGCCGCCCATTTTTATCTCGAAAAACCGGCCTCAGGGGAGGCGATCGCCAGCCTTGGCGTGGCTCACCGCGTTACGGCTGAAGGCCTGGGGCGCTTCCGCACCATCCAACGCCACCTAGAGGCTCTCAACGCCACGCTACCCCCCACCGAAAACCGCTATTACGGGTGTAGCTTTTCCTTTTTTGAAGATGGGGATCAAGCCGAATCTGGGTTTGCCCCAGCAGAATTGGTCGTGCCCCAGTGGCAAATTATTCGGCGGCAAAACAGCTATCGGGCGATCGCCAATTTACCCCTACCCTTTCCCCGTCGCCTTGACCAGTTTGCCGATGATCTGTGGCAGCAGTTTCAGGCGATCACCCAACCCGCCCCTAGCCGCTTCCACATCCCAGATGCCCTGGCCCATTGCCCCCAATTTTGGCAACTGACCGAGCAGCAAGACTTCAAAAAATCTGTCACCGCAGCGCTAGCGGCCATCCAACAGCAGCAGGTGCAAAAACTGGTCTTAGCCCATGCCCTCGATGTGCTGGCTCCAGTGCCCTTCGATGCCTACTATTCGCTACAACAACTGCGTCGTTTATACCCCGATTGTTATCTCTTTTCGGTCAACAACGGGCAGGGCAAAACGTTTTTGGGGGCTAGCCCCGAAACCCTAGTGCAGATCCAAAATCAGCAGTTACTGACCGATGCTCTGGCGGGTTCTGCGGCACGGGGCAAAACCTTAGACGCAGACCAGCAGCTCGCGCAGCAATTACTCAGTAGCCCCAAAGAGCGGCATGAGCACCAGATTGTGGTCGATTTTTTGGGCGATCGCCTCACTCAACTGGGCATCAACCCCAGCCATGCAGCCACCCCCACCCTCCTCCGCCTTTCCAATATCCAACACCTGCACACCCCCATCGTGGGAGCCGTGCCAGCGCATCTGTCGCCCCTCGACATTGTGGCCGCTTTGCACCCTACCCCCGCCGTCGCCGGAATTCCGCCCCAACGAGCCCTCGACCTCATTCGGCACTATGAGAGCTTTGGGCGATCGCTCTATGCCGCCCCCATTGGCTGGCTCGATGCCCAAGGCAATGCCCAGTTTGTTGTGGGCATCCGCTCAGCCATGTTCTCTGGCAACCACGCCCGTCTCTATGCTGGAGCGGGCATTGTCCTGGGTTCTAACCCCCAGCGAGAGCAAGCCGAAGTGAGCCTCAAACTGCAAGCACTACTCCGAGCCTTAGGCTAAGGCTCTAGAGCCGTTCCTGCGCCCATTCATCTTGTTACAGAGTTGTTACAGAATTTGTTACAGGATTTGTTACAGGGCTGCTAGGGTGCATCCCACCTTTGCAAATTTGGCTCCCCTTCTCCCTGAGGGAGAAGGGGAGCCGGATTTCAAAGTCCCTCTCCCTCAGGAAGAGGGATTTAGGGTGAGGGTCACACACTGGGATTGGGATGCACCCGCTTAATAGGGCTGTGTATCGGCAGACCTGAACCTGGGTAGACCTGCACCCCAGACCAAGAATTCCTCAACTTCCGCAATACCCTGCCCAAAGTCAGATGGCATGACTAAATCCTGGGTGATTGCGTAGTTTTTCCCATGCCCAATCTGGCTAAAAATGCATTGGGTTTCTCGTTGTGCCCAACTCGATGAACCTTTTATGGCCTATCCAACCCCGCAAACAGTTTAGGCACAAGGGCTATGTTTCTTTCAATGCAAAAGAGCGATCGCCCCTCAAAGAATCTTTCAAAGTATTTTCATAAGTCGATCAAAATGTGATCTATGTAATAAAAATAACAAGGTACGGAGCCTTAAAAAGGATGCTCCCTAATTCTACGGGATCCTTGATTGCTCAAAGGTTAGGCGTTCTTAAAGCAATGATAAAGTGTTCAAAATTTCCTCATCGACACTTTATTGTTTCCCTCTACTTTCCACAAAACAAAGATGTTATGTTCAAACTATAGAACGCATAAAACCTTTCAAGGCTGTTTCTTGATTTTAGGTTTTAATTTTGATTTCTTAACTTTGAGGTCATCACTTCAAAAGAAAGGTTGCTAAGAGAAGTTGGGAGGAAGCCAGAAGCTGAAAGACTTGTTCATGGTTGACTTGAAATGCCTTGTCTGAATTTAGACTTTGTAATCTCAAGTCCTTCTCTACCCAGAAAAATGAGACCCTTTCGCACCTTAGTTACCTGATTGTTTTTTTGGTCAATTTCTAAGCACCTATTTAATATCTGGCCAGTAGCTAAAAAGTATTAGCTGAAAGGATATTCGCAATAATACCTAATCTTTTTATTGCATCTATCTGCTCACTGTTGTGACTCTAAACTTCTACGCTGAAGGCCATTAGCTAAGCTCAAAGGATTAGCCTTATTCTGCGCTTTACCTGGTTCTCTACCTGTCTATCTAGCCATTCTGCCAATCCTTATATCTTCAAAGTGTTCGTTCGTTATGAATTCTAAACCAGTGAAACAGCAATCAGCCTCTTCTGACCCCTCTGGTGTTGGTGTTTATGATTGTGAGATTCGGCTCAGATTTCGGGTGATTGAAGAAAAGCGTGTGGTGGGCGATCGCGAGCAGTGCCTCGAAACCCTCCTCGATGCTTTTTCCTATGGCGCAGACGGTTATTTAGAACCCATTCAGGTCGAAGTGGATGTTCAAGAAGTGGCTGAGGTCGATGCGTCTCCCCAAATGCGTCGCCAACTGATCCGCCTACGGAACTCTGCTGATCTGCTGTAAATCGCAGTCGGCACGATCTCCCAACGTGCAAAACTCCTGCCTAGTCAGTATCCTGAGAAATTTTGCTATCTCTGGCGGGATGGGCATTCGTCTCAAAACTACAAAAAGTTCTCGAATTGCCAAAAAATAGAGTCAAGAGTAGTTGACAGATGCCCCTAGGTTTCGTTAACGTAATAAAGGTCGAGTCAAGCCCCCATCGTCTAGAGGCCTAGGACACCTCCCTTTCACGGAGGCGACGGGGATTCGAATTCCCCTGGGGGTACTTGCACTAATTACTCCGCTACACGACACATGTAGCGGAGTTGTTTTTTTAAAGGTTTTCTTTATCTGAACATTTGAACTGAGCCTGAACTGGCGTTGTCATCGGGGCATCCTCGTCCTATGCAGAAATTTAGGAAGCAGAAATTGGGACGCAGAAATTGGGACGCAGAAATTGAGGACGAGCTTGTGTCTGAAGTCCTTCGCTGAAATTCAGGGTTGCCGGAGATGCTAAGCCGCATTAGTGGGGCGATCGCCCCTGCCCTTCAAATCGGCTACCGAGATCTGCTATTTTAGACTTTATAAAGTTATGTAAAGCTCGGTCTGTAAATCCTAGGTTTTTCCTTGTGGCCTAGATCTAGCTCAACGCGGTTTAGGGCTTGTCAGACCTGAAGAGTTGGAGCGGGAGGGCGATCGCCCCCTCCCAGAGATTGACTCTTCCTCCAGTTCTGCTCTGCTCCTTGTTTGATTCTCGATGCTGATTGCCCGTTTACCCTTGAGAACTGCTTTGAGATCTACTATGTTGCGTCGGTTGGCGATTGCCCTGAGCTTGATATGTGCGCTGCTTATGATGGCGTTGCCCACCCCGCCAGCCCTTGCCCTTGGGGGCACGCAGCCTGCCCTAGACCAGCCCGCGCCGGCCTTCACCCTGCCCAGCAATGCGGGAGATGGCACCGTTTCCTTGGCTGACCTGGCTGGGCAATGGGTGGTGGTGTATTTTTACCCACAAGATTTCACCTCCGGCTGTACCCTCGAAGCGCAGCGGTTTCAGCGAGATTTACCCCAATATCACGACCATAACGCCACAATCCTCGGTATCAGTACAGACGACGTGGCCTCTCATACCGACTTCTGCGATTCCGAAGGGCTGCGGTTTCCGCTGCTGGCTGACACAACAGGGGAGGTCAGCAAAGCCTACGGGTCTTATCTGACCGGGCGATCGCTCCGCCATACCTACCTAGTTGACCCCGAAGGCATTCTCCGCGCCACTTTCTTGGGTGTTAATCCGGCCATTCACAGCGCTGAGGTGTTAGCCAAGTTAGAAGCGCTGCAACAGACCTAGAGCGGTTTTAGGGGATACACCGCCTCTCCATCCGCCAGAGTTCCCCCAGTGGCAGGATGTACGGCGTTGAGAGCTTGACGCTAAACTAACGCCCAATGGCGCTGTTGATATAGCGCTGTTGATATGGCTCTGTTGATATAGCTCTGTTGATATAGCGCTGTTGATAAATATGTTAATAGTGAGTCTGAATTAACCGCTTCTTGGTTGAGTCGGCGGTTTTGCCTTCATCCCAAGTCCCTGGCTTACGTTAGGAGAGAGATTGTGATGAGGCTCTTCTAGTTGTGCCTTTATGGAGAAAGGGGTAAGGGCTGATGAGCATTCTGTCGGAGTGCCCAAGATTTTAGCTTGCAAGACAGGCTGGGCTTATCAGCTATGCGCTTTAGTGCTTGACTACCCTCTGCCGCCACTCCTGTGCCCAACTCTGCACCGAAGGAATCTGCGAAATTTTGGAAGCACCCCGCCTTGCCCACGGTGGAATTGTTGCGAGCGACCTATGTGACCCATAGCTTTGCCCGGCATTTGCATGATGGCTATGCCTTAGGGGTGATTGAGTCGGGGCGGGAGGCGTTTCAGTATCGCGGCTGTTCCTATGTGGCTCCGGCTGGGAGTATCGCGATTATCCATCCTGGGGAGGTGCATACGGGCCATGCGGACGCCGCCGAAGGTTGGCGCTATCGGATGTTTTACCCCGATGCTGCGGTGCTGGCGCAGGTGGCGGCGCAGGTAGCTGGCCGCGAGATGCCACTGCCCTATTTCCCCAATCCGGTGATTGTCGATGCCCAGATAGCTCAGGGGTTGCGGCAGGTGCATCGCGCCTTAGAAAATGGAGATCTACGGTTGGCCTGTGAGTCGCGGTTTTTGTGGCTGTTGGCGCAGTTGATCGCGCGGCATGGGTGCGATCGCCCGATCCCCACACCCCTCTGCCCCGATCCTGGCAAGATGCAGCGTGTGCGCGAGTACTTAGAAGCGCACCTCGCCGACGCTGTTGCCCTAGAAGATTTAGCCACCTTGGTGCAGATGTCATCCTTTCAAGTTTTGCGGGCATTTCGGCATCAGTTTGGGTTGCCGCCCCATGCCTATCTCACCCACCTGCGGTTGCTGCGTGCCAAGCACTTGCTCGCCCAACAGGAGGCGATCGCCCAAGTTGCTGCTGATACTGGCTTTAGCGATCAAAGCCACCTCAATCGCCATTTCAAGCGCGTGTTTGGGATTCCCCCCGGTCATTATCAGCGAGGGTACCAACTCC
>Ga0335395_10001573_pt1 | contig 14276 bp, 10 predicted proteins | sample MAT02_FD_205744 | JGI IMG/M metagenome (GOLD analysis project Ga0335395, IMG submission 205744) | Freshwater microbial communities from Lake Fryxell liftoff mats and glacier meltwater in Antarctica - MAT-02 (spades assembly) (version 2) ...
CGAACACTTGGTTCACGCTGAGCCTGCTGATTGTGATGACGCCGATCGGGGTACCGTTCGGGACGAGTACCCCATCAACGTCGAGCTGGCCAAGTGGGGCCGTCGCAAGCGCCAACTCGCTGCGTAACTGCTGGTACAACACGTACTGAGCCCGCGAATGCTGAAGTGACCCCACGAGGGTCACGTGCGTCGCGAAGCCCAGCAGCAAGGCTGAGACGATCAGCCAAAGTACCCCGACCCACCACCGGATCTCCCTCGGATTGGGCGCCGGACGTCGCACTTTCTTCTTCGTAGGCGGCCGACGAAGCCAGATCGGCAACGCGGCGGCAGCTGGGCGTGCCTGTGCTGCTTTCGACAGAGGGCTTTCTGGCTTGCGATCGACTACCGTCATGGGGCGGACCCGGCGAGCGGTGCACTAGCTCCGAACCATCCGCGGATTGACTCCCGGTAGTGGAACGCCACCGCGATCAGCGAGATCAGCACCGCTCCGAGCACTACGATCACCCACCACAGCCACAGAGTAGTGCTCGTGCCGACGGGGCTGACCACCAAGAATTGCTCGTTCTGCACCTTGCCGCACGACCAGTTGGTTGCCTCCAGGATCTTCTCGCCGGATTGCGTGTCGACGGGAATTCGGAAGCGAGCAATAGCCGTGCCGGTGGCGTCTGCCTCGAAGCTGCCGATCACGACCGCTCCGGGGTACAGCACGAACTGAACTTTCTCAGCGGGAGCGAACCCAGTCGCTGTGGACAGCATCCATTCGCCGATCGATATTGACTCTCTGTCGATTTGTAGCGCACTTGCGTTCTCTTTCGGTTGCGCGTTCGGAACGGGCGACCCGTCAGAATTCGTCCCGCCAGGGCCGCAGGCGGTTGCTCCCCCGCCGCCAGCGGACCCGTCACCCGTGCCGCCCGCGCCATCGCCGGAGCCTCCACCGGATGCTGGGCTGCTGATACTTGGTCTTGGGGTGGGCGTTGGCGTCGAGGTAGGCGTCGGGGTCGTCGACGGCCCTGGGATGATCACGGACACGGGAACATCAGCAGCGCGCGCCGGTGCAGGCGCCCCAACCGAACTGGCAAGGGTGCTCATCGAACCTGCGAGCAGGAGCACTGCGGTGAAACTCAATACGGGTGCAAAAGCTCGAGGTCTCACTTGTCTACCGTCTCCTTTGACGTCAAAGCCTCTTGACGAGCAGCCTCAGTTGCCTCGTCGATTGCTAAGTACATGCGCTCCCGGGTTCCGGAAACGTAGCGAGCCACGAAGACGATGATCGCAACGACCAAGAGGATGATCGCAAGCAGCGTCCACGAGATGGCCAGCGTGGTCACGCTCGAGGTCACGGGAATGAAATCGAGTGCCTCGTCGTCTGTTGCAGCGACCGTCTCAGCGCCGGCCGCATCCGCTGCAGCGGGCGCTGGGGTCTCGGTCGTGGCCGTCGGCTCTGTGCTCGAGGGATTCTCGGAACTCTCGGGCGGGTCCGAGGGAGCGGGCGTTGAATCCGTCTCCGTGGTGGCGGTGTCTCCAGCTGACCCAATAGCGCCAGGTACGAGGGTGACGCTCGAAATGGCGAGAATCGCGGCCACAATGGCTGGCACGTTGGTAGTCACGCGCACAGACTGGCGAGGAAGCAAGTCGGAAAGCGCTTTTGGCGTAACCTCGGCGAGCGGGATCCCGAACGGCCCGGTCACTGCCAAGGATTGGTTGACGTCCAGACGCACATTGCCCGTATTGGTCACTGTGTACGTGACATTCACATCACCGGGCGCGAACGGGTTCAGCGCCGCGCCGAACCCAGAGGTGAGTCCGCTCACCTCGACCGAAGCCGACCTGAGCCCCGACACTTGCAGGTACACCCGCGCTCCGACTCGCTGCTCGAGAGTAATCGCGGATCCGTTCTCGGTCCCTTCAGTAAGCACAGCAGCCACGATGCCAGCTACGTGGTCACCGGGAGTGGCATCGGACGGAATCACAAGGTCGAAGGGGATAGTGCCTTGGGTTCCTGGCGCAAGCGTTAGTGTGCTCTCACTCGTAGTGATCCATGAGCCGACGTCGGTCGGCGTCTCATCGCGCTTGAGCAGACCGAAGGATCCAGTCTCAAGCTCGTTGATTGCATCAGTGGCGTAGATCAGGAACTCGGCTGTGGTCTCTCCACGATTCGTGACCACGATGCTGTCAGAGATTTGGGTGCCGGGTCCGACGCTGTATTCGAAGGTGCCGCGCGGGCCGTCGGCCGCCGGGGCCGGCTCTACACTCCAAGTGATCTCGTCGGCGGATGCTGGGCTCGTCTGCCCGACACCAAGTGCCGGGAGCGCAATCGGCATGAACGCAAGACTCGCGGCGAGCAGGGCGGCGAATGCGAGGCGGGTGTTTCGGGACATTGCGAGGAGCCAATCATCGTAAAGCGAGCGAAGGGTTAACGGTTGGTGTACAACAGGGTCATCGTGGAAGGGCGGGCCGGGCGACCGAAGTCACCCAACCCGCCCCGTGACTCTCAGAACTAGATGAGGGTCACCGTGAGGGTTGCCGTGTACGCGCCAGCAGGCGTGTTCGTCGGAGCCTTCAGCAGTAGCACCGCAGACGCACTGGTGACAGTTCCAGTGGCTGACGGAGCACCGTTCGCGAATGCCGAGCTGGTCTTGAGACCGTTACCGAGCGCGACCGTGGCAGGTGCAACGACAGCACCAGCGGTGCTGTTGAGTGCAGTGCTGCCGGTCACCGACGGGGTCCAACCGAGGAACTTACCGTCAAGCGTGGCGGCCGGACCAGTCTTTGTGAAGTCGCCCACCTGGCCGGTCAGGCTCCACGCCGGGAAGTTCAGCTGACGCGTGTCGGTCACCACAGCGTTCAGCGTCCCAGTCGCGTCAAGCGTGTTCGTTGCGGCGTTGAGCGCAGCCGTACCGAGGCTGACGCTCGTTGAGACACCCGTCAACGTGAGCGCGCCCACGTTGTTCGGAATTGCAACGGTGATCGTCGATGTGGCCGACTGGCCACCAACGTTGACCGTCCCAGATGCCGAAACCGAACCGGCGAACACTGCGTCCGTCGAAACGAACTGCGCCGTGTAGATATACGTTCCGTTGACCCGCGTGAGCGGCGGCGCACTTGCCACACCCAGAGCAACCGGAACGGACGCAACCTGAGTAGCACCCTCGAAGAACAGCATGTTCCCGACCGCGGTCGTTGCGGTCGCGAGGGCGGGGTTACGAACCGTAGCCGACAGGTTGACCGTGTTTCCGGTCGCACTTGCGGTCAGCGAGACCGTCGTCGGGGTGGCTGCAACTACGACAGACCAGTTGTTGCCGGTCTTGTTCAGCGACAGCGAGAACCACGGCGAGACCGGCTTGGCACCATTCACGAAAGTGCGATCTGCGAAGCAGTACACACGCAGCTCGAAGTTGCCGTCGGCAAGGCCGGCGTCAGACAACGGTGCGTTGCTCACGTAGCTGTTCGTAGGAACTCCAACCCGGTCGATCTGGATTGGTGTGACCCCAGCAAGGCCCCAGAAACCGAAGGCCGGCGGGTTGCCCGGGTTCGACGCCGAAGGGCTGCGAAGGTCCGAGATGTTGTAGTTGATGGCACCCTGAACCACGCTCGTGACGCTGGCATCCTGGAAGCCCGACGGGCACACCTGATTGGTTGCGATCGAGTTCAGGAAGTTGGGAGCGGTGGTTGTGCCGCTCACCGGAGTAATCGTCAGCGTCGAGCTGGGGATCACAGCAGACGCCTGCGCGGACTGTGCCCCGGCGAAGCCGCTGACGATCACCGCGCTGGCTACTGCCAGCGCTGCGATTTTCTTTGAGAGTTTCATGATCCTTTTCCGTTTGTGTGAGAGGAGCTAAGCGGGATGGAGTGGATGATCAAGACGGAGGACTCGTGCGGTAGCTGCCGGTGAGCGTAGTGGTGCCACAGTTGGTAGGGTCAGGCGCGAATCCGTATGACTGAATGATCGCCGTTCCAGCGGCAGTGCAGAAGGTCGAAGTCGGACCGACCAACGCTGCAGCTATTGCGGGCTCTCCCAGACGGGTCGTCTCCACCACGTTGAACACTTGGCGCTGGATCGGGAAGGACGCGTTCAACGTCAGAGTGCTGCCGCTCAGAGTAAACGGGTTCGCGGTGCCAACTCGGCCCAGAACTGCGTTTCCCTTGCGCTCTTGAACACTCGTTTGCGTGATCTGCGTGTGACGGCCCTGTGCGATGTACTGAGCGATCGAATACCCGACGATCTGGTGAAGCCCCGTCAGGAACCGACCATCGTGCTCCTGAACTGTATTGCCCAGGTCCGATACACAAGCCGGAAACGTGGTTCCCGCTCCGGTCGGAATTGCCATCGTCGTGATCCAGTAGCTCCGTGTGCCCGAGCCAGTTTGCGGAATCAGGGGCTGGATCGTTTGATCGTTTCCTGCCCGATCGACGTAGGTCGTTACCCTGCAGTTGTAGATGTTGCGCAGGTTGAAGGCGAAGCGCGCAGGCGAGGTACCCGGGATCGGGAGATCCGAAGCCGCGTTTCCAAGCGGCACGTCGCCTGGGAACGAGCTCGCGGCGTTGTAGGCGTAGCTCATGGCGTCGATTGCGAACGGGATGAACGTAAGCACACCAGTACCGGGTGTGGTGGAGGGGCGCGATGAGCTGCGAGCGATGTCGACCTCACCCAGAATGTTGACTCCGTTGTACAGGTTGTTGAAGACAGGCGTGTTCGCTGCCGACGCCATGCTCAGCGCAAAGAGACCATCTGTCGAGCCATTGGGGCGCTTGAAGGGGCTCACGGTCGGGCCGGAAGCCCTGGTCTGAATATTGCCGCCGCCGAAGGCGTCCCAGCTACCCAAGACCGCCGGGTTGAGGGTCGATAGCCCAGCCATGACATCTTGCGTCGTGTCGGAACCGACGATGACCAGAGAGGGGAAGGGGTTCGGTGCAATCGGGTCGGCGCTTGCGGGGAGAGCGCCAAACGCCATCACCCCAATCGCGAGTGAAGCCACTGCGCCGAGGCGCAGCTTGGTGTTTCTGAGCATTTCTTCCTACCTTTTGCTAGGGCGCTTCGTGGTTTGGTTCTGGCGAACCAGACGATGCCTGCAGGTTCTGGCATCTGTCATCTTTTAGGACTGAAGCGCGGGTGTCCCGAAAGAATTCTGTGATTACAACAAGCGACCTCCGCGGAACAAAATGGGCGCGAGGATGAGTCCGGCTACGCCAATGAGGAGGGCAACAAGTACCGCCGAATTCTCAAGCGGTGATGCGGCGGCGGTGGGGGTTCGCTTGTCGCTGAGCTGGTCTACGCCGGCTGTGGCGGTGGGATCGACGCCAGTGGCCTGAGCGCCGTCCACGACAGATTGCTCGAAGCCGTCACTGCTGTTCGCTGCAAACTGTGGTGGAGCATTTGGTCTCGCCGTCGACGTGGACGGTGGCGCGTAGTTCCTGACAGTAGCTATCGCTTGTGCACTTTGTTCGGAGAGTGCGGCGGTCAGAGGCAGGTAGCCTGCGGGCAATTGCCCCGTCGCCGACCCCGAGACCTGACCCGATGTGGTCACCTGAGCAAGCATCGAGGTCACACTCGCTCGAGAAGCGGGGGTGCTCTTGGTCAGGTTGACCAGAGCATAGGTCACCATTGTCAGGGGATATCCGCCTGACCTCACTAACGCGGGGTCGACCTGCCTGACGGCGTCGAGCGATGTCGGAGCCAGTGCGTTCAGCGCCGCAGCAAAAGTCGCCGAGTTGGGGGCCACGAATTCCCTTGAATCGGGGAGTTGCAGTGAGGCCACGCTCAATCCGTAGCGAATCGCTGATGCACTATCGGTGATGGTGATGAGAAATTTTTGACCCGGCTGTTGCGGGCCACCCGACACCCAGTCACCGATTTCGCCCGCAGCATTTACTCGATTGGGATCCCACTGCGTCCTTGCACGTGTATTTGCGCGGAATGCTTGTTGCGCGCCGCCCAGAAGGGTATCGGCGTATGGCGAGAACTGCAGCGTGTCGAAGCGAGACCTCTCGCCGTTCAACTTGAGCGGTACTTTGCTCTCATCATCCTTCGAGAAAGTGTTGAGCGGCGTTGTCGAAAGTTTTCGCGGAGAGCCGTCGATGTTGGTCAGTCCGACTGCCCGCATGATGACCGCGCCATTAGGGTCTCTCGCGAATTCGCCAGCCTCAGTGAAGGTCGGCACCACTGCGTTTGGGTGACCTTTGGGCAAGTAGTACGGATTCACCGACATCCCTGAGATCGGGTCTGGATTCCCATCTAGAAAACTCACTGCATCCGCGTCTGCTTGAATCCAGCGCCACACCTGGCGTATGGCGTCAGCACCACCGGGACCGGGTAACGCGATGGCGGGATTGACTAGGAACTGACTGGCGTTGCCGGGATTGAGCGCCTGAAACTCAGGGTCCTGAAAGAGGAAAAGCAAACTCTGATTGATGGCCGGGAGATGTGCAACGTTCTTGGCCGGATCCGAACTGCTCGACGGAACTAGGAAGCGGTACGATTGGGTGAAAATTTTCGCCATGATTCGTGGAGAAAGCTTCATGTCAACTTGGCGCCCGTTGCTGAGCTCTGCGTTGAACGCAATGACCGCACCGGAGATCGCCACCGGAGCGTATGCGACGGTGGTCTTTACCAGCGTGGCACGATCCTGATCGGTCTCGAGTTCGCCAGAGCTGATGGGTAATCCAGTGAACGCAACTGGCGCACGCCCGTCCAACATCTGGGCTCGTGCGACCGTGTCTGAATTCGTCGAGAAGCTATAGGTTGCCTTCAGGTTTCGGCAGAGTTCGGGTTGCCACGAGCTCATGGCAGCAATCATGAGTTCGGAACCGATTACTCGCGTCTCGCTGCTACCCACCTCGCAAGCGGCGGCTACCTTGACGAAGTCAAGAGGAACAACGATTCGGTTGTCCCAGTAGTCACACTTGGGGTTGATTGGGCTACCGCCTTGGAATGCGGGTGACTGACCCTTGTCATACGGGCGAAAACCGTTGTCGGGATCCTGAATGCTGCTGCACTCAGTTCCGTTTCCGCCAAAGACTGTTCCGCGTGGCACGATGACAAGCCAGCATCGCAAGTGGCCGTCTCGCCCGCAGCCCAGCTGGGGCGCCTGACTGGTTGTCTGGGTCTCGAAGTCAAACGATCCAGTCCCGTCGGCGTTGATGCGCGAGCTTGTAATCTCGTTTGTTGTTGCAGGATCGAGGGCATCCGCCAGATCGTTTTTGACCTGAGCCACAAGTGGCCCTCCCGGGCCATCCGGGTCGACCAACCTGTTCTTGCCGGTGATCGTCGATCCGGTGATCGTCGATCCGGTAGCCGTCAATCCGCCAAAGGTTCGGAACGGAGAGTCAAACGTCGTCGGACGAAACGCGTTGTTGTCGAGCGCGGAAACTCTGAGTGCGTTGTCTCCGATAACGGAAGTTCCAAGACCGGTGTTTGCTGATCCCGATCGGCCGCCCCATTGACAGGTTTCACGAAAATCTAGCGCAGCCGGGTTGTCTCCCCAGCACTGCATCGCCTGAACGTAGTTCATGGCGTTTTGCGCGAAAATCGTGGAGGACACAGTTCCGGCAAAGCCGGACACATCCACCCGGACTACTTGATCGATGAGGCCAGTCGTCTGAGAGACTGCGACCCGGAGGTTTCTGAACTCCGAGTAGTGGGGACTCGCAGGAAGGCGATCAGGTTGGAATGAAGCGGCACTCGAAGTGTCACCCTCCCAGTTGATGGTGAGCGCCGAGGGGTCAGCCGCGTTCGCGCCGACCGTGACGCCGGCGACCGACATCGTTATTCCGAAGAGAAGTGTGACGAGCGCGGCGCCGATCTTTCGCGTCGACCTACTCGGCTTCGCGCTGGACGAACCTCGCCGGGTGGTCTTTGTCACGACGCTCAAGCTACGAGTCCAGAACGGGAGGATTGACACGAATACCTTTTCTAAAGGGGGATTTCAGGTGAACTTTTGGAATTGCTGGCCGAGCGCTCGGGAGCAATCGCTCCTTTGTTTGTGATGCGCCCTTTGGAGCCGCCGCTTTTCCTGCAGCGGCAGCCCGTTGCCGCGCAACGATCGGTGGCAAAAGAACTGTGATGAGAACAAGAGCCGCCGCGAGAACCATCAGTGCGAACGTCGGCGCAGGCAGAGACTGAGCCGGAAGATCAATTGGGCTGCCTGCTACGACAGGCGTGCCACCGCCTGTCAGACCTGTCGCTTCTCCCGTCGTAGCCGCAGTTTCAGCATCGCCAGAAGCGTCGGTGCCGGACTGCGTTCCGCCCCCTGAGCCTGAGCTTGAGCTTGAGCCTGTCGCCGACCCAGAACTCGGCGCAGTTGTAACATCCGAAGCGCCACCCGTTCCAGTGAGGCACTGATCCGGGCCCCTCTTGTCGCAGGCCTGTGGTTGCGGTGCTTCATTGGCGAGCTTGTTGGTGCCGTCGGCTGAGAAGGTGGGATTGTTGCACGTCGCAGTTGTCTTGTTCCTTGGGTTACCGCCGGGAATCTTCTGAATCTGCTCAAGCCCTGCTGCCGCGAGGTTGACGGGCAAAGGGGAGTACCCCAACACCTCCGCCTGCTGCTGGCCTTCGCACAAGAAATACGATGCAAAGTCGGCGAGAGTGAGGCCCTTGTTCTCGGAAAAGCTTCCCTCGATGGCGGTCGGGATGATCATGTACGAGTACGAAGAGAGCGGGTACGTTCGCGGGTCAGGATTGTTATAGACAGGGTTGAGTTGAGCAGTGAGGTAGTCCGGTGAGTTTGGATCGTTGTTGATCACCGCCGTGAGCAGAGAGACGGCAACATTCGGGGCTGTCGGCTCGGTGTAGAAGCCAGCTGCGTTGAGAACTTTTGCGATCGGGAACCGCGCGTTCTTGGCATATGACGATTCAACGTAGGTGATTGCGCCGACCGACTTGCTTTGAGCGACAAGTCCGGCCACGCCGTTCGAGCCCTGTTGCCCAATGAAGGCGGAGCCCGAAACGACCGGGTAGTTCGAGGTAATCCCGCAGTTGGACCTCCCTGCTTTCGCGCAGTACGCGTTCCACACGCTCGGGTGCTGCGCCCGCATCCAAGACGTGAGTTGAGCTGTTGTCCCGGATCCGTCAGATCTGACAACCGGAACGATAGTGATCGCTGGCAGCGCAAGCTTTGGGTTGTCGGCGGCGATCTCGGGGGCATTCCACTTCGTGATTTCTCCGGTGAAGATCTTCGCGACGGTCAATCCGGAGAGTCTGAGATTAGTTACCCGCTGGCCGCCAATGACCAGGTTGTACATAAACGCAGTTCCACCGGCAACGATTGGTACATACGCGAATTGGCGATCGGGTCGTGGGTCAGGACTGTCGCTTCCGGCCAGTTGGTACGGGATCTCGGAGACAGCAAAGTCGACAGTTCCCTGACGGAAGAGCTGCCGACCAGCAGACGAACCGGAATCATCAAACGTGACCTTCCACTGGAAGTTGTCGAAGACGTTTCTGATCCACTGCTGCACCGCATTCGCTGACCACGTTGACCCAGCCCCGGATATCGGAAAGTACGTGTCGCCAACGGCATTGGCTCTCGTCGGCATCGTCACCGTTACCGCGGTCAACGTGACGAGGGCCAGCGTGATGACGCCTACCAGTTGCAAAAGTCGGTCACGATGTTTCACCGTCTTAGTCCTTCTCGTAGGCAATTGGAGAAGCTGCATCTTCTGGACGACTCTCAGATGGCGCCGGTCGTTGCCAGAGCCGAGCCCTCCGATTCGCGCTATTAGGGGCGCTACTCAGTGCTAGCTGCTTCGAACCCGTCAATCCCAAATCGCGAGCGCGGAACCGGTAATCGTCATCTCGGGATGCCCTCGTGCGAGCGCGCTGCTGCCGGGCACTGAGCTGGCCGGGACCGCGACCTCCAATTGCCCGCGCGATAAGAAAGAGAACAACAACCAGAACCATCAGCACTGCGGCTGTACCGAATCCGCGGGCTATAAAGTTCAGCTCTGGCGACTTGACGAACGTGAAGGTTGTCAGAGGCAGGGAGGTCATGGGCCCACTGAACGGGTTGAAGTTGAAGAAGGTCGTCGCACCGGCGGTGAGCAGCACCGGCGAAGTTTCGCCGATGCCGCGCGCAGTGCCAAGAATCACCGCGGTAGTGAGACCGGATCGTGCGGTCGGCATGGTCACTGTCCACACCGTGCGCCAAGTGGACGCTCCGAGCGCGCGAGCAGCCTCCTTGAGGTTGCCAGGTACGAGGCGCAGCACCACGTCGGCCGAGCGAACCACGATGGGCAGCATCATCACCGTGATCGCACACGCTGCCGCGAATCCCGATCGCGTTAGCCCAAACTGCACGATGATCGCGTAGACGAACAAACCGGCAACAATCGATGGGAGGGCGGTCATCGCCTCGACGATTGTTCGCACGAAGCGAGCGAAGCGGCTTGGATATTCTGTCAAGAAGATCGCCGTCAAGATGCCGAGTGGAATTGTGAGGATCAGCGCGATGGTGATCATGATGAGGGTGCCGACCACGGCGTGAAGTATGCCACCGCGGTCGAGATCATCAAGCGGCCCGGCGTTGCTCATGTCTTGGGTGAAGAAATTGAGGAAGCCGAGCGGCTCGAGTCCACGACCAACGGTGTAAACGACCACCGAGAACAGGGCGAGGAGCAGCAGAAACGCAAGCGAGTGCATGACCACGCTGGCGAGGCGGTCGCGAACCGTCGGGCGGTTCTCGTCGAAGGCCGTCAGAGTGCCGAACAGCAGCAGAAACAGCCCGTAGGAGATCAGCGTGAAGCCCAGCTCCCCCTCGAGCGGCAGGGCGAAGAAGTAGAGCCACGACGTGAGGCCGATTGCCGCTGAGGCGGAGCCAATCAGCCGAATTACATCGACCACGCGGATGGTCGCAGTCGAGCGGCGGGGCTCCGCGCCCGCGGGTGGAAGCGCGTTGGCTTCCCTCGTCCAGGTCGACTTCACCGCAGCTACTTCGAGCTCGCTCTGCGGGTCATCCCCGTGTTGTGGTGCCGCCTCGGTGCGGTTCAATAGGCCAGTCACTTGTCGCTCGCCTTCGGTGCACGCATTAGTCGCTCTCACTTCCGGAGCGGCTGCGCGCGATGATCGTCGACGCCCCGAAGTTGACGATAAGAGTGACGATAAACAGGGCCAAACCCGCCGCCATGAGCGCCGAGATTTCGAAGCCGGACGCCTCGTTGTAACGCAGGGCGATCAGCGCGGAGATCGAGTTGGCACCTTTTTCCAGAATGCGTGGTTGAATCACAAACACCGGCGAGATGATCAAGAACACGGCAATGGTCTCGCCGAGCGAGCGGCCAAGGCCGAGCATGGTGCCACCAATGATGCCGCCGCGCCCGAATGGAAGTACGACGCTCGAGATCATTCCCCACTTAGTGGCACCGAGCGCGAGCGCACCCTCCCGTTCGCCGAGCGGAGCCTGCTGGAACACTTCGCGCATGATCGAACTTGTAATTGGCGCCACCATTAACGCGACGACGATTCCAGCAATGAAGGTGGATGCCGAGAACACCGTGAGCGTTGCGAGCGGGTCGTCCGGGTCGAAGCCCTGGACCGAGAATGGCGGGAACCACGGCCCGATGTAGGTTGTCAGCCACCTCGAAACGGGAAGGACGAGCGGCGACAGAAAGAAGAAGCCCCACAGGCCGTACACGATGCTCGGAATCGCGGCCATCAGGTCGACCGTCGTGATCAGGAGCGGTTTGATCTTCTGCGGAGCATACTCACTGATGTACAGCGCGGTGCCGAACGACAGTGGCAGCGCGAAGAAAATGGCGGTAAGCGCGATGAACAAGGTCCCCATGAACACTGCGGCGATACCGAAATTACCGGAGTTGGGATCCCACGCTTGCTCTGTGATGAAGTTCGGGCCAGCGGCTTGGATAGCCTCGAACCCACGAATCAGCAGGAACAGCCCGACCAGAGTCATGACCGTTACGACGATGGTGCCGCCGCTGCGAGCGACCCAGCGGAACGCGGCATCCGGTCGATCGACTTTCGTAGACAGCGTTCTCGGGTAGTCGGTCGGGCCCTCCGAGAGTGCGACCTCAGATTGCAGCGCCACGGTGTCCCGCCATGAGTGAGGGGTCGGTGAGGCGCGCGCCCGCTAAAAGCACCGCAGCAGAGATGCAGCGCGACGCAAGATCAGCGGAGTGCCGGCGGTCACGATCCGTGAGATACCAACGGGCGCAGGTCATCACGGGTATTTCGTCGAGACTTGCGTACCAGCCGTAGACTCCACGACCGGCCTCGCTTACAAACTCGATTGAGAGCTCAGCCCCTGAATCCACGACACGGCTGGCGTGCGTCCGCGCCAGCTCGAATGACTCGTGAACGTCTACGCCTCGTGCGAGCTGGCGGTTGTTGGCCGACACGAGTTGCCAGACCAGCCGACCCTTCTCAGCCGAGGCAGTCTGCGTGGCGGCCGAAACCGGGCGGTCACCAACAACGCGGGTGGCATGCGCAATCCAGGGCGTCAGCTTCGGGCTCTCATCATTGAGAAACCGCACGAACACAACGCGGGGTCCAACCGACATGGGGGAGTACTTTCTTGCTCGGGTCGTTTCGAGAATTCAGCGCGGACCTCAACGGGGGTCTCGACCGTGGTTCAGGGTTGCGAGTCAACGAGACGGTGCCGAACAGTGACCATCCGGAGGGCGTACAACGACACTCGTGAAGGTGAACAATAGGCGTCGGCGCGGCGGGTCGCGAGAATTGCTCCGCTTCCAGGATTCGAACCTAGTCCTAACAGCTCCAAAGGCTGTCGTGCTGCCGTTACACCAAAGCGGATTGCACGAAGAGTGCCTCCCAAGTCTGCCAGACGCGCACGAATCCGACGAAAAGGCGGCTGTGAATGACGCTCGTTCATGGATCGGTCACATGCCGTTTACGTGACTCGTCCACGCTGGCCCCACCATGAGACCTCACCTTGCGCTAGCCGCGTTCACTGCCCTCGCATTGGCGGGTTGCACCAATCAGATACCCGCTCCTCAGGAAACCTTCATTGAGCCACCGATTCCGAGCGCGAGCCCGGTCGAGGAGAGCCTCGAGTTAGGGCCTGTACTGCCGGAAGTAATGCTCATCATCAAGGCGACCGCACGGACGGTCGACGGGGCTCTGCTTCAGTTGGAACAGCGAGTGAATCTCGCGGTGCCGCTCGGCGACATTGGTGCAGGAGCCGTGCCCACCGTGGCAATCGAGTCTTGCCCAGGCCTTCTTGACAGCGCCATTGCAACCGCAGGACGGTGGACATTCACCAGGGTAGTCTTCTCCGCGATCTCGCCTGCCGAGTCGCCAGCATGGCCAGATGGCAGCCCCATCTCCATCAAGCCAAGCTCCGAGTTTGCCCCAATCGCCTCGATGAGCTTCCTGCAGGAAAAACCCGAAGCGACGCTCCCATGCCAACGGGAGAAGTTTGTGGCGGGCGAAGGTAGGGGCGCGATCAGCATCGGATCCGCCAACGACGCGCTTGACCTCGCCGACAGTGGTTACCAGCGATGGTCCGAGCTGAATTATGGATTCGTGACGACCGGAACTGATGCAACGCTGACGGAGTGCACGTTTGAACTCACCCCGCTCGGGGCCGAACGGGGCGGCGGGAGTTCCTCTTGGGCTTCGATAAATGATTCCCAGAGCTGTGTAATCGGCGCGCAGTCGCCAATCAGTCAGTTTTAGAAACTGGTTGGTTAGCCGGCCTGAACAACTAGCGGCGCAGCGCCGCCGAGACTGACTGCGGACATCCACAACCCGCCATCAAGGCCGGTAGTCCACTTGGTCCAGCGCTCGCCGTCGGTGACGATCCGGTACAGCTTGTCATCCTGATCGAGCATGACCTGGGTGCCGGTCTCGGTAGTTACCGCTGAGATGCGACCACTGGCGGGAATGCCCGTGGACTCCGTCTGCCATCCCGTCTCGTCGAGCCACGAGCGGAACAGCATGCCGACCTCCACATTGAACACCTCGGGCCAGCCCTGCTTGTTTACGATCACCGAGATCGGACCCCAGACTTCGACGTTGGTCGGCTCGGAGTGCCAGCCATCGTGGTCGCCCCAAATTCGCCACAGAGCGCCACCCTGAGAAAGATAGACGGTCGGCCAGAGCCCGCCGAGATCCACGGCCGCGATCTCGCCGGTGATCGCGAACCCCGTCGACATGCGCTGCCAGCCTGAGGCTGTAAGTACCGTCATGATCAAGACGCCGTTGTCGATCGACATCGCGTACGGTTGCACCCCGTCCATCGTGACGACCGACAGGGACGTTGCTTCAGACCGCATGCCGGTGTCGGCTGAGGCCCAGCCCAGGGCAT
>Ga0335395_10001574_pt1 | contig 14262 bp, 13 predicted proteins | sample MAT02_FD_205744 | JGI IMG/M metagenome (GOLD analysis project Ga0335395, IMG submission 205744) | Freshwater microbial communities from Lake Fryxell liftoff mats and glacier meltwater in Antarctica - MAT-02 (spades assembly) (version 2) ...
CGCATAAGGATTTGAATGTGGCAAAGCAGATGGTCTTTGATGATGAAGCGCGGCAGCCTCTCCTGGCAGGCGTTTCCAAGCTCGCCCGAGCAGTACGTAGCACCCTTGGTCCTCGCGGTCGTAACGCGGTTCTTGACAAGGGTTGGGGAAGCCCAAAGATCACGAAGGACGGCGTGACCGTTGCTGAAGAAATCGAACTAGATGACCCGTTTGAAAACCTCGGTGCTCAATTGGTCAAAGAAGCCGCGAGCAAGACCAATGATGTCGCTGGCGACGGAACGACCACGGCAACGGTTTTGGCTGAAGCGATTTTTCGCGAAGGTTTGAAGATGATTGCTGCCGGGGCCGATCCAATGGCTTTGTCGCGTGGGATTGCCAAGGCGGTTGAAGCTGTTCAGGCTGAAATCACCAAAATGGCTACTCCTGTCAACGCAAAGGACAAGAAAGAAATCAAGCAAGTTGCGACCATCGCCGGCAACAACGACCCATCCATCGGTGATGTTCTTGCAGAAGCCTTCATCAAGGTTGGCAAGGACGGCGTGATCACTGTCGACGAAGGTCGCGGTAGCGAAACGACAGTTGATATCGTCGAAGGTATGCAATTTGATCGCGGTTTCCTTTCGCCTCACTTCGTCACCAATCAGGATGAAGTGACCGTCGAGCTGGAAGATTGTCATATTTTGATTTACGAAGAAAAGATTAGCAACAACAAGAAGTTGATTCCTCTTCTTGAAGCAATTAGTAAAGCTAAGAAGCCTCTTTTAATTATCGCTGAAGACATTGACGGCGACGCTCTGGCGACCTTGGTAATTAACAAGATGCGCGGCATATTAAGTGTTTGTGCTGTGAAGGCACCTGGTTACGGCGATCGTCGCAAGGCGATTCTTGGTGACATTGCTGTCTTAACGGGTGGCAAAGCAATCTTCAAGGACTTGGGAATCGAACTAGAAAGTGTCAAGATTTCTGATCTGGGACGAGCTAAGAAGTTGATCATCACGAGTGAAGAGACGACTGTTATTAGTGGTGCTGGCAAAAAGGAAGATATCATTGGTCGAGTCGATCAGATTCGTCGAGAAATCGAAAACACCGATAGCGACTATGATCGCGAGAAGCTTCAAGAGCGACTTGCAAAGCTTGCTGGCGGTGTAGCTCAGATCCACGTCGGTGCTGTAACTGAAACCGAAATGAAGGAACGCAAGGCGTTGATGGACGATGCTAAGGCAGCGACGCAAGCGGCCCTTGCGGAAGGTATTGTTCCTGGCGGTGGAGTTGCCTTGCTTCGAACTGAGTCTGCATTGAAGCGGCTCAAGCTTGAGGGCGATGAAGCTCTGGGCGTAAAGATCATATTGAATGTTCTCGACTACCCATTGCGAGCGATTGCGAACAACGCCGGTATGGACGGTGCAGTTGTTGTGAATCGCGTGAAGCAACTCAAGGACAAGAACGAAGGCTACGATGCGAACGCTGACAAGTACGTCGACATGATCAAGGCCGGGATTATTGATCCTGCGAAGGTTGTGAAGACGGCTCTTGGGAACGCCGCCTCGGTGGCCTGTCTGTTGCTGACTACAGAATCGTTGATTGTTGAGATTCCATCGAATGAAGAAGAGCCTGCGGGCGGTGGGCACGACCACGGCGGCATGGGAGATATGGGTGGCATGGGGGGAATGGGTGGTGGCATGGGTGGTATGGGCGGAATGATGTAAATTTGGCTGCTTGGCCTTTTGTTTGATTACATAATTGGTAAAAACTGGGTTTCCGCAAGCGTCTCGCACGGGGGCATTGTGGATACCGAATCATCATAAAAATTTGTCTGGTTTTTGATTTTAGGAAGTAAAGAAATGGCAAAGTTGAATCTGCGTCCTCTCGATGATCGAGTCGTTGTGAAACCGCTTGAAGCGGAAGAAACCACTGCGGGTGGGATCGTGTTGCCGGATTCGGCGCGCGAGAAGCCTCAGCGTGGCAAGGTCGTCGCTGTTGGGCCAGGAAAGTTGCTTGATAGCGGCAACCGTGGCACACTCAGCGTCGCCGTTGGCGACGAGGTCATATTTGGCAAGTACGGCGGAAGCGAAGTCGAAGTAGAAGGCGTTGACTATAAGATTCTTCGTGAGAGTGATATTCTCGCGAAACTTGCATCGTAGCTCGCGTCTAACAGTAAACCGATTGGCGAGCGTTATTTTAGCCCTCGCCGATTGGTCGCAACAACGTTTCATTCATAAGAATCCATTCAGTCGTATTTAGTTTAAGGAATATCGAGCGTGGCAAAGCAATTGTTATTTGATGATCATGCACGAGCTCGCATGCTCCGTGGCGTTGAAAAGTTGGCCGATGCGGTCGCAGTGACAATGGGACCTACGGGACGCAACGTCATTATTGACAAGAGCTACGGCGGCCCGACCGTAACGAAGGACGGCGTGACGGTCGCCAAGGAGATCGAACTCGAAGATCGCTTCGAAAACATGGGTGCAAAACTCGTTGTCGAAGTTGCTCAGAAGACGAGTGATCTTGCGGGTGACGGCACAACAACCGCAACGGTTTTGGCTAGGGCTATCTTCAAAGAAGGTCTTCGCAATATTGTTGCTGGCAGCAACCCAACCGGGATTCGACGCGGTATCGACAAGGCTGTTGATGCTGCAGTGGCTCGATTGCAAGAAATGGCCAAGCCTGTAAGTGATCGCCGCGAGGTCGCCCAAGTGGGTGCTATCAGTGCGAATAGCGATCTCAAGATTGGTGAACTTCTGGCCGAAGCGTTGGAACGAGTCGGTAAAGATGGAGTTATCACTGTTGAAGAGGGCAAGACGGCTGAAACGGTTGTCGAGTACGTCGACGGAATGCAGTTTGATAAGGGTTTTGTCTCCCCGTATTTCATTAATAAGCCCGCGACAATGTCTTGTGAATTTGAGAATGCGTTGATCTTGATCTATGAAAAGAAGGTCAGCAACATCCGCGACTTGGTTCCTCTCTTGGAGAAGGCCAGCGCGAGTGGACAACCTTTACTGATTATAGCAGAAGATGTCGATGCCGAGGCATTGACACTTTTGGTCGTCAATAAGCTACGTGGAACGTTGAATGTTTGTGCCGTGAAGGCTCCTGGTTTCGGTGACCGACGCAAGGCGATGCTGGGCGATATTGCGACCCTCACTGGTGGAACATTCATAAGCGACGACCTCGGTATTCAGCTTGAGAAAATCTCGCTGGAACACCTCGGCCGTGCGAAGAAGATTTCGGTTGACAAGAACAACACAACTATTATTGAAGGTGGTGGTGACCGCAAGGAAGTCGATCGTCGAGTCGCTCAGATTCGTGCTCAAATCGAACAAACCGACAGCGAGTACGACAAGGAAAAGTTCCAAGAACGACTTGCTAAGCTTGCTGGTGGTGTTGCCGTGATCAGCGTGGGTGCTGAGACTGAAGCTGACATGAAGCAAAAGAAGGCTCGAGTTGAAGATGCTTTGCATGCAACACGTGCTGCGGTCGAAGAAGGAATCTTGCCTGGCGGTGGGGTCGCCCTGATTCGCTGCCAAGAAGTTATCCAAAAAGTGGTTGATACTCTCAAGGGTGCCGAGAAGATTGGTGCTGAGATTATCTTGCACGCTCTGCAGGCACCTCTGCGTCAAATTGCTGACAACGCCGGTATCGATGGAAGCGTCGTGGCCGATGAAGTTAGTCAGAAGCCGCTGACAATGGGTTACGACGCTAACAAGGGCGTCTACGTTGATATGATGAAGTCTGGGATTATTGATCCGGTAAAGGTTGTTAGGACTGCTTTAGCGAATGCTGCTAGTATCGCAGGTTTGTTACTGACAACCGAGGCAATGGTTACGACCTATGACAAGGACGATAAGAAGAAGCGTCAAGTCGAAGGCGTAGTTTCGTAGTATGCGACTGGATAGGTTTCGAGCTTGTCGCTTTTATTATAAAAGGTCACGCAATTTTGTGTGGCCTTTTTTGGTATAGATGGTTGATTCAGAGGCTTGAACTTCGTTCGAAAAGGTTTGTTCGGCATGGCGGCGAAGCGAGATTTTTACGAAGTCCTTGGTGTTTCGAAATCTGCAGAACAGATCGAGATAGCGAAGGCCTATCGTAAGCTGGCCTTGAAGTATCACCCCGACTCTCATCCTGGAGACGAAGGTGCAACGGTAAAATTCAAAGAGGCTGCAGAGGCCTATGAAGTCCTGACCGACGACCAAAAGCGAGCTCGTTATGATCAGTATGGGCATGCAGGACTTGAAGGAAATGGCGGTGGTGGTTTCCGCGATGTGGGAGACATCTTTGAAGCCTTCGGCGATATGTTTGGCGGTACCGTATTCGAGGACTTCTTCGGTGGCCAACGAGGATCGGGTGGAGGTCGCGGCACCAGACAACGACGCGGCGCAGATCTCCGATGCGATGTTACGCTAACTCTCGAAGAGGCCGCGAAAGGGGTCCGCAAGACTGTATCCCTGAACCGCCATATCGAATGTGAGGAATGCGATGGAAGCGGAGCAGCGGCTGGCTCGCAGCCTGAGACCTGCCGACGATGTAATGGACGTGGACAAGTGATTCAGTCGTCTGGGATACTTCGCGTTCAAACGACCTGTCCTGGATGCCGGGGTGCTGGACGTGTTATCTCAAAGCCGTGTGCGGGTTGCGATGGACAAGGGCTCAAGCCCAAAGAGGTCCGATTAGAGGTTTCGATACCAGCCGGTGTCGATGATGGGATGCGAGTAAGATTGCCGGGCGAAGGACAACCGAGCCCTGACGGTGGGCCGACGGGCGACGCCTACTGCTTTGTTCACATGAAACCGCATCCGATATTCAAACGAGATGGAATTGATTTGGTTCTCCAGTGGCCGATAACCTACGCTCAGGCCGCGCTCGGAAGTACGATTGAGGTGCCGACACTCGATGGGAAGAAGCCCTTGCAAATTGCTCCGGGGACGCAAAGTGGTTCTGTCTTTCAGATGAAGAGCATGGGTATGCCTGACCCGCACGGTCGTGGAAAGGGAAGTTTGCTGATACAAACAGTCATTGATGTGCCCAAGAAAATTAACAAAAAGCAAGAAGAGTTGCTTCGGCAGTTAGCAGACCTCGACAATGATCATGTAACTCCGGAGCGCAAAGGCTTTATGGACCTGCTGAAATCCTACTTTCAATCTGGCGACGAAGCCGAAGCAGCAGCAGCATCAGAGAAAAAATAGTATGGTTACCGTTATCAAACAGTGCGTTGGATTTAATGCACGTTTGAGGCCTGAAGAAAGTTGGTCAGGCAAGGCCCGAGTTAAAGTCATAGAAAGTCAGAAAGGACATAATTATGAGCGAATCGAAATCAAACCGAGATGAAATACTAGACTCCGAGTCGAGCGACAATATGTTTGGCGATTCCGTGGATGCGGCGCTTTCGGGTACATTGACCGGAGAGTTATCTCCAGAGGAGACAGTGGCTGCCATGGAACAACAACTTGCTGAGTTGAAAGATCGTGAATTGAAGGCTCAGGCGGAGTTAGAAAATTTTCGGAAAAGGATTTTGAGGGATACGGAGCAAACTCTCAAGTATGCCTCCCTGCCGCTAGTTCGAGACGTTCTGGAAGTCTCGGATAACCTATCGAGAGCAGCAGAGGCGGCACAAACCAGTGCCGATGCGGCCTCGCTACTCGCTGGCGTTCGAATGGTTCAGCAGCAGTTGAAAGGCATCCTAGAAAAATACCACTGCAAGGCGATTAGCGCACTTGGGAAGCCGTTTGACCCTAATGTCCATCAGGCTATCGCACAGTCACCTAGCGCTGAGTATCCTACCGGCACAGTATCTCTGGAGGCCTCGGCTGGTTACATGATGCACGAGCGAGTTGTCCGTCCAAGTCATGTCATCGTGTCAACTGGAAATGGCTAAATAGAAACGTCACGCCGCGAGCCGTACGGTAACTGCGTTCAACTGTTGTGAACCTAAGCCGCTAGCCGTGGGCTACAGAATTACATACGTCAGCAAATAATTGGACCCGAAGCTATCGCTTATACGCCACTGACTTTAGAAGCGTCATCGCGGAAGCCATACGGTGGCAAGTTTAAATCGCTAGGAAATTTACCATACGGCTCCCGCCGTGATGCTACAACGCCTTGCGAAACGCCTGCCATTTAACTAGCGATTATGATCCACATAGCGAGAGCCTTTGAGCGCAAGCCCACTAGTACAAAGTTTTCCGTCAAAACCAATTGAGATAGTATGCCAACCTACGATTATGAGTGCGACGCCTGCGGCCACAAGTTTGAGCTGTATCAATCGATCATGGCGCCAGTCGAAACGAAGTGCCCTGAATGCAAAAAGAAAAAACTGCGACGATTGATTGGTACGGGTGCCGCAATCGTCTTCAAAGGATCTGGTTTTTATCAAACCGACTACCGAAGCGATTCTTACAAGAAATCTGCTTCGTCAGACAAGAAGACTTCGGATGGAAGCTCGGGTACTTCTTCCGATGCTTCTTCGAGTGAATCGAAACCAAGTGGCGATTCTGCCGGTACCTCGAAGTCGGAGCCAATTCCAAAGAAGGAAAGCAAGTCGACTGGCGAAAAAAGCTCGAAGAAGTCTCCTAAGTCAGACTAGTCGACGACTCGATTACTTTTCGAGTAACATTTAATGGTTTGTGTGTCGACGGATATGTTCCTCTTGTTCGGGAAGCTGATTCTATTACTGCTCAAGATATATTCCATATTCATCGGCTGCGGAATGGACTTACCCTTGTTGCTGAGCCGATGCCGTGGCTGCGGTCAGCCGCGTTTACGCTATTAGTGCCTGCCGGAACTCGGTCGGAACCAGAAGGGTTACAGGGATTGTGTGGCATGACGCTCGATCTCGCTCAGCGTGGCGCAGGAGATCGGAATAGTCGTCAGATTGTTGAGGATCTCGATTTCATGGGGGTCGAGCGTTCCAGTTCATGCAGTACCTTTCATACGTCTTTTAGCGTTGCTTGCGTGGCCGATGCGTTGAGTGAGACGCTTGGTATCTATGCGGATATGGTTCTGCGGCCTCATATGCCAGAAGATGAGGTTGAAGAGTCTCGACAGACCGCTTTACAGGAGCTCCTATCAATCGAAGATGATCCAAGTCAAAAGGTTTTTACCCAGCTAAAAAACGTAAGATATGGAGCGCAGTTCGGAAGGTCACCGTATGGGTTGGTAGAGGGGTTGGAATCTGTCGTTCTCAAGGACATTGTTGATTACCACCAGGGCCGTTACTTGTCAGACGGGGCGATTTTGGCCGTTGCGGGTAAGTTCGATTGGGAGTCACTCAAGAACCTAGTAGAGAACCTCTTTAGTGACTGGAATTCACGCGAAAATTCACCGTCTGAATTGGTCTTAGTTCAGGCTGGAGTTCGGCACCTTCAGCATGACAGCTCTCAAACGCATATTGCTCTCGCTTACGATTGCGTTCCCTATCAACATGTTGAATTCTATCAGTCTCGAGGACTGATAAGCGTGTTGAGCGACGGGATGAGCTCGCGGCTTTTTACCGAAGTTCGTGAGAAACGAGGTTTGGTGTATACCGTTTCCGCAAGTTGCCAAACGATTGGCAATCAAGGGAGTGTGCTAACCTACGCCGGTACGACCGGCGCAAGGGCCCAGGAGACTCTGGACGTCACCATTGAAACGATCATGTCCCTTGGCGATGGAATTTCTGAAGGCGAGTTATCGCGACTAAAGGCTCGCGTGAAGAGCGCTTTAATCATGGAGCAAGAGTCCAGTAGTTCACGAAGTTCGCAAATTGCAACGGATTGGTACTATTTACGTCGGGTCCAGAATCGAAAGGAGGTCTTGGCCGAAATCGAATCACTGACTTGTGGATCGCTTGTTGAGCATTTTCTAAAGTATCCGCCAAGATGCTGGGGGTTAGTGACAATGGGGCCGGAGCCAGTTGTCCTACCGGATGCGATGGTGAGCGTTAAATCGAGCATGGTTAACGGATCCAGGGGAGAGACTCGATGAAATTTGAGAATAAAACACTAGACAATGGTTTGCAGATTATCGCCGAGGTGAACGAGGAAGCGTTTAGCCAGTCGCTTGGCTATTTCGTAAAGACGGGATCTCGCGATGAAGTCCCTGAGATGGGTGGGGTCAGCCACTTCCTTGAGCACATGGTTTTTAAGGGCACGGCCAAACGAACAGCCGAAGACGTGAACCGCGAGTTGGATGAATTAGGGGCTCAGTCGAACGCGTACACCTGTGAAGATCAAACTGTCTACTACATGTCCATACTGCCGGATCAGCAGTCGCGAGCCATGGATCTGCTGACGGATTTGATGCGACCTGCCCTACGCAATAGTGACTTCGAGACAGAGCGAAACGTTATCTTGGAAGAGATCGCCATGTACGACGATGCTCCTCCCTACGGATCGATGGAGAAGTGTATGGAGAGCTTTTATGGTAATCATCCACTTGCGATCCGCGTTCTGGGAACTCCGCAAACGGTGAGTGACTTGGATCCCGAGGCCATGCGTGCATATCATCACGATCGTTATGCACCTGACAACATATGTTTAGTCGCAACGGGCTCCGTAAATTTTGATCATCTAGTCAAACAAGCAGAAGAACTCACTCGCGATTGGACTCCATCTGGTTTTAAGCGAGTCGCCGAGCCTCCTAGTCATGGGATCGCGTCATTGCAATTTCAGCATCCGCCTGCAGTCCAGCAATACACGTTTGAGCTGTCGCCAGGGGTTAGTCGAAACGATCCCAAGCGACACGCCTATCGTCTACTCGCAACGGTCCTTGGTGACGATAGTGGAAGCAGAACTTTTTGGGCTTTGGTCGATCCTGGTCTAGCAGAATCTGCTGGAATGTTTGCGCATGAGTATGATGAGTGCGGCATACTCGGACTTTTTTTGACTTGTACTCCGGAAGACACACAATCTAATTGGGACATGTTGGTCAAAATAGTTCGTGAAGAGACGGATAAGAGCATCTCCGAAAGAGAACTAACGGTTGCAAAGAACAAGATTTGTTCGAGTCTCGTGCTATCATCTGAACGTCCAGGTAATCGACTATTCACAGTGGGAAATGCGATGACACTACGGGGGACCTACGAGACTGTCGAAGACTCGATCGAAAACTATCGTCGCGTTAATCTGGACGCAGTACATGCCGCTTGGAAGGATTATGTTACCCAAGTAGGCGCGAGAGTTACGATCGGACCGGAATTGGGTGTGCTGAACTAGCAATGGCAAGCTGCTTGCAACCGTAAGCTCCTTGATCAACGGCCTAGCTGCTTTCCGTTGGAACCAAGGCCATTGTATTCGCGGTTTGCTTTACAATATAGTTGCGATTGCGGTGATCGCCGGCCCCTTAACTGTGATACCTTGCAGGCTTCTTACGCTGATACGGAATTGAAAAAGGCGAAGTCAATTCTTTAGGTAAGTTTTACTAAGGCTAGGAAGAAACATGGTCTTGGAGAGGCACTGAGGAGTCGTTTTATTTAAGCACTTTGAAATCGTCGAACTGTTTTAGCATCGTATAACTAAACGAAATGAACACTTTATGAGTCATCCAGCATTATTACCCATTCAATTTTTATTCGGAACTGTTTGGAAAAAAGTAGGGCTGATTGTTGCAGTAGTCTTCCTTGTCATCGCCGTCAATGCATACGGGGAAGACTGGCCACAGTGGATGGGTCCAGGACGCGACAACGTTTGGAGTCCGACAGGCACGCTGACTGGTTTTGGGAGCGACAGTCCCAAGAAACTTTGGTCCGCAAAAATTGGTAGTGGGTATTCGGGTGTTGCAGTGGTCGGCGAACGAGTTTTCGCGACTGACTTTGTGACGAAAGAAAATGTAAAGGTCGATAACTTTGGTCGGAAACCATTCGCTGGAACTGAACGCGTGCTTTGCTTCAACGCCAAGACAGGCACCGAGATTTGGAAACATGAGTATCCTGTAACGACGACGGTTTCCTATCCAGCTGGGCCTCGATGCACTCCTGTCGTCGATGGTGATCGAGTCTATACGCTTGGTGCGGAAGGCCACTTAGCATGTTTGGATGTTGCATCGGGAAAACGTATTTGGGATATCGAACTCACGCAGGCCTACGGAGCGAAGTCTGCACTCTGGGGTTATGCCGCTCATCCAATGATCGACGGTCCTCGATTGTTGACGCTAGCAGGAACCCAGGGAAGCCAAACAGTGGCTCTTGATAAGATGACAGGTAATGAAATTTGGAAGTATGGAACCGCATCCGAACAAGGTTACTCGCCACCTACGATCATCCAATCGGGTGGAAAGCGGCAGTTGATTTTGGCTAATCCTGACGCTGTCAATTCGGTAAATCCTGAAACGGGTGAACAGTATTGGTCGGTTCCTTATGAGGCGAGCAATGGTTCCATCATCATGTCGCCAATTCAAGTTGGCGAGTATCTTTTTGTTGGTGGGTATAGTAATCGCAACTTGATGCTAAAGCTTGATCAGGACAAGCCGGGTGCAAAGGCACTTTGGAGGGACAAAGCCAAATATGGAATGTCACCCGTCAACGTTCAGCCGATGGCAATTGGGAATCTAGTTTATGGATGCGATCAAAGTGGCGAGATGATGGCCTTTGAAGTGCCGAGCGGAAAACGTCTCTGGGAAACGTCGAAGCCAGTCAGCGAGCGACCTCAAGGCTCAGGAACGGCGTTCGTAATCCGCTACCAAGACCGATTCGTGTTGTTTAACGAAAGTGGAGAATTGATCGTTGCGGAGATGGATGCTAAAGGGTACCGCGAACTATCGAGAGTCAAGCTGATCAAGCCAACGAATAACGCCTTCGGTCGCGAAGTCGTGTGGTGTGCGCCTGCGATGGCCAACGGTGCAATCTACATCCGCAATGACGAAGAATTGCTAGCGTTCGAGTTGATTTCGCCTTAGTCTCTCCGACAGGGGAGCGACGATCCGCTTTGGCTTCCTGTCTTGAGTGTTCAACGAGTTCAGCTTAAGCTGACGCGTCAGAAATACTGGAGTGATTTGTGTTCTGAGGCATTAGCAGGAGGCTAGCGATGACCGAGTGGATCGAACATGACGTTTTTACTGACTTTGGTCCAGATCGTTTGATGCCACATCCTACCGCTTCCTTACGGTTCGTGGATCACGAACGTACGGATGGCTTGCGAGATGAAGTCCGACGTTGGGCCCCCAAAGTACCTGGTGTCTACGGAATGATCGATGCAGTAGGGCGGTTGATCTACGTCGGCAAATCCAAGGCACTTCGAAATCGGTTGCTCAGTTACTTCATGCCGACGCAAGAGGAAGAGAAAAGCGGTCGGATCGCTCAGTCAGCTTGTCGAATTGTTTGGGAGACTCAGCCAAGCGAGTTCGCGGCCTTGCTTCGCGAACAGCACTTGATTCGCAATTTTCGTCCACGCTTTAATGTCCAAGGTGTTCCGCAACGACAGCGAAGTGTGTTTCTTTGCCTTGGTCGTAAGCCAGCTGAAACCTTCTATATCTCACGCGATGTCGATCCTAAAGCCGTCGCCTGGGAAGGGCCTTTGATGGGTGCCAATCGTGTTACTCGTGTTGCAGAAGTGCTCAATCGCTTCTTTCAACTGCGCGATTGTTCGAACAAGACGAAGTTTCAATTCTCGGGTCAGCTTCAGCTATTCGACCTTGAGATTAGGCCGGGTTGCGTTCGCCATGAAATTGGAAATTGTATCGGGCCGTGTGTTCAAGGCTGTTCGAGAGCGGCATATCAAAAGCAAGTCGATCTCGCTTCGGATTTTCTAGTTGGCCGTGATGAATTTATTTCAGTTGAGATTGAACGACTGATGAAGACTGCAGCAGAAGGGTTGCATTTTGAGCAAGCCGGAAGGTATCGAGATGATTTGAAGTTAGTCAAATGGATGGTTAACCGACTTCAGGATCATGCTCGTGCGCGGGAGCAACTGACTTGTATTTATCCGGTCCAGGGTTGCGACCAGCGTCCGATTTGGTACTTGATTCGTCGCGGAGTTGTCGAGCATGCGTTGGAAGCACCCAAGTCGAGTCGTATCACCAAGACACTGGAGAAACAAATACGTCATTGGCACGAAAGCGACAATACGGTTGGCACAGGTTACGTCCGTTGTGAGGAAAACCTGGCAATTGTCAGCGGCTGGTTTCGTAAGAACACAGTCGAGCAACGCATGCTTCGCCGCGTAACGGGCGAACCTCTTCTTTCGCAGCCTGCTCCTCAACAGCGCTTGGGCGATTCAAAAATGTGTGGCTGACGATTCCTTGAGGCTTACTTGACTAGTTTCGAATCCTTCATACACTTTGTCATGAATCGGGAAGCATTTCAGAATGCAGTCCTGAACAAAAGTGCTGCGGCTGTGGCGAAATGGCAGACGCGCTAGCTTGAGGTGCTAGAGCCCGCAAGGGTGTGGAGGTTCGAGTCCTCTCAGCCGCACTTATTTATCACGATCTCGTCAAAACGAGTGCAAAATGAGTTCTCCGCATCGTTTGGCTGATATCCCTGAAGCTTCTTTAACTCCCATCCAGGGTTGGCATAGCGGCCATTATTTTTATCGCTGGAATCGAGCGATACTGAATCCCATGTCAGAGGATTCGAATATGATGGCTCAAGGAATTCAAGCTTTTAGAGAGGCTTTGAATCCTAGTGAGGCAGCTCGTCCCGAGCGATTCCAGAGCTTTATTGTTAGTGGCCACAAGGCAGACTTTGGGCTAGTAATGATGTCACCTGATCCGCTCAAGATAGATCGAATGCATCAAAAGCTGATGAGTGGTCCATTGGGGGCTGCGATCGAGCCGACCTACTCGTTCGTATCGGTTTCGGAGGTAAGCGAGTACTTGCCTACAAAGGAGCAGTACGCCCAGAAGTTGCTTCGGACAGGCGAGACCGAGGAATCGCCAGCCTTCAAAGCAAAGGTATCTGCATACGAAACTCGATTGCCGATGATGCTTGCTCAGCGATTGGCTCCAGAGTTCCCTCAGTGGCCAGCGATGTGTTTTTATCCGATGAATAAATCGCGGAACGTCGGGGCTAACTGGTTCTTACTTCCGTTCTCACAACGAACGGAAATGATGGCCGAACACGCTCAAAGCGGTATGGCTTTTGGCGGCCGAGTAACTCAGTTGGTCACCGCCTCGGTTGGTTTAGACGACTGGGAATGGGGAGTGACTTTGTGGGCGAAGAACCCTCAATATCTCAAAGATATTGTATATACGATGCGATACGATCAGGCTAGCGCGCGGTTTGGGGAGTTTGGTCCATTCTATACGTGCTATCTAGCAGATGCTCAGGCGATCCTTTCGCACTGCTGCCTTGAACCGAATGCAAAATCGCAATAAGGTCTTCCATCTCTCCGAGTATTTGGGCTTCTGCTGGTACGACGGATTCGGGCGAGTCTGACAAGGCAAATTCGAGATCCGCGGAAGACTGAAAAAAGGCGTCTCGAGAATTGGCCAGCCTGTCTAAACTTGTGACTGCGAAATCGATCCCTCCAGTGTCGTCGTTCGCGAAGACATAAGGCGAACAAGTAGTGCCGAAGTAATCGAAATTGAGCAACTGAAATGCCATTGCCGGATATCGATAGGATGGATTGTGTTCTAGCATTTTTGTTCTAACTCGCTTGGAAGCAATAGGTTCGACGGTCAGCACGGTTTGAGTTGGTACATTTGAGTTGACACAGGTTCCCGTCGTTATGAACCGGGCAACGCCTCTTCAAACTGTAGGAAAGTTAGGTCGATATTCCGATTTGTCAAAGGTTTTCAAGCCTTAGTTGATAAGTTTGCATGAGCTTGGCGTCGCTGCATGGTTTTCAGGATGGGTGCTCGCTCGAACCAAAAACTTCTAAAATCTTTAGGTATCTAGGCGAGAGCCCAGCATCGAACATATATGGACGTGCGGACTGTATCGATAAATCTGAATCTTTTGTGCGAACTTTCTCTGAGGGTCCTGCCGATAAATCCGACTATGACGGGTGACAAGGCGTCGTTTCGTGGACGTCACTGTAGAACCCGTAGTAAGGCCACCGCTGGTTTGCCTAGCAATAGGTAAGTCCGAGTTTGGGGGGTGGCTAACATTATTCGCCTTAGCGGACGAATAATTTACCAGTGTGCCGCTGGAGATTAATCCATGAAGTTGCTCAACCTTTGGTCTCAAAACCTTTCCGTAGGACTCGCTGTTGCGGCCTGCGTCTCGCCAGCGTTCGCTGATGGGACAATGTCGAAAGGTGGAAGCGTATTCAAGCCTGCGAGCTTTGCTAGCATCAAAAAAGATGCTCAAGAGGCAAGTTACGCCGGCTCGCAGAACGCTGCGATGCCACCCGATTT
>Ga0335395_10001575_pt1 | contig 14261 bp, 14 predicted proteins | sample MAT02_FD_205744 | JGI IMG/M metagenome (GOLD analysis project Ga0335395, IMG submission 205744) | Freshwater microbial communities from Lake Fryxell liftoff mats and glacier meltwater in Antarctica - MAT-02 (spades assembly) (version 2) ...
CGGTCGCCTCCATGAGATACGTATTCAGGAGCTCTGAAAGCTGTTCGAACTGTGGCCAGAGGATTTCATTCATCACCTTCCCTCCGCACTTGATCATCACGGTGGAATACTTCTGCCGATAGCGGCGGAATGGTTCGAGCCCCATCTTCCGGGCAAGCGCGCAGAAAACCTGCCGCTTCCAGGGATCGGGCAAGGATATCTGAAATTCCAGCTCTTGTTCCGGCAGGCTTGTCAGTTGCTTCGACAATCGCCCGAGCGCATCAAGGGCCGCATCCGCCTCCCCTTTGTGACTGGTGTTTTGAAAAAGCGCCTCCACCTTGCGCATTTTCTCCAAAATCTCGTCGCGTGTCATCATGTCAAAGGGCTGGTAATTGAAAATGGATCAGGACTTCCTCACTCAACCTGCATTGAACCAAGGATTCGTGAGCATCTCGTCGAAGCACCCCTCCAACGTAAGCCGCATCCCTCCCATGTCCATCCACTGATCGTTGTGGCGGCGTGCCCACACGCTCCACCCATCCCTGCTGAAGTATCCAAAGCGAGCCAGCGGCAATTCGAAGAATGGCGATAACGCCTTGGGGTGAGGGCAAGCGTATCTGGTCATGAATATCAGGTAAGCCCCGTGCCACTTCACCGACACATCGACCATGTAATTGAATTGCGCATCGGCGGGCGCGGGGCGTATCACCACGGCCTTGAAGACTTCATCAAGGAATTTCTGCGCCTCGGCCTTGATCTCCTCCTTTTGAAACGCGGAGAGCTTGCACTTCGGAGGGGTGTTCGTGAGCATCCAGACTTTGCGTGGCATGGGAGTGAGGGAAAAGATTGGGTGGTGGAATCTCTTTTGGAGAGTTTTGAGATTCTTGTCAATTCAGTCGGTGGAATCGGGCAGGGCATCTACATTTGAAGAAATTCAACCGCAGATGAACTCAGATGCACGCAGATGGAAGAAGGGATAAGAGGCAAAAGCTGAAAACTGACATGCTGAAATTGGATTCTCTGGCCTCTGGCTTCTTCATTTCTCTTAAAATCTGAGTTCATCTGCGTAATCTGTGTTTCCAATCTGCCCACTGATCACTGATCACTGATCACACGGCACTTTTTCAACACATTCCAACCCGGCCGGCTCTGCCGCAAGGGCGCACACGCGTGCCTGTCGTTCTCCACATGCGCCAATACCTCAAACCCCGCCATCTCAAGACCAAGCGCCTGCCCTCCGGCCCCGGAACAGATCTCGATGCAGGTGGGGCTGGTGGAATTGATCGGTTTTTGGTTAATTTGTTCTTTTGAACAGTGTTTGGGATTCTTGTAAAGTCGCTGTTTGGAATGGGAGGCTCAGGATTCAGAAAATGTTTAAAAGCGACACCTGACCCCAGTCACGGGACTCGGAATGAGTTTCAGGCAGGCCGAAATTTTGCGTTGGGTTGCATATGGCAAGACGAACGAGGAGATCGCGAGAGTGCTTGGGATAAGCCTTTTTACAGTAAAGGCGCACCTCCGGGCCATTTTCCCGATACTCATGGTGTAAAATCGCAATGCGGCTGCGGCAGTTGCCTGGCAGGCTTGGCAGAAGGCAACAGTTGTTCGGCGAGAGGGTGTCGGGATAAGGACATGATCTTCAGATAAATTAGCCGACATGAGCGTAATTCTTGACGGCTACAGCTATTGTGGCACAGTCATGGCATGAAATCCCATGTCAGTGCTACCATTGATGCAGGCCTTCTCGTAGAGGCGGATCGGTTCGGGCGTCAGGAGCGACGGTCGCGCAGCCAGGTGCTTGAAATGGCTTTGGAACAGTTTCTACAGAGGAACGCACCAGCGTCCGATCAAATCGTAACTTCGCCGGGCCGTTTCGAAGGCAAATTCAGCCGGGAAGAAACCTATGAACGTTGAGGAACTGACGGGGCGGGTCTTGGTCGATACCAACGTCCTAATCTACGCGACTCTGGCTGCTGATCCCCGGCACGAGCGGGCGCGACTGGTTCTCGCGCAACGTTTGCGCCCGGAGATCGAGCTTTTCATTTCTGTGCAAAATCTCGCCGAGATGTATCCAAACCTCACCGGCCCGAAAAACAAGCCCCCGGACAGCCCGGAGCTGGCACGCGAGAAAATCCGGTCTATCGCCAGGTTGCGGGGCATCATGACCCTGCCGCTGACGGTGGAAACCACGCACCTAGCCTTGGATCTGTGCGTCGAGGGAGGCATCACCCGGCAGGACTATTTTGACCGACAGCTCGCCGCGCTCATGATCCGCGAAAACATCCCGGTAATCCTAACGGAGAACACGGTAGATTTCGCAGGCATCGCCCACATCAGGCCTATCAATCCATTCGAGTAGCCCATGAATTGACCCCAAATACGTGAAAGCGGCAGCCTGTCCGCCATAGCCTTGCGCGTAGGCGGAACCCGCCGCAAGTAGCTGGGGATTCCAGCCCCAGGCCGTTGCGGGAGGCATCCTGCCTCCCGAGATTCTCCCGTCCCGGCAAGCCGGGGATGAGTTGGAACTGGACCAAAATTTTCTGCAAAGTCTTTTCCAAACGGAACCTCGCGCGTCAATTCCCCCGTCTCCTCCGCACCGCTGCAAATTAGCTCCTCTATGACCTCCCCGACTTCTGAAAAATCTAGGAAATCCGGAGAAAACTTGCGGGAAATGTTTAAATCCGACTCCTGACCCCTAACATGGGACAGGGAAAACAAAGCCGTTTTAGGGGCCAATGCTTGTTAGTCGGGACTGCCCCCGCCGCATTCGCCCCTCTTTGACATGCGGCCTGCGGCGAAGGTGGCGCGCTACCGCCGGGAGCGCACGCCAAAGGATCGCGAAAGGACAGCCCACGAAACGACCGTCCGGCACCCTTGGAATCCAGCTTCCACCCCGCTTTGTCATACGGCCTGCGGTGAGGCCGCGCTATCTGACCCCGCTTCTCCGCCAGCGGTCGCAGCACTCGCTTCTTCGAAATCCGTTCCTGCATTCTTTCAAGATTTGCACACTGCCCCCATTTTTCCGGAGAAAACTTGTGAAAAATGTTTAAATCCGACACCTGACCCCAAACAGGGATTTTATAAAAAATATTGAAATGAGACACCCAACCCCACACGCAGATTATTGAAATGTTTTAATCTGGCACCTGACCCCAACATGTCACGATACTCTTTTCTTGTTTCCGAACACCCCCCTTTTCACCGCCCTCCGGTCTAGCCCAACGGCTTTTTCAGGAGCCTCCCGCCAAAAGCAAATCCCTAGCAATCACACGCCGAGCCACTTCCGCTGCCTCTTGGATTTCCAAACAGCGATGTATGTTGCTTTGATCCAGTAGCTCGTCGGAAAGATAAGCGTCATATTTTTCCCGATGCTTCTCGGGGATTTGTTTCGCAAGTTCAAGCGGATCGAAATGTGAGCCAGCTATCTTGCTGAAGTGCGCACGCAGGGTCTCCTCGTCGGCTTCGTAGCGAAGAGATAGATGCCGTTTGTCGACCCGAAGTCCATCGGCGCGCGCACACAGCTCGAAAGTCCGCATGGTTCGTGTGCCTACCCATGGATAAAAATCCGCATGCATTCCGTTCTTGAGGATCAAGCCCTGGTCCAGTCCGGAAGTCCGGAAAAGCAGTCTGGCGGCGGTGAGTAGCTCCGCCGCATCTTCATGCAGGTATGGATAGGCAAGCTCAGTTGATAGCGCTGCCTTCATTTCTTGAAAGACGCGGCTGTGTATTTCCCCTCCGCTACCCAGAAACACCGGCTTCTTGAAGCCTTTCGCGGGAACAACTTCGACCAGGCGCTTTCGTGATTCGATATCCGTGACCTTCCACCGCCTTCCATTTAGAAGCAGATGCTCGCCAACGGGCGGGACTGATTCGCCGGGGATGCGTCCTATGGTTTCCTGGGCGCAACGAACAGAAAAGTCCTCTCCGCCTGAGAATGCTGCGTAGAAATCCCGTCCGCCAGCAATCGCCTCTCCATCCGGCGTCAGTATCACGGTGCCGTCTGCCATTTGCTGGATTAACTCAGAGTGTCCGAGGGAACGGAGGATTTTCGCGAATGTTGATGTATCTATATGATTGAATGCTCCATTCCCACAAAGCACGTCGTGGATTCGGCTGGCTTTGCTTCCTCCCGTTTCCTTCAGGACGCTTAGCGTCTGGTGGATTAAGGTGCTGTAGCCCGGGCCGCCTGAGTCAGTCGGTTCCAACCATTTGGCGACCATCAGTTCGATCAATGCAATACATCGCAAAAGCTGCGGACAGAGCAACTCGTCGAGCGGACTGTTGATGGTGGGTTGCGGATCGAGCGAATACATCCGAAGGATCGCGGACTCTCCCTGCTTCCTGCCGGATCTTCCGACACGTTGCACCAGCGAGGAAACGCTCCACGGCGGACCCAACTGACCGACTGCCTGAACGCTGCCGATATCAATGCCCATTTCCAAAGTACTGGTGCAAAAGGCGGTTAGCGGTTCCTTCTTTTTCAAACGTGATTCCACGTCTTCTCGAACCTCCTTCGACAGGGAGCCGTGGTGGAGCACGAAGGGGTTGCGGGACCATTTTTCCTCCCTCTCCAGCTCGTGGATGCGATCCGCCAACATCTCGGCAAGCGACCGGCTGTTGGTGAAAATGAGGTTGGCGTTTTTCCGGAAGACCCTGGCGAGTTCGGCCGCCAGTAATCTGTGCTCGGTGATTTCACTGATATCCACGCCGTCGCCCTCCTTCTCATCCGGAATCCGAGTTCCGGCTTGGAGCTGAACTGCAACGTCCGAGATCAGTCCGGCCGCTTCCCGTGCGCCTTCGATCAGACGTTTGGTCTTGTGACGCGGTTTGGATGGATAAGCGCGAAGGCCTACCTTGATGGATCTTTCCCCGCCCTCATCAACAAGCACGCGGACGCTATCCGGGTAAGGATGGTTGAGGAATAGGCTCGCTTCGTTGAAATCAGCAAGGGTCGCGGAAAGCCCGAGTCTTCTTGGTCGCTTCCCAATATGTTGTTCAATTCGTGCAAGCAAGCTCCTGAGGTGGGTTCCACGGACATCGCCAATGAACGAGTGTAGCTCGTCGATCACGACGTATTCGAGACGAGAATAAATCCGAGAAATTTGGTTTCCATAGTTGATGAAATTCGATTCGAGCGACTCCGGGGTAATGAGAAGAACTCCGCCCGGATTCTTGCGGAATTCCTTTTTCGCCGTGGCGGAAACGTCGCCATGCCAGCGGTGGACGGGGATGTCCGCATGGCGGCAGAGTTCCTCCAACCTGCCGAACTGATCGTTGATGAGCGCTTTGAGCGGGCCGATATAGATCGCGCCGACACTCCCCGGTGGTGCCCCAACAAGCTGCGAGAGCACCGGGAGGAACGCCGCTTCTGTCTTGCCGGAAGCGGTAGCTGCCGAGAGTATGAGATCGGATTTTGAATCGGAAAAAGCTTGGATTGCGTCGACTTGAAGCGGGCGCAACTCGTCCCAACGTTGGTCATAGAGGGCCTGCCTGATCGCCGGGTGCAGCAGCTCGAAGGAGGTCATGGATCAAAGTTTAAAACTCGCCAGATCGTCTTCGTCTTCTGCTGCTTTTCCGCCGCGCGCCAGAATTTCCTCTGTCGATGATGGCTGCTCCTGTTTTGTCATAACGTCAGCGGTACCGAGGACGTCCTGCCAGGTTTTGCCCGGATTCTGGCTCAGGATGTTGAGCAATCCTACAAATGACCGCACGATATCCCTGGGTGTTAGGAAAAAATCCGCGCCCAGCGTCTCGTACGCTTTGTGAAGAATGGCCTTGATACCCTCGTCGGGAACCTTTCGCGCGGTAGTATCTCCTTCCGCATCGACGACGGAAATATTCCGGAGCAGGACGAATAGATCCTCGGGTGACATGGGCTGGAGGCGGATGACCGGACCGGAAAGATCCACCAGCCCTTCCCTAGCGAGTTGGTTTTCCGACAAGCGGGTCCTCAAGGCCTCATAGGAAAATAGTCCGCGGCGCTTGTCTTCGAGGCACTCGTCTGTTCCTGCTAGAACGAAACCGATACCTGCGCAGCCGCCTTGGACGCTATCGTTTAGCAAGGTAAGAATCGCCTCTAAATTCGCAGTACGTGAGCGGGTGCTAGGCAGGCGATGTGTCAGTACAACGAGTTCGTCGAGTTGAACGAGAAGGCCTCCGTAGCCTGCCTTCCGACAGAATGCGGCGAGTAATTTCAAACTCTCTAGGATATCGGAATCTCCAATGATTCGGCGGACTCCGAGAGCCTGGCGAGCTTCGGTTTTCGTCGTGTATTCGGCGCGCAACCATCTCACCGCGGCGGCTTGGAGCGTCTGGTCTCCCGACTCCCATGCCCGGTAGTAGGTTGCGAGAACTTCAGCGAATTCGAATCCCCCCACGTGTTGTTGCATCTCGGAAAGGTCGCTGCGCAAACGGGACTCCACTTCTGTTGCATTCCCACCGGCGAGTTTCACTGCCTGCTGAATTCCGGAAATCCACTGCATCAGCATGGATTCAAGTGCTCCACCCTCGGGTTTTGCCCGCGTCGCAAGATTCCTCACCATTTCGCTGTAAAGTGCCTGCGCCTCACCTCCGCCGGCTTGCAAACGTCGTTCCATCGTGAAATCCGCCTGGACCACCGCGAGGTCTTGCTTCAGAGCGACAGTCCGGACGAGGTTCAGGAAAAAGCTTTTCCCGCTGCCGAACCTTCCGGCGACGATTCTGAATGAGGAACCTCCGTCTTTGATCCGGGAGATATCGGAGAGCAGCGCGTCGGTTTCGGCCATGCGTCCCACCTGGATGAGATGGAGTCCTTGGCGCGGAACAAGCCCGGCTTGGAGCGATTGCAATACGGCATCGCGTTCGCGTCGTTTGATTTTGGTTATCATGTTGTGGTGAGAAGTTCGGGTAGGATTTCCCGGTAGATCGCGAATGTTCCGTCACCGCGATCCTCAAGGAGGAAATCGCCAAGTTCCTCGTCGGACCAGGAGTTGATGGTATCCACCACGGCCACCGGGAGCAGGTGCCGGGTTTCCGCAATCTCGGTGAGACTGGCGGATTCCAAAGTCTCCCCCTCGGAGAGGATGGCGACCAGAGCGGGTCTGTAAGCCGCGTCGAGTGTTTCCATCCATTCGGGGAATTCGTCCGGATATACTTCGGGAGGCGGTTCCTCTTCGATCTCGACATCTTCGTCCGCAAGGGCCTCCGCCAGCATTTTTACAACCTGATCGGTCTCTTCGGTGATCGCTAAAATGCGAGCCATATCGAGGGTGAACCCGCTCGCGATCTCAGGTTCATCGCCTTGTCGTGGTGGCAGTGATTCGCCTTTCTTCGCAGGAGATTTTTTCCCGGAAACCGTGACGGTGGCGAATTCCCTGTCCTCTTCCAAGATGTCATCCAGGAGGGTTGCGGGAAGTTCGAACGCTTGCGCGATCCGCATAAGGCTGCGCCGCTCGTCACTTGTGATGATCTCGTCTACTCCGGCTACGTGGACAAGCAGGCGGAAAACGGTTGGCCGATTCGCAGGCTTCACGCCTTTGGCGATTTTAGATACGAGCCTGCTGGCGACTCCGGTGTCGCGTAAGAGCGCAGCTTCCGTAGCCGCGAACATTTCGAGGGTCGCAGGATCGGTAACGCGTTTCTCCACCGCATCATGGAAAATCCTCAGCTCATTCTCATCTACTGATCCGTCTGCGGCGGCGATGGCGACTGACAGATAAAGCAACCGGAGAAGGCCGAGGATTTCAGGTGGATGACTAGTTCCTAAATTTATTCCCACGACAGCGACCTCTTGCGAATTACTCAAAGGCAGGGTCAGCAAGCGAGGGTCCGGCGCGATTCCGTATCCCATGCTTTCGGCCAGCTCCGCGATGGTGTTACTTTGCACGGCGGTGAATGTCTGCCTGTCCGGCAACCCGACGAGATCGGCCAAAGCTCTCACCGGAACGAAGAAACGCGCCTCTTCCTTGAGGGAGGCCTGTAGCAGTTGATCCATCTTATCAAGTAGCGGATGAACATGGGAGGATTTCACATCCTCGGGGAGAGCGAGATAGGCTTTGAGGAGACTTGCGCCTTCGGAGCCTCCCGATTTTCCGATTTTGTGGATGGCTCTGGAAAAGCCGGACAACTCGTCAATGCAAGTATTCCAGATTTTGGGCAACTCCTTGAATTGGGCGCGTAGGCCGTGGACATTCGGGACTAGGACTGAAAACGGCTGTTCCCGGTGGCTGCGGTAAGATAGAGATGCGTTGGCCGGTCGGTAGCTGACTTTGCGTGGGTTTTTCCCGGCGCGTATGGATAGCCCTGTCGGATATTTTTCCTCGAAACGCTTCCTGAAAAGGGTGGGAAATGTCTCTCCCGTGCGCTCAACAACTACACTGCGTTTTGACAACTCGTGGCCCCCCGCAAGCCGAAGAGCCAGCGACCAGTCCAGCGTTTCTCCCCTCGCGTAGAGGCATCCGAGAACCAAGGTCAGGGCGAGTTCACTTGCGCGGTCGCCGCAGATTTCCAGAAGTGAAGGAATGGCGTTCGCGTAATGATCCATTCCCCGTTTGTAGGATGCGTAATGAAGGAAATCCCCAAGATACGAGACTAGAGAGCCGGATCGCCCGTCATGGGCGTATTGCCGCAAGAGTTCGCAAACCTCCTCAATCAGGGCGGGATCAGTGTCCCCATCGATCAGAACCCGCCGTTCTATGCCATAGAAGAAGAGGAACACATACCCAGTTTCCACCGACAAGGGATCTGAGGCCCTCCTCCCGTGGGAAAGCCACTGGAGGTAAGTCGCCCTCTGGTCGTCAGATAAGTTTGAGCAGGAAGGCCAGTAGGGAATTTCGCGCCCGCTGGAGGCGACCGGAGTTCCGACATTCTGCTTGAGATATATAGTCGAGGGTTCGGTCTCCCAGGTGGGGTTTCCAGAAGAGGTATATACCATCCCTGGAACGACAAAGCCGGCTTGTCGGAATGACTGACCGGGTGGCATCCAAATATGGCGTGGCTTCGGAGCAGAGGACTGGGTGGAAACCGTTTCTCGGAAATGAAGCGGAGGTGCCGTTACCTTCCCGCGTTTTGCTTGGGCGACAGGTCTTCCTCCCTTCTTTTTATCCTTTGCAGTAAGTTGGGAGAGAATCAAGCCGGCGATAAGTCCGACTATCATGCCAACAAATCCTCCGACCACCGCGCCTGCCACCCCGGAAATGATGCATATAAATACTCGCACGCAGGCACTTTGTAGAATTCATCAACCGTTGTCCATAATTGAAACAACCCCCTTTTCCCCGCCCTCCGGTCTGACCCAGCGGCTGTTTCAGGACCGCCCGTAAAAAGCAAATTCCTAGCAATTTATGTCCCCATGAATTACTAGCTCAGAGCCGATTAGCCACCCTCTACGCCAGTCGTAGGGGTCAGGAGCTGCATTGCAACATTACGATGGTTCATGCAGGCTTCTCGATCTGGGTTTGCAGCTCTGGCGGTAGCCCATCCCAAAGCTCGGGGTGGGATTCGACGAGTCGCGAGATGTCGCCGAGATGTTTGATGCGTTTGCTCTGCCTGCGTTCGACTGCGCTCCAGGCTTTGATTTTCCCGGCCAGGGTATCGTGTAGAGAGGCGACACGGAGCAGTATTCCATGCACATCCGCAGGGACGGCGCGGGCGGCGAAGTCGCGATAGAAATCGTCGGTGCTGAGTTGCATGCTGACCTTGGAGCTGCCCTTAAAATTCACCGACCACTCGAAGGTGGAGGAGGCGAAGCCCTCGGCTTCGAGGAGTTCGACGGCTTTCGGGATCGAGTCCGTGGTGACGACGAAATCCACATCCTGAGTGACCATGGGCTCCTCCGCCCAATGGTTGACGGCCACGCTACCGATGGCGCACCAAAGGATATCCGCCCGCTCAAGGCAGATGACAAGGCGCATGACATCGTCCGTGCCGCCTGCTGTCTGCCAGTCGTAGAACCGTTTCGCTGTCATGGATGGATGCTGCGATGATCCCGGGGATTTGGCGAGAATTCTTGTGAGATTACCGGAGGATGGAGGGGATGTGGATCATTTGAGACGCTTCACGCTTCCCGCCGCAAGCAGGGTCCGCATTTGGGTGATTGCGATGTCGTTGAGGGTGGCAAGACGGTCGGGTTGTGGCAGGCCTTGGCGGATGAGCACGGAGTTCAGGCTTTCGAGGTTGGTGAGGAAAAGAAGTGCCGAGTGAGTAGTGATCAGTGATCAGAAAAGAAGCAGCGGGATTGGCGTCGCGCCATTGTTTGGCGGTTTGGCCGAAAAGGGCGACGTTGAGTAGATCCGCCTCGCTGGCATAGACGGCGGAGGCTGGAATTGGGAAAAAGCTGAAATGAAGAGGATGAGGAGTGCCGAGTGATCAGTGATCAGTGATCAGTGATCAGTGATCAGTGATCAGAAAAGAGGTTGGTTGTGCGGAATTTGGGTTCCTGCGTGGCACGGCGGGCGACAGGTAGCTGGGAATGGTGGACTCAATGTAAACGGTTTCCATTTTTTGATGAGGTGGGGTGGGATGAGGGTGTCTTTGATGGCGTCGGCGTGGATTCTTGTAATTCTAATTCCATCGAATTCGATGGAATTAGAATTGGGATTGCGGAGGTGGATGGGAGGAGCTTTGCGCGGTTCTTTAGCACCGCAGTGGCTGGCGTCGTAAATGTGGTGTTTGTGATGGCGGAGCTGCGGATCGTAGAGATCCCGCGAGGTATTGCTCATCGCAGGGGCGGCGTAGGCCAATGCTGTCAGATTAAGACTTTTTTAACCGCAGATGGACGGGATAAACACAGATGAAGAACACAGATAGAACAAAAGAAATCGAGTTTTCTGCAGGATCTGATCCCTCTTGCATCTGCGTGTATCCTGTCAATCTGTGGTTTGATTGCTCCAAATTATTGCTTAAACGGACGGTATTGGGCGGCGTAGGCGGAGAAGTCGCCTTTCGCGAGATCGAACAGGCGCGCCGCACGGGCGAGGGCTTCTTGCGCAGCCATCTCGATTTCAGCGTGGGGTAAGCCGGGGATGTTATCGAATTCTCTGGCGATCTTTGCCGCGAGTGGCAGAAGTTCTTTTACCAAGGTTTCCATTCCTGGTGGAAGTCTAGCGTGAGTAAGCAAGACAAGGCTGGGCTTTGGTTTTCCTAGCCCGTCTGGTGCCGGAGATTGAGGAAAAGGATGGCGTAGTGGATTGGTCGCAAAGTGTGGCGATGAGGGATCTCAGTCCGACCCAAAAGCCTCTCACGAACGGGCAACTGAAGGAAATTTTCGACCACATCGACGGATGACGAAAATTGCTGCCGATACCAGCTTCCTGTTTTCCTCCTACGGCAAGGATGGCATCACCAAAAAGTCCCGTGGTTTGTCCAAGTCTCTGGGAAAGGCAATAGGACGATTCCGACCCATTTAGATCCGCCCAACCTAGATTCTTCACCTCATGGAGAAAGGATAAGCATTTCAAGCTCCAGCAGGCGTTTACCACTAAGTTCGAAAAACTTGGCACTAGGCGGGCTTGGAACGAGCGGCAGTCTGACCCGATGCCGACCGCCCGGCCTGCACGACGCTGCCGGAGCCGCCAATCCGCGTCGAAACACCTCCTCCGCCACCTCGCGGAGTTTTCGCCCCTCACGCACGGCCCGGAACTTCATTTCCCGAACCAGATCCTCGGGCAGATCAATCGTGGTTTTCATGCACGCAGCTTTCCAGCTTTCCAGCTTTCTGTCAACCGGGAAGTGATTTGAAATAGAGGGGGTACAAAACAAAGTTTGAAATAATGTTCGTTGATAATTAACGAGTTGAAAAATTTTAACCATCAAAATCCATCGAAAACACCCCATTTTTAGCCAGAAATCGTGGAAATCTAGGGTGCACAAAGAAACTTGGGTTAGTTTCATTCGCGACCTCCAGATTTCGACTTCGCCCACATCTGGCCTTGCGATTCGCCATGGGCGGGCGTTGAATTCGCGCGCCTTCAATGTATTTGCTGAAAAAAGTCATCCAACTCCGGGAAAAATCCCATCCGGATCACGAAAAGCCGTTTCTCGACCACATCGAAGACCTACGGGTGATGATCACCCGCATCGTGATCACCCTGATCATCGCGATGGGTGCCTGCTTTGTCTATAATGCCGAGATCATGGCCTTCTTCCGCAAGCCTGTGGACGAGGTGATGCGCAAGCAGCTTGAAGCCACCCTCCCGGAAAATGCCCCCAAGCCCCTCACCACAGAACTTTGGAAAGCGGCCCTCAAACTTGAAACTTCCATCTCCAGCCTCAACCCGCCTGAGCGCGAAATTTTCCTCAAAACCCTCAACGATCCCAACCTCGCCTTCCATGCCAGCTCGATCACCCTGCTGCGTGCTGCCATGGCGCTGCCTGAGGCCCAGCGGGAAAATTTCATCACCGCGCTCGATCAGGATCCGATCCTGAAATCTCAGGTCAAATCCCTCCTCAAAACCCACCCCAAGACCGATACTCACACCCAAGGCAATCTCAATATGATGTCCGCCTTGAGGCCCACCGAGGGCTTCATGTTATCGATGAAGCTCTCCTTCGTCGCCGGCATCGTCGTCTCCTTTCCGCTACTATTGCTGTTCATCCTCCAATTCATTCTTCCCGGCCTCCACAGCCACGAGAAACGGGTGCTATGGCCTTCCATGATCATTGGCTTCGGGCTTTTCCTCGCGGGTTCCGCCTTTGCCTACTACCTCGTTCTGCCCAAGGCCCTCCTGTTTTTCTATACTTGGAGCGGAGATATGGGGATTTCTAACGATTGGCGGATCGGTGAATACATTTCCTTTGCCACCCAGTTCACCCTGCTTTTCGGGGCATCCTTTGAGCTCCCCGTGGTCGTGATGGTGTTTGTAAAACTTGGCCTCCTCACCTATGACACCATGTCGAGGACGCGCTCCTATGCCATCCTCGCCATTTTCGTAGCAGCGGCCATTCTCACGCCTACGCCAGACATTCCCACCATGCTGCTCATGGCCACGCCCATGATCGTGCTCTACGAAATCTGCATCTGGCTCGCCTACTTCGATCAGAAGAAAAACCGCCTCAAGGAAGAAACCGAAGCCCGCGAACGCATTGAGCGGATGCTCGCCGCCGAGGAAAAACGCCAGCAAGAACAAGCCCTCAATCCCGACTCAGAAGACACCGCAGAGGATCGCCACCACGATTACGACTCCAGCGATGACCACCACGATCCACACTCCCACCGCTCCGGCGACGACGGCTGGCATGATGAAATCCCTCAGACAGATCCCTACGCACCTTACGATGACACGACCCCCGAAGCCAGGCTACCTGATGAAATCCCCCCTCCTGACGAGCCTAATCCGCGTAAAGATCCCTAATCAACTCCGGGCAAAATGACACCACCCAAGGCTCCCCAACAAGCCACCGCCCGCTCTCCATTCGCAGGCTGCGCCATCTTCATTGCGGCCGTAGCGATGATGGTCTTCCTCATCGGATTTTCCATCTACTCACTTTTTAAGCAATCAGATGAAATTTCAAAATTCACCGCCGCAAAGCCGATCCCCATCGCAATCCAGAGTCTGGAGGACCAGGAACCCCGCCTCAATGATCTAGCAGAAAAACTCGAGAAATTCCGCCAGGATCTCAACTCCGACGCCGACGCCGAAGTCTCACTCGCCCTCACCGCAGATGAGCTCAATCTCGCCATCGCCGCCTATCCCGCCTTCGAGGATCTCAGAGGCACTCTCCATGTCGCACAGATCGATTCAGAATCCCTCCGCATCCTGATTGCATTCCCGCTCAATGGCGCGCCCCGCTTCGCCAAGGACGGCGAGCCCGGCTGGATCGCCTCGGACATTCGCTATCTCAATGGCACTCTCATCGCTCGCCCTGGCCTTTTCAAAAAAGAAGTCGTCATACAAATCGATGCCATCGAGGTCCCCGGCGCCAGCGTGCCACCGCCGTTCATTGGCCAAATGTCACCCTACCGCATCGCCGAGCGCTACCTGACGGACCCGCTCCTAGGTCCCGCCATGGCCAAGCTGACCCGCGTTTCACTCACCGATGGGAAACTCACTTTCACTCGTAATCCCAAGGAAAATCCAGCAGATCTCATCACTAATGAGGAAGTCGATTCCGCAAGCCGCCGCCTGTTTGCTGCCCTCGGCATGGCGGCCACCCTTTTCCTCATCTTTGCTGCCATCGTTATCTTCTTCAGTCTGCGTAAAAAGCGCATTGCCTCATCGGATTCCTCGAATACTTGAGACAAAAAGCGAACTCGTCTCCGCTCTCATCAGATTTCATGAAACTTCTCACCACCACCTTCACTCTCA
>Ga0335395_10001576_pt1 | contig 14244 bp, 11 predicted proteins | sample MAT02_FD_205744 | JGI IMG/M metagenome (GOLD analysis project Ga0335395, IMG submission 205744) | Freshwater microbial communities from Lake Fryxell liftoff mats and glacier meltwater in Antarctica - MAT-02 (spades assembly) (version 2) ...
TTCGGCTGATCGAACTGCTGACCTACCGCCTGCATCGGATGCCGATTGGCGTAGGCAAAGTATGAGTGACTGCTTTGGAGAAAGGGCGCGTTCTATCGGCCGTCGCGCTATGACAGCTGTACTTTGATACCGGTCATTGACATGCCGATTTCCTGATCAATCCTAAGACTGCAACTGGCCGGGTTGAGTCGGCGAGCTGTGCAGGTTCGTTATCTGACACCTGCCACTCGCGGGCCCCTTGGGGACCGAAACTCTGAGGGCCTGACGGAGGCGGTGTCGTCAGGCGCACCTCACGCTGCCGACGGACTTGATTTGTCCGAGTCAGAGCCGCGCCATGCGATGCGCAAGTTTCCGTGCACGAGGTGCCCCATCTTCCAGTCCCTCGGAACGGTGCGGCGTTCAGGCCCGCGTTAACTAGCGGCTTCTTGGCGCCGCTTCACCGGTGGTGCTTGGTGAGTCGACGCAACGCGGTCGAAGCCCCTGGGATGCAGCCTCTACGGCCGCAATGTCTGCCCTGAGATCGAGGAGAACCTGACGTGTGGACCATGCGGCTATCAGGAGTGTGCCAAAGAGGTACATGACGATGAAGGATGCTTCGACATCGCCTTGTTGCAGCATGCCCCAAAGGACGAGCAGCATCCACGCGCAGATACCGTACCCCATCAGGTAGGCAGCGCGTCGACGCTGCTTGGAGTGCTTCACCGCCAGTGCTTTGGGACCTGACACGGCGACGGCACCGCGCCGTACCAGTCGCGCAAACCGGTTCTGCTGGACCGAATCCGTGATGGCGTGGAGGCCGGCGCTGGTCTCGAAACCCATTCCCGAGCCCAGCCATGTCCGCTCGGCGTAGTTAGCAGTTTCGAAGAGGAAGCGCCGCACCTCGGCCAAGTCCGCGCCATCATCGTTGCCGAGCTTCAACATCGTCCTTCGTCGGCGCTCAAGTCGCATCTCCGCGGCGAGGCGGCCGGATAGCGCTGCGTTGATGTATCGCTGCAACCTGCGTCGAGGGGTGCTTTGGTCAAGGACCCAGTAAAGGTGCTCGCGTAGTGTCGCCTCTCTCGCAAAGAGGTGCGGGTCGCCAGGGGCCGCTTCTAGCTGCGCCAACTGCCAAGCAAGTTCGGATGCGCGCTCGTCGTCCAAGCTGGACTCCTCAGGCAGCCCGCGCGGCATTCAGCTGTTCAAGACGCTCCCGGACTTCCTCGGGGGTCCTACCGCGCACGACGTGCTCATAAGCACGCAGCACACGCTGCTGTCGAACCGGCTCTGGAAACGGGTTGCCATCGCGGTCTCGACAGGCATTGTCTGCCCAGCGATTCACTCGATCCCAGATCACCGGGTCGTACTGCATGTGGCCTCGATCGCCGAAGAGCAGGAAGTCAACGTTTAGGCCCACCTCGTCCATCTTGTAGAGGATATCCATCCGGATCGTGTTCTTGCCGAGCTCGTACTGCTGGATGGCGCGCTCAGTGACTTCAACGATCCGCGCAAGCTCAACCTGTGTGAGCCCCAATCGGCTGCGTTCCGCCTTCAGCCGCTGCCCCAACGTGCGCAGCAGCTCAGGTGGATCTGCGGGTTTCTCTTTAGCCATGGGACATGTTGACGTCGACGTTCTATGGGTACACACTTCGCAACACGAATCGCAATTCGTCTCGTGGAGTGTGGACGGAAATGGACAAATCGGACCAACAGCCTACTTCATCGCCCGAGGGCTGCGTGCGCACGCCGGAGCAGGTTCAGCGGTGGTTCAGCGAACGCGGGCTGATGGTGTCTGAGTGGGCTCTGGAGCGGCGCTTCAACCCCAGTCTCGTCTACGCCGTGCTTCACGGGCGGCGTAAGGCGCTTCGGGGGCGTAGCTTTGAGATAGCTGTAGCGCTCGGGCTGAAAGCCAGGCCATACGACTGAACTGAACGAAAGGAGCGCCATCGAGAAGTCGCCAAGGAAAAAAGGCGCATGCGGGTACCAGCCGCTGCGCCTGTTTGATCCACTGGGGAGTGCCCAGATTTCTGCTTGACAGTTGCACTCTAGGGACCTCGTTCGAGGTCGTCAACTCCCCGTTTGTCTGTCTTTGTACGTTCGTGTCGTTTGGTCGGCAGGCGCCGCCACGGCCGGGCCGGGGGGTCTACATGTCCAAGAAGCACAAGCGGTCATTAACATTCATGATTCAGGCCGGGTCATCGAATGCCAGTCGCGCCGAGATAGTCACAAGAAGCAGCGTCACGAAGTCTTGCGCCGACTCGCGGGCTTACTGGGACTTCGCGCCGGTCTTCCTAGAGCGAGTCGACACGCGACGCGAAGCGACCAGGGTGAAACCGAAGCACCCTAAGCTGTTGATGGGCCTAGAGGCCTACGACCACAGTTGCAAACTGGTCATCAACCTCGCGATCCGCAGACGCTCAACGTTTCCGAAGGTTGAGGCGTTCGTTCGCCGAGCGGAGGTGGCGTACCCGATGGAGCGCCCGAGCGAGCTTATGCGCGCTGGCCAGAAGGGGACGATGGCATAGCTTCACCGACGCACGTTCAGCTGCAGAAGCGCCGGATGCAATGGTCGCTCCCCGCGTCACGATCGACCTACTTCGGCGATACATCGCCGAAGGCCGAGGCATGGGACACGGTGAAACTTACCTCGCGTTCATCCAATTGATGCGCTGGAATGCGTCGCCCATTTCGGTACAGACGTTTGGTTCTATACCGCCGTTTGGGCGCCGAACGCATTTCTTGTGCAGAAGCGAGTGGCTGATTGCACTCCTTCTCGCATGGATCGGTTGTCATGTGCGCGAGCAGTTTCCAATGTGGCCGTGGCGTTCACCAAACGTATTGCAAGGTCTCAACTCGAACTTAGATGCAACTTTGCCTTGGTCGCCTGGAACCATTGCCCTGTGTCGCGAGCTAGCCATCGACCACGGCTACTTCGTAGGGACCTCAATACCCTACGTGTGGACCCTGGACCTTGTTGCAACCCTCGTGTGGCTGCCAATGGAGCAATGCAAAGCCGCGGTGGTTTCAATCAAGCCGCTCGCACACGAGACATACGCAGGCGACACTGATCCCATCGCTCGTGGTCCCGAAAAGCTAGAAGTCGAGCGTCAGTACGCGGCTAAGACAGGGCTTTCGTACTTCGTGGCCGACAGAAGCCTATACCCGGGACACATCCTGGGGCAGCTGGAGCTATTCAGCTCGTCCGCAAATCTGCCGCGAGGCCATCCAGTGCAGATCGCGCAGAGTCGCCTCCTGGATAGCAAGGGAGATTCCCTGGCGCAAGAGCCGCCAACAGCTTGGCGAGATCGCCTAATGAAAGACTGGCAATTGAGCCAGCCAGAGGCTGACCTGGCCGTAGGCAACATCATCTGGAACCAGCTAATTGACGTTGACCTCACGCGAGAACTCCAAATGGAAGACCCTGTCCGCCCAGGCGGAAGGGCCCTCCAGCAGGCGCTTCGCAAGTCGATCGAGCGAGGGAATCAGTGGCCACGCTGATTCCAGGCCTCGCGATCGATCAGATCGCAGGGTTGGCGACTGAAGCCGCCATCCCAATCAGCGAGCCTCATCTGATCCTGGCAGCGAACCAGAAGCTCGACATCTTGATTGCCATACCGACTAGCGCGAGGCACAAGCAAGGTCGTCACTACTTCTTGGGACCAAAGAAGCTCAGCTACGAGAAGATCGACCGACTGCTAGATCCGGAAGCTCCGGCGCTGGTTGTTAGGCCGTTCTTTGCCAGAAGCGAAACCAACCTCACGGATGAAGAGCTTGACAGAAAGTTTAAGAGGAAGGGGCAGACCGAGTCGGTGGCGCTTCAGCAACTAAAGCTGCGATGGGCAATGCTCGAGCCCCTGCTGTGCGGCACGGATGCTGAACTTCTGTTCGATCCAGAACACCGCACAGCATTGCTCCAGGCAAGAGCTCGCGAGATCCTGGCAGACCCACTTCTTGGCGCGAAAGTATCCGGCAAAGCGCGTCAAGCAAAGGTGAAGCGAGGACGAACGCAGAGCGACTCGAGCGAGGCAGCAACAGAACGTTTGATTGCTGAACTTCAGCGCTTACTTAACCAGTTCTGGGCAGGCGGAGGCGTGCGAGGTGCCCTAATAGGATTTGGCGGCAACAGCGGCGGCAGAGGCAAAGCCAAGAAGGCTGGGACCGCGAAGCGCGGCCGCAAGAACGCCAAGCAAGCCAACAAAGTCAGCCCAGAGGGCGAAAATTCTTCTGATAGCGGACTCAACGTTGAGGAAGGGAGCGAACACGCAAAAATCATCAAGTTCTGCCATGACACATGGGTCGTGCGCGGAACGACTGTGGCCACCGCTCATCGCCGGATGTGGACAGAGTTCTATTCAGAGCTGGTGCAACAGCCTGACGGAACAACGAAAAAGGTGTGGATCGACTGGCAACGGCGGCCCACTCGATCGCACTTCGAGTACTGGGGAACCAAAGAAGACAAGGCCGCCGCGGCATGGCGAAAGCAACTTCCCCCTACCAAGTTCGACAAGAGCTATCGCGCGATCATGGGATCAGTCACCGATGACGTTTATGGCATCGGACAGCGAGGAGGGATCGACAGCACACCTCCGGATATCGAACTAATTCGCGCAATCGATCGACTCGCTCGCGTGGGTGGTGCGCACCGGATCATCGTCGTCGATGCCATGTTTGGCTACATACCTGGGCTCTACATGGGCTTCGATGCGGCATCAAGCAAGACCGTCCGCCTAGCGTTGTTCAACGCATGCGACCCCAACAAAAGGCAATGGCTAGAAGACCTCAGCTTGGAGGAAGATATCCCGCATGAAGACTTCATACCCATGTGGTTTGCGAATCTCTGGGCCGACAACACGGACCTGCGAACTGAAGACATCAAGAACTGCGCAGCCGGGGTCAATACAAACATCCACTTCGTCCCAAAGCTCAGGTCGGACCTTAACGCCCTACCGGAGAGTGGGCATCACATCCTGCATCGCCTCGTTGACCACAAGCTCGCTGGGACAACCTACGGAAGGCCATCACAACGGGGAGAAGTCAAAGCAACCTACCGCGCGCGCCACACGATGTTCGAGGCGCTTCGAGAAACTGTCCGAGCTATTCACGTACACAACACGGCTGAGCTGGAAGACAACCGACCGCTTCGAATGAGGTTGAAGGAGGTTCCTCCGACACGGCTGCACATGACACGGGAACTAATCCGGATAGGGAAAGTCGCTCGCGCGCTTCACGCCGTTGACTTTGCGAGGCGACAGCTGCTGCCACGTCACCCTGGAACGTTCACCCTCAAGGGTGTGCGACTTCATCGTCGCGATGGCACCGACAAGCCCGAGTTTGTTAACCACATTGTGTACGTTAGCAACCACCCCATCATTGTTCGTTGGTGCGAGGAAGCCCGAAAGAGTGGAAAGCGCGATGAGCACTTCTTCCGTGCAGAGTTCATCGTGAACGCGTACCAGCCTCGTCGAATCTGGTACTTGGATCTGGCTACGGGTGAACCGATTGAGCTCACATTCAAGGTCCTTGTCAATCGCGACGACGACCTCCCTTATGTCATGACGCTGCCCGACATGATCGAGCGCGATCAGGTTGAGGGCTCGGAGCGGCTTGATCTTCAGGATGCGCGAGAGCGTCGCCTTGGCGCGATGGAGGCATCGCAGCGTGAGAGCAATGATCTGGCAGAGGCGAAGTACCAAGCAGCTGTCGAAGAAGCTGGTGGAGAGCCCTCGAAGACAGCCATGAAGGCCAACAAGAGGGCGAACCGTGACGAGGAAGCTGCAGGCACCCTCATGGGCATGCCTGTCTCGGCGAAGGTCTTCGAACCCGAACCCGAGCCCGTTGGCACGCCGGCGCCAGAACACGAGGCGGCAGAAGGTGAGTTGGCCAAGAGCGAAGCCCCGGCGCTCACGGGCGGTGGTGGCGAGACCGCTTCACCGAGACCCGTGCCCTCCACGCCGTCGAGGCCAAAGAACTCCCTACTGCGCGCTGCTACTGCCCGGCTCACGAGGACGGAGGCAGATCAATGACCGAACAACACTGGTTCCACGCACCGAACATTCTCACAAAGCACCTCAAGGAATGGAAGACCATTGATGAGATCAGCGAGACGCTTAGAACGGATCCTCTCGCAGGTCTAAAAATTTCAGAGCTCTCGCTCGTCGAACGCCATGAGCTCTTGATCGCCGAGAAGACGCCGTTGCTGCCGACTACGCAGTCTCTACGGTTGGCGATGGCCATGGTAGCCATGCACCGAAATTCCTTGCGTGTGCGTAACCCAGCTCTGGCGGCGGGGCGACGATTCGTGAGTGAAACCATCGAAGCTGCGAAGTCGGGCTTCAACTTCTTGAAGGCTCCGCCAGCGCCAGGCGCCTGCCTTCAGATCGTAAAGGGGATCACCGGCACTGCCAAAACAGTAACGGTAAAGCACACACTCCACAATCTAATTCGTGAGCAGGTCATTCCCCACGATGATGAGCCATCGTCTCTGATCAAATCAGCGGTACAGCTTTCTTGGCTCTTCGTCGGAATGAGTCATGATGGTTCGCGCGGCGGCCTCCTCAGCAGCATCCTGCTTGCTGTTGATGCAAAGCTGGGGACCACCTACGCGACCGACTTGCCGAAGTCCTACAAGTCAGTGGAGCGCCTCTCAGGTGCGGTGATTGCGTTGCTGCATTCGCTCTACCTGGGCATCTTGGTCATCGACGAGATCCAGCTCCTTAACCTCGTCGATGCGCCCCAAGCGGAGCTGATGCAGCTCTTCATCCTGAGCCTGGTGAACAGCGGCATCCCGGTCGTTCTGGTGGGCAATCCCTTCGGATTCTCTTGGCTGCCACGCTTCAGTCAGAACCTGACGCGGGGAATTGAACGCCCCCAGATAATGTTTCATCCAGCCGGCGCCGTCGGTGAGCCCGACGACGATGAATGGGACAGCATCTTTGCCGGCATCAACGCGTACTACCTGCTTGAGGAGCCAGCGACCGAGCCGGCGAAACTCAGCGCACTTCTAAAGAGGCGTAGTGGTGGCATCCCGAGAGTGGCGCTTGCGCTCTGGTCTAGCGGTCAAGTAGAAGCGTTGACCGATGGACGATGCGCACTCGAAGTGGATGACATCGATTGCGTCTACAACTCAGAAAGCTTCGCCGACGTGCGCTTGCTGTCCGATGGATTCGCAAACCGTGATCCGACCCTGCTGATGCGGTGGCGTGACACCGACATCCCGGTCGACTTCTACGCAGCGGCCTGGGGTAAGCCCATCGGCGTCGAGCCCCCAAAGCCGACCTCTACTTCCAGCGTTGCGGTTGGCAATGCTAAACCGGCGGGCGCAGCGAAGACGCCCAGGAGTCCGAGAACCCGGTCAGCTGCGTCAGCGCTCAAAGCAGCGCAGACGCGTGAGAAGACTGCGCAGGCGGCGCGAGAGAAGCTCTCTGAGTCGCTGAAGTCGGGCGACATGCGGTTAGATGGGATAAAGCAGCACTCGCTGGCTTCCCTGGACGAGCTGATGAAGGAGATCGAGGCGAAGAAGGGAAAGTAGCCCGCTGGGACACTCCGGTAGGCTACGCGCTGAGTTGCATCTGAGCTCGATCGCTAACCGACACTAGTCCCAAAGACAAGGGGCCGCCGCGATCAACCAATTGCGGTCATGCCTGTACAGCCAAGTCCAACTTGCCCCGTTTCGCGCCCTGAGTGCGCGCTGGGTGCACTGAGGATCTTGCGCATACGCTGCTTGAATCGCGGCTCGATGTGATCGCCTCGCATGCTCATGCCGCGCGTCTGCCCACTTGTCGCGCAGTGCATGGTTCGTCGAGAGTAGTCGATTGACGGCAGTTACGGATACGCCATAGCCGCGGCTCACATCGACACGGTCAGCACCCGTGCTTAGGGCGGCCACGACCCCAGTCAGGATGTCCCCCTTCATCGACTTCGCGCGAGATGTGAAGATCACGCCGGCTTGGACTGCCCAGCGCACACCCGTCGTGGGCGATACCCCCACCTCGATTGCGGCGGACCGAACACTCTGACCTGCGCCAACCAGTTCCAAGAACTGAGCACGAACTGCGTCGAGTTCCCTGCGTTGGCCATGCTCGGCAGGAACAGTCTGACAGCACTCTTCAGTCTTTTCCGCGGACAACACAGCAGAGGTTATGTCCGACAAGCCCACCTGTTGCTCGAACATCAGTGCCATCAGGACGAGATGCTTGGTCGGGTGAGCCGGCCTGGGCGTGCTCCGCATCACTGACGACAAAATGCCTGGCAGATGCAGTGTGCAAGATGCTGGCCCAAGGTCTTCGAATGCCTGGTTGAGAAGACGTAACGAGGGCTGTAGCTGACCCTGAACAGCGGCGAGCCTGACACTCCCGCCGCTAGTCACGGCGCCGTGATTGACGGCCCACGTTCTGTAGATGCGGCTCGTCGCGCTTGGGTCTAGCCAGCCAGGCTCGAGCTCGAACACATCCGCTGAAAGTCTTGCTAGCCGCAGAAGGATCGCCAAAGCCTTGTCGTCGCGAACCTTGATCTCGTAGCGAGGTTCACTGCTGGAGCCTTCTGGAACGAGCCACTCGCGTCGATGAACCGGTGAGATCGTGTGCCAAGTCTGCATCAGCGGCCGTTGGTGCTCGGTGCAGACCAGGGTCGATGGGGGCTGGTGATCAAGATGCCAGATTGGCCAACCAGTGTCGTGGCGATCGCGGCGCGCACACTCAGAGCACCATCGTAAGGGGTGATAGCCGCCGATGCCGCTTGCCGGGATTCCCAGGCGCATCTTGAGATCCGGAACCGCTGCAGCTTCAACCGCCGCGAGGATCGCCTCACCGCTTGCAGCGCCAATGAACGGCAAGAAGTACCCGAGCAGCGTGTGCTTGAGCGCCAACTCCCTTGGCGCGCCTACCCGTCCCTCGGTTCGTCGCGCAAGCTCACCGAGCCGCGCAGGAAAGTCGTGGAGCAGGCCGGAGTAGCTGCTGCCAAAAAGGCGTCTGCTGGTCACAAGCACGTTGCCTGACACGCTCCTTCTGTGAACCGTCGCGCACCAGCTGTACAGGGTCTCGCGGGCCGCCAAAGTCGGCAGGACTGGTGGCCATGCTCCAAGCTCTGCTGCCGAATCCATTAAGCGCGTCCGATCTGGTCCGTTGGCTCAAGGCGTCCGGCGCTTGGGCGCTTGGTGCTTGTCGAGCTTCACGACAAAGGAGCATAAATGCATAATCAATGCCGCCATGGCTGACCCGCAACTCCCCGCGCCTCTTCTCTTGAGATCTGTTGCTCGGGCGAAGGGCATCACCCAAATGGAAATCGCCCGAGCGGTAGGGGTGAACCAGTCGCGGGTGAGCCGCCTGCTGTCCGGAGATAGGCTGCCCAACACACCAACGGCGCATAAAGTATGCGCTTGGGTCATGCGCACCCCAGGATCTGTCAGCGATGCAGATGTTCTGGACAACAAGGAACTCATCGATGCGGTTGCCTTTGCGTGGGACGGGAGCCCGCAGCACGCCGCTGCGCTTGCTGCGGTCATTCGGTCCTTGCGGGTTCTGTGGCCGCGAGCCGATTCAACCAAGGTCGAGGGCTGACTGATGCGCATGTGGACCATTTTTCCGGACGAGCTTGCGCGAGCCTACGCCTGGCGGTTACGGTCTGACAACGTCCTTAGCAGCAATGACGAGCTCACCGCCGCTCTTGGCGCGGTCGAAGGTGGCGGAAGGAAGAGCAGCTATTCATCAGACAAGACGACGGCCTTGCTTCGTCGCCTGGAGATGACAGCAGCGCAGCTGGTTTGCGGTCACAGCCTTGTGCCGGTCACCAAGTGCGTCACGACCTTTGATCTATCGTCATCAGCTAGACCGGACTTCGGCGACAGCTGGTACCTTGGATTTGCCCTCTGGTCGGGTGGCCAAGCTCGCCTTTGTCGCGACTGTGTCTCCGAAGACCTGTCATTTCACGGCATTTCCTACTGGCGCAGGTCGCACCAGTTGCCCGGTGTCACTTGGTGCACGAAGCATCACAGACCACTGAGTGAGCTGAGGCGACAGAATGCGTTCGCAGGAAGCCCTCGCGTGGCGCTGGGTGAGGTTGTCGATCTTCCGGCGCGCGACGTAGACACTGCCATTCGGTCGGGTGTGGTGAACCGCTACGCCAGCATTCTGGAGGGACTTCTCGACAGCGCCACTGCGCCTGTCCATTCGGCCTGCGCCGCGCACGTGATTCGAAGTCAAGCTGCAGTTGAAGGGCTCAAGGTCATGCCGTGGGGCGAGGCGCGGTATCTCAGTGACGCCGTGGCGCAGCAGGTGCCGAAGCGCTGGCTCGCAGCTCACTTTCCTGCAAGCCAGAGCAAGCGCCCGCGAGAGTTCGCCCCTTGGGTCGATCAGGCTGGGCATGCTCGAACCAAGCCGGTTGGCGCCACCACCTTCGCCTTGGCGCTGGCCGTTCTCTGGTCGAACCCAGACGAGGCATTGACCGCATTCCTGGCCGCGAACGACGACGCACAAGAGGCCGTGCGACCTCGCCGAAAGAGTGTCGAACTGAGCCAGCTGGCAATGCGTGAGCTTTGGCTTCGGCACGAGGGTCGACACCTGGGCATCGCGCAGGAGCTCGGGATGTGCCGGAACATGGTTCAGACCAAATTCGCGGAGGTGGGACTGGTTGCAGTCGGCCGCACGGAGTTCCGGCGGATTGAAGCTGCGAAGGAGCGATTCGATCGCGGCCAGTCAATCGTCGCGGCGAGTCGTGCGGAAGGTGTTGAGGTTCAGGCCGTCGAGGCGCTCATCCGTGCCAGCCGCCGCGGGGAGCCGCATACCGCCCCGCTAGAGCATTCCACGGCCTGATTGACCTGGTTCGCAGTCGTCCAGAGACAACCCCGGCGGGCAGCTCAGGGCAGCGCGGCAGCATTCGTCTACTACAGATGCGAAGCTGCGCAGGGATGGCCTCTTTGCTCTGAGCCCGGGTGAGCTGCCGCTGCGCGCAGGCAAGGCTGCGCGGCTACCTGCACACGGGTTAGGGTTCGCCCGCACGGCGCAGCGCCATCCAGGGAAAGGGCAACGCGTTGGACCAGACTGGCGCAGGTCAGAATGCGGTGACAAGTCGAATGGGTCCAAAGGATCCACCGCGAAACGGGAGCGTCACGTCACATGCAACTTCAGCAGGCCCCCGCGCCCGGCGCGCGAGCCTTGATCCGCGACGAGGAGTGGATCGTCCAGAACGCCGATATCTGCCAGCTGGGCGGCTGGCAGCTCAGCTGCATCGGCATTTCCGAGACCGTTCGCAACCGCCGCGCGCTGTTTCTGTCGCAGTTGGAGGACGTGACCCTCATCGATCCGGCCAAGACCGAGCTGGTTTTCGACGAATCCCCCAGCTTCATCGCCTCCCGCCTCTACGTCGAGTCCAAGCTCCGGCAGTCGGCTCTACAGGGTGACGCCGTCCTCCAGGGCCACAAGGCGGTGATGGACGCGCTGCCGTTCCAACTGGTACCTGCGCACCAAGTCCTGCGCCAGCTCCGGCCCCGGCTGCTGATCGCCGACACGGTGGGCCTGGGCAAGACGCTGGAGGCCGGCATCCTGACCGCCGAGATGATGCGCCGAGGCCGGGCCCGCCGGGTGCTGGTGGTCACCACCAAGTCGATGATGTTGCAATTCCAGCAAGAGTTCTGGAACCGCTTCACCATCTCGTTGACCCGGTTGGACTCGGCCGGCATCCAGCGCATCCGGCGCGAGATCCCGTCCAACCACAACCCGTTCAACTACTTCGACCGCACGATCATCTCGGTCGACACGCTCAAGCGCGATAGCGAATATCGGCACTACCTGGAAAAGGCCTGGTGGGACCTCATCATCATTGATGAGGCCCACAACGTTTCCTACAAGGGCAACCGCACCCAGAGCAACCGGCTGGCCGACTTGCTGGCCACACGCTCCGACGCCCTGGTGCTGCTGACTGCCACCCCGCACAACGGTAAGCGCGACAGCTTTGCCAGCCTGATGCGCATGCTGGACCCCACGGTGCTGCCGGCCGGTGCCGACTACACGCGCGACGACGTGGCCCACCTGTTCGTGCGCCGCTTCAAGAAGGACGTGAAGGACCAGATGCGCCAGGACTTTCCTGAGCGCGAGGTGTTTCGGCTGGAGCGACCAGCAAGCCCGGCGGAGAACGCAGCCTTCAACTGCTTGGGTGACCTGAAACTTGCCTCAGACGCCGGCCAGCAGCGCGACGGCGCCATGCTGTTCCGAACCACCCTGGAAAAAGCGCTGTTTTCGTCGCCAGCGGCGTGCCTGCAGACGCTCAAGGAACGCCTGCGCAAGCTGCAGGCCAAAGACGCCAGCCATCCCGACATCGCCGCCCTTGGCGAACTGCAAGACCTAGTGGCCGCCATCGGACCGGCGCAGTTCAGCAAGTATCAACACCTGATTGACCAGCTGAGCTCCGGCGCCCATTGGAAGTGGGGCAGCCGCGACCCTTCTGATCGCTTGGTGCTCTTCACCGAGCGCATCGAGACGCTGAAATTTCTTCAGGCTGAACTGCCCAAGGCCCTGGGCCTGCCCGCCGACGCCGTGGCTGTGCTGCATGGTCAGTTGCCTGACGTAGACATCCAGACCACCGTCAAAGCCTTCGGCAGCGCGCATGCGCCGCTGCGTCTGCTGATCGCCTCGGACGTGGCCTCCGAGGGCCTGAACCTGCACTACCAATCGCACCGGCTCATCCACTTCGACATCTCCTGGTCGCTGATGGTCTTCCAGCAGCGCAACGGCCGGGTAGACCGGTACGGTCAGCTCCAGGTACCCAAGATCGGCTACATGCTGACGGTGCCGCAACACGAGCGCATCCGTGGCGACATGCGCTACCTGGAGATCCTGATCGAGAAGGACGAGCAGGCGGCCAAGAACATCGGTGACCCGTCCGCCTTCATGGGCCTCTACGACGAGGAACTAGAGGTTGCCAAGGTAGCCGCCGCGATGGAGTCGAACACCACCGCCGAGGCCTTTGCCGCACAACTGGCCCAAGGCGACGTGGACCCGTTCGAAGCGCTCTGGGGCGCTGCCCAGACCGACGCCGCGCCCATGGCGCAAGACGCCAGGCCCACCCACGTGCAGGCTGCGCCGCTGGCGCCAACCTTAGCCCCCACGGGCACCCTGACCAGCCTGTTTAGCGACGACTACACCTACCTGCGTGACGCGCTGACCTGGCTGCGCAAAGCCTCGCCACGCGAGTACAACCCAGTGCAGAGCGACGATGCCAAGCGCACCCTGAGCTTCCAGCCCAGCAGCGACTTGGCTCCCTTGCTCAAGCGCGAGCTAGCCACCGAAATGTGGCCTACCGACAACCAGTTCGCCCTCAGTGCCGACAAAGCCGTGGTGGACGCCGCCATCCAGCTAGCTCGCGATGCCAACATCTGGCCACAGGTGCACTACCTGTGGCCTCTGCACCCCATCAGCCAATGGCTGGACTACAAGCTGATGGGCTTGTTCAGGCGGATGAGCGCGCCAACCATCCGCGTGCAGCAAGGCCTGGGGGCTGGCGAAGCCATCGCAGTCGTCCTGGCTCAAGCGCCCAACCGACGCGGCCAGACGATGCTGACGGAGTGGATGGGCGTGCACCTCAATGCCGCTGGCCAGCCCCAGAACGTGCTGACGCTGGAAGACGTCATGCGCCGCACAGGCTTTGGCGGCGCATCGATGGCGAACGATGGCCAAGCCATCCCCTTGGCGCACATCCAGGCGGCCCTGCCTGCGGTGGTGCAGACCGCCGAGCGCCACCTCAAGCCCATCAAGCAAGCCTTTGATGCCGACTGCCGTGCGCGCCTGGGCCGAGAACTGGACAAGTTGAAGACCTTGGAACTGAAGCACTTCACCCAGCTGGAACTGGACTTCGCTAAGGGCATTGAGCAAGTAAACGCCTCGCGACGCAAGCAGCGTGAGAACGACACCGCCGACCTGTTCAAGAACTACCAGCAGTGGATCAAAGACACGCTGGAGCTGGATGACCGCGCCCAGATCACCATCGTGGCCGTGCTGGCCGCCTGACTGCTGAGACAGGCACGAACGACCATGAGCCTTGACCGATGAGTTTTGCCATAACCGGGCTGGAAAACGCCAACGAGTTCTACAGCCAACACTACCTGGACGTCATCGTCGAACGCGACCTCAAGCCGCTGTTCGACCGCTGGAAAGAGCAAGGCGCCACCAGTCCTGTCAGCCGCGTGCGTACCGCCGGTGGCGCCGCCTACTTCCGCGCCCGTGAACGCTTGCTGGCCGAACGCAAGCTGGCAGATCGGCTGCCCTTACTCGTCGACCTGGT
>Ga0335395_10001580_pt1 | contig 14233 bp, 18 predicted proteins | sample MAT02_FD_205744 | JGI IMG/M metagenome (GOLD analysis project Ga0335395, IMG submission 205744) | Freshwater microbial communities from Lake Fryxell liftoff mats and glacier meltwater in Antarctica - MAT-02 (spades assembly) (version 2) ...
GTTAAAAATGAACCGAGATATAAATGGTGCGCGAGGAATCTTTCTTCGTGCATTGGTTGATACGCCTTGGTTGAGAGAGTATCTCAACTTATGTGTTTGTTAGTAAATATTAGCAAAAAAGTATCGGATGAACTCATCTTTTATTAAATCTAGGCAAGACTTGTGGAGTTCTTGCCTCGTGGGAGAAATGACCGGGATCAGTTTTATAGGACTCATTTAGGAACTACTGTATCCGAAATTTTCCGGGCGATCGCTCTGACTACTTCTTAGCAGTGCTATCCTTGAAATAGTAAAAAAACAGTAAAAATTGGCACTACTATAAAAAATTATTCCCCACAATCAAATATGACTACTCAAGCCCCAGAAACCATGGAAAACCTAACTCAAGCGGCAGTTGATGAAGCGATCGAGGCTATTCCTGTCAACCATGTTGATGTCATTGAAACAGTGATTGATAGCCTAGATAGTGATAATACGGCAATGGTCAATCAAAGCAATAATGGCCACCTATGGAAATTTAAGTACGGCAGTGCTGAGGTATTTGTTCAATTAACTGGAGTGAGCGATGAGGATACCCTCACTGTGTGGTCTGTAGTGCTTCCCCTACCCGCCAAGAATGAGGCTCAATTAATGAAAAAGCTCTTGGAAATGAACTGGCAAGAGACAGTAGAGGCAAGGTTTGCGATCGCCGAAAGTCAAGTAGTTGTTTTAGTTAGTCGGAGTGTAGCAGATATGTCTGCTGGGGAAATTTCTAGAGCTGTAACGATCGTGGCTACCGTTGCCGATAATAATGATGATGCCTTCCAAGCTGAATATAGTATGTAGCTTGAAAAAATATAGAGGTAGGGATAGAAAAATAAGGTATTCCTAAACAAGTAACGATTTTCGAGTAAGGATGTCCCCCGCGCTGCGGGGGACATCCTTACCTGTTTAGCACGACCAATAATAAAAAGCAGAGAAAGATAACTCTCCCTGCCTTTTTATTACATTAAATTCAGTTAATTAGCCCAAAGGTAAGGACAAAATATCTGGGTAGTAATAGTTAATTACTGCCAACACAGAAGCAAGACCAAACACTGTTACCACGCCTAAAACTGGGGCAGTAGATAGATAGGTTACAAAATCTTTCATGGCACTCTCCAAGAATAAAAGTTGATTTGATTGATCTAAGGAAGATCTAAAATTTAGTCAGAAATTACATTAAGTACTGCAATACCTAACGTGGAGAAACGGTAATTTCCTCATCAGGAACTGTCAACTTCCCAGAGAGGAGTTCACCTATTGCTGCTAGAGGCCATAGCAAACTAGCTGCGATCGACTTAATTGCCAAAGGCACATCGATAATAATTTCCTTCTCTTCTGGATTCTTGCCTGCTTGGATAGCAATCAGGTAAGCCCTGCCAGCCCAACCAATAAAACCAGTGATATAGAGAAAGAGAAGACCAGGAATTTGAAAGTCTCCCAGATGACTGAGGCGGCCATCTACAATCAGGCGGGGCAAACCATCAGCCTCACCACAAAGGCTATTGGCGTAGCGGGCAAAGCGCTTTGCGCCAGATTGGGGATCAGCAGTAGTATTACGAGCAGCAGCAGCACGTTTAACAAATGCTGGAGAATCTTTACAAGGGACTAGACCAGATACTGTTTCTACAGCATCAGCAGAAGCGATGGGGGTGACACAAAGCCAAATCCCGATCACTAGAAATAGAGCTAATAATTTTCTTTTCATGGGCTTATTGTTTCGCGTTAATTAAGAAACCAAGAATTTTCTGTACAAAAATATGGGGCTGTTTGCACTTCCCAGAATCATACCGTGAAACTGATTACAGACAATTGAACATAAACTTTTATTAAGGACAAATAAAATAATCAAGCCCGTAAAACCTATTTATAAATCATCCATAAATTAAAAACTACTCTACATTTGCGGACAAGAAAAACGTTACACTTAATATATCTAAACAATTTAAACCTAAAAATTAACTAAGAGCGATCGCTAACTATGCGTGTAATTTTAATGACTGGTAAAGGCGGCGTGGGTAAAACCTCCGTAGCGGCAGCTACCGGACTCCGCTGTGCAGAATTAGGCTACAAAACCTTAGTCTTGAGTACCGATCCTGCCCATTCCCTAGCGGATAGTTTTGACCTAGAACTAGGTCATGATCCCCAACTTGTACGTCCTAACCTATGGGGAGCAGAACTAGATGCCCTGTTAGAGCTAGAAGGTAATTGGGGGGCAGTCAAACGCTACATCACCCAAGTTTTGCAAGCTAGGGGTTTGGATGGTGTCCAAGCAGATGAATTGGCAATTTTACCGGGCATGGATGAAATTTTTGCCTTGGTACGGATGAAGCGCCACTACGATGAAAATGAATTTGATGTCTTAATTATTGACTCTGCCCCCACCGGCACAGCCCTAAGATTACTCAGCCTGCCAGAAGTGGGCGGGTGGTATATGCGCCGTTTTTATAAACCCCTTCAGGGAATATCTATAGCTTTGCGTCCTTTGGTGGAGCCGATATTCCGGCCGATTACTGGATTTTCTTTACCAGATAAAGAAGTAATGGATGCTCCCTACGAGTTTTATGAACAAATCGAAGCCTTAGAAAAAGTCCTGACTGATAATACTCAAACTTCTGTACGGCTAGTTACCAATCCTGAAAAAATGGTAATTAAGGAATCCCTCCGAGCTCATGCTTATTTGAGTTTATATAATGTTGCTACAGATTTAGTAATTGCCAATCGGATTTTGCCTGCGGAAGTTACTGATCCCTTCTTTACCAAATGGAAAGATAACCAACAACAATACCGCCAAGAAATCCATGATAACTTTAGTCCCTTGCCTGTGAAGGAAGTCCCTCTTTATTCTGAAGAAATGTGTGGTTTAGCTGCCCTGGATAGGCTCAAAGAAACTCTCTACCCCGGTGATGAAGACCCCGCCCAAGTCTACTACAAAGAACAAACAATTAAGATAGTCCAAAAAGATGGCTACTATAGCTTGGAACTCTACCTGCCGGGAATTACCAAAGACAAGGTAGACCTGAGTAAAACTGGAGATGAGCTAAATATTACGATCGGTAACCATCGCCGTAATCTTGTCCTTCCCCAATCCCTTGCTGCCCTAAAACCATCGGGGGCAAAAATGGAAGATGATTACCTAAAAATTCGCTTTAGCACTGCTACCTAAGTGGCTTTACTAACAATTTTGGGAACTAGAAGTTTGGGAGAGGTAAGCCAAAATATTTGGCTATGAGCTATTGCTTCTCCCGAATCTGGCAACTGTAAACCAATAATTCCCGCTTTTTTGAGGACGATTCCCTCTTGGATTTGCCCATAAACCAACATCTCTGACCAATTCCCCAAATCCGGTTGATGGCCGATCGCCATCAAACTGGCCTCTGGTTTTGTGTGTAAGGCAAGCCAAGCTAAAAACTCTGATAAATCCCCTTCTGGAGCTAAGTAAGGAGATACTTCCAGATGTCTACTCAAAGATTGATGATGGATAATTTCTGCTGTTTGCCTCGCTCTAACTAAGGGGCTGGTGATAATTAGATCAAAATTTAACCCTAATTTTTGTAAATACTGCCCAACGTGTTGAGTCTTCTTTTTTCCCAAAGCAGTGAGGGGACGATCGCTATCTTCTACCAAGGTTCCCCGCTCGATCGCTAATCCATGCCGCATTAGATATAATTTCATTTTTCTCAAAATACTCATAAAAAAGAGGTCTAAGAGACCTCCTAGTTTAATATTTACTTGACAATTTATACAAGAAACCATCGGGTCTCTTATAGCAAACCAGTATTCGTACCTTGTCTGCCAGTGGCCAATTCTACTTTGACAATTTTGCCGCCCATTTTCATAATTCGTTGCTGCTCTTTAAACCAGTTATCGTAGGGAACTAGCTTAGTAAAATAGGTATTTTGTAGCTCTCTCTGGGTTCTAATTCTAGTTTGACTAGGTACACAGGCAGTAATCTTAAACATTCTCATGAACTGACTTCTCCTAAATTCACAGCCAAAATTCTGTATTTGAAAATTTTTATTTACTTTTTTAAGGTAGCTATTTTTAATCCGGGAGTTGGGTACAAGCCCTAGCCTATCGAAACTATATCTTAATAAGAATCTTACAAGATCGTCTGCAATAATCTAAAACTCTATAACCAACTGCCCAGACTAAAACTCATAGCAAGGGTTAAGGAAGGAGACTTAACTAAACTAGCTCAAACCAGAACTAATATAGTCAAAGTATACGCCCATTTCCTTTCCAGCATCAGCACCAACTAGGCTTGCAGTTACTTCCTTCATAGCTTGGATAGCTTGAACAGTAGAAGCAATAGGAACTCCTAGGGAGTTGTAGGTTTCTTTCAAGCCATTGAGAACCCGCTCATCAAGGATGGAAGGATCGCCAGCTAGCATAGCGTAGGTGGAGTAACGGAGGTAGTAGTCTAGGTCACGAATGCAAGCAGCATAGCGACGAGTGGTGTACATGTTGCCGCCGGGACGGGTAACATCAGAGTACAACAAAGACTTAGCTACAGCTTCTTTAACGATCGTAGCAGCATTAGCACTGATAGTGGAAGCAGCCCGTACCCGTAGTTCGCCAGTTTTGAAATAGCCTTTTAGTTTTTCGAGAGCAGCGGTGTCTAGGTATTTACCTTGGACATCGGAAGAATTGATAACTGCGGTAATTGCGTCTTGCATAATTTATTTCCTGAGTTGAATTATTAATTGTGATTGCTTGGTAAGGGTAAGAAACAGATTTAACTTACTGTAGGCCGCCGATCACATAATCAAAGTAGGATCCAGCTTCAGCAGCGTCTTCACCAGACAGCAGGGAGGCAGCAGCACTCTTGAGCGCCCGAACACCTTCAGCAACACCTTCGATCGGAGTACCTAGGGATTTGTACATTTCCCGGACACCTACTAGACCGATTTCTTCGATCGGCGTGACATCACCAGCAACAATACCGTAGGTAACTAGGCGGAGGTAGTAATCTAGGTCACGGAGGCAGGTAGCAGTCATTTCTTCACCGTAGGCATTACCGCCAGGGGAAACAACATCAGGGCGCTTTTGGAACAACTGATTACCAGCTTGCTTCACAAGACGTTCGCGAGAATCAGAGATAACTTGGGCAATCCGCAGGCGCTTTTCTCCAGAGGAAACAAAGCCTTTAATACGGTCTAGTTCGCCGGGGCTGAGGTAACGGGCTTCAGCATCAGCGTTCACGATGGACTTCGTGACGATACTCATGTATAGGATTCCTCCAAAAAGTAGTAATTAATTTTATTAAAAAACAAACCTACCATCCATCATCTCTATAAAAATTAGGATGCAATCATCAGGTATTGCTCACGGAAACTATTTTCCTGTATCATGCGACTTTCCTAAATCTATTCTTAATATTTTTTAATAAAAACCCTCATAATTTACTATTCAACTTCCTCGATCGATCTAGTTTAGCTAAGACTTAGACTTATGGAAATTTATGCAAACATGAAGACTTCCCTAACTCTAGGGCTATAAAAATTCTCCTCCCTTTTCGTAGTCATATAAGCTATGATGGACAATTGAGACTAATCCCTAGCCTAGCCGCCCTCCCAGCAAAAATTAGGAGAATATTATCTTAAAAGTTGCTCTGAACCATAGCCACAGGAAGGGACTAAAGCTACACACTGGCTTACTTGCATTAGCAACGACAGGAGGCTTCGTCACCACAGATCATTAGAATAATAATCAGGATTAAGAAAAACTATACGCATGGTTAGCCAGAAAACAACTGTAAAACAATCAACAACAAAAGATATTGGTTTCACCCTAGAAGACTTTGCTGCTCTTCTTGACAAGTACGACTATCACTTCAGCCCCGGCGATATTGTCCCCGGTAAAGTTTTTAGCCTTGAGCCTAGGGGTGCCTTAATTGATATTGGAGCCAAAACTGCTGCTTTTATTCCTGTGCAAGAAATGTCTATTAATCGGGTAGACAATCCTGAAGAAGTATTGCAATCCAATGAAACTAGAGAATTTTTTATTCTGACTGACGAAAATGAAGATGGTCAGCTTACTCTCTCTATCCGCAGAATTGAGTATATGCGGGCATGGGAACGAGTTAGGCAAATACAAACCGAAGATGCCACTGTGAGATCTTTAGTCTTTGCGACTAATCGGGGGGGCGCTTTGGTGCGGATTGAAGGATTAAGGGGCTTTATTCCCGGCTCCCATATCAGCACCCGTAAATTAAAAGAAGATTTAGTGGGAGAAGAGTTACCCCTGAAGTTTCTGGAAGTAAATGAAGACCGTAATCGTCTAGTCCTCAGCCATCGCCGGGCATTAGTCGAACGAAAAATGAATCGATTGGAAGTTGGAGAAGTGGTAATTGGTTCTGTGCGGGGGATTAAGCCCTACGGTGCCTTTATTGATATTGGTGGTGTAAGTGGTCTCCTGCACATTTCTGAAATTTCCCATGACCATATTGATACTCCCCATAGTGTTTTTGATGTTAATCATGAAATCAAGGTAATGATTATTGATCTTGATGCGGAAAGGGGAAGAATTTCTCTTTCTACTAAGCAACTAGAGCCAGAACCAGGAGATATGATCAATAACCGCGATCGTGTTTATGAAATGGCCGAAGAAATGGCCGAGAAATATCGAGAAAAACTCCGAGAAAAACTCCAAGGAGAACCGGCAACAATGGTTTTGGAAGTTCCTTTGGGGGATCCTGTAGATGATGACTATGAAGTGCCAGAGGATTTAGAAGAATTCTTGGCAGCGACTGATGACTAGTGATGACTAGTGATGACTAGCAATTTAATAATATGCAACCAAAAATAATTATTCATGGCGGGGCAGGTAAGTCTATTCAAGATAAGGGTGGCTTGCTTCCTGTAAGAGATACTCTAAGTAAAATAGTATATGAAGTGTATGAGCAACTCCTAGAGGGCATGACTGCTATGGAAGCGGTGGTCTTGGGTTGTCATTTATTAGAAGACGAGCCTCGATTTAATGCCGGGACTGGCTCGGTATTGCAATCTGATGGGCAGATTCGCATGAGTGCGGCACTAATGGACGGCATGAGCCAGCGCTTTAGTGGGGTAATTAATGTTTCTAGGGTGCAACATCCGATCGATCTGGCGCATTTTTTACAGGATCATAGCGATCGCATCCTCTCAGATCACGGAGCGGTAGAATTAGCTAGGGAATTGCAGATTCCTATTTATAATCCCTTAACTACAACTCGCTTACACGAATGGATAGCAGAACGGGATCAAGGTTTTAGATCCTCAATGGCAGGAGTAGTTGCCAATAGTCCTGATGCGGGAAGAGGCACGATCGGGGTGGTGGTTTTAGATGGCGAAGGAAAGATTGCCGTAGGTACTTCCACAGGGGGCAAAGGCTTTGAGCGAATTGGGCGAGTCAGTGACTCTGCCACACCAGCAGGGAACTATGCCAACTCCTTAGCCGCCGTTAGTTGTACCGGGATTGGGGAAGATATCTTAGAAGAGTGTCTAGCAGCAAAGATTGTCATTCGGGTTAGTGATGGCTTTTCTCTGACAACGGCCTTGGAAAAATCTTTTACAGAGGCAAAAAATAATCAGCGGGATTTTGGGGCGATCGCTCTTGATGCGCGAGGCGGAATCGGCTGGGGCAAAACTAGTGAAGTTCTATTCGCTGCCTATCATGATGGAGCTAAGAGTGGAGATACTCTAGAATTAACCACGGAAACTACCACAGGTTATATTAGTCATTAAGTAGGTTTGCTTAAATAGGTTTGCTTAGGTAGTGAAAGTTATGAAGCCTCTCTCTATAGTCAAATTCATTTTAAATATTTTGCAACTTTTGATAGGTATGACCTTAGGTTTAGCCCTCATGGTGGGTGGGAGCCTAGCAGCAGGTTATTATATTTTTACCAAGTTGTCAGTGACTCCAGAAAGACCAACTTTTGCAGAAGAAAAGCCTAAGCAGCCAGTAGTTAAGTCCTCTTCCGGGGCGGCGATCAATGCCCCTAAAGCCTCCCCTAGTCCTATACTCAACTCTCCTAGTCCAGCACCGGAAGCAGAAGCTGGACTTTATAAGGGAGTTATTAATTGGTCTGATGGATTAATTCTGCGAGATGCCCCCGGTAATAGTTCTAATCGTATCGGTGGTGTAGCTTACAACCAACAGGTAGTAGTCTTAGAGGAAAGCCCGGATCAAAATTGGCAAAAAATTCGCATAGTAGCCACAGGAAAAGTAGGCTGGGTGAAAGCCGGGAATATGGATAAGGTTCCCTAGCTTTAGTATTTAGCTTAACGTTAGTTCGGGATAAGCTAAAACCCTTTTCCAGAACGGGAGAGGGAACAAGAAAAACTAGTCTTACTCCCCCTCGCTCCTTGTGGGAGAAGGAGTTAGGGGATGAGGGATATTTCTTGTCCTGAACTGACTTTGCCTTAAGGAAGTAATAGAATAAACTGCTAGGGCAGTCCAAATAAGACCGAAAGTGACAGCATGGGTACGGGTGAAAGGTTCATGGAATAGGAAAACTCCTAGGCCAAGCTGAATACTGGGGGCAAGGTACTGAAAAAATCCCATAGTAGAGAGCTTCAGGCGTTTAGCTGCATTATTAAACCATAGCAAAGGTAGGGAAGTCACAATACCACAACCGATAAATAGGATAGTTAGCCACCAACTATTGCCCCAATGGTCTGATCGTGTAATTGCTCCATAACCCAACAATCCTAGGGCGACAGGAGTTGCCAATAGGGTTTCTACGGCTAGACCTACCATCGGTGATACCGGGACAATTTTACGTAAGAGTCCATAAAGACCAAAGGAGAGGGCTAGACCGATCGCAATCCAAGGTACTTGACCAAAATAGCCTACAAAATTAACTACGCCTATAAGGGCAAGCAATACAGCTATTTTCTGCCCCGTATGTAAGCGTTCCCGTAGAAATACAAAACCTAGAAGGACACTAACTAAGGGATTAATAAAATAACCCAAGCTGGTTTCTATGACTCGATCGCTGTTTACGCCATAGATATATAGACCCCAATTGCAAGTTAGTAAGGTCGTAGTTAGAAGTAAGGCCGCTACAGATTTGGGCGATCGCCATAGCTCCCGAAACTCTTCTCCCCGCCGTTGCAGAGTTAAAATTGCAGTCAAAAGTACCATAGACCACAAAACCCGGTGGCTGAGTACTTCTACGGGAGAAATTTGTCCAAATAATTTCCAGTACAGGGGAAACAATCCCCAAGCAGCATAGGCTAACAGGGCATAGATGGAACCGGTACGGGCTGTAGAGTCTAATTTGAGATGATTATTCAAGGCATATAAAGTCGAAGGATTCTAGATTCTATCTTAGCGATCGCTAGGGTGATTAATCTAGCTACAATTCAGACGAAATTGACTGGTACAGATGCCGAAAACTTTCCAAATCAAGCTATTCCCATTCGATCGTCCCCGGCGGCTTAGAAGTAATATCATAAACTACTCGGTTTACGCCCTTCACTTCGTTGACTATCCGGGTAGAAATTACCTCTAGGAGATCGTAGGGAACCCTGGCCCAGTCTGCGGTCATCCCGTCTTCACTGGTGATTAGGCGAAGGACGATCGGATAGGCATAGGTACGCTGGTCGCCCATAACTCCCACACTACGGACGGGTAATAATACCGCAAAGGCTTGCCAAAGATCGTGATAGATGCCACTGCGGTTAATCTCTTGCCGCACAATCAAGTCGGCATCCCGGAGAATATTCAGGCGCTCGGCAGTAACTTCCCCAAGGATGCGAATGGCTAAACCGGGGCCAGGGAAGGGATGACGGTTGACAATTTCTTCTGGCAGACCGACCGATCGCCCCACTTTTCGTACTTCATCCTTAAATAATTTCCGCAGGGGTTCCACCAACTTAAATCTTAGATCCTTCGGCAATCCCCCCACATTGTGATGGCTCTTAATTTTTACCGCCACCCGTTCCCCATTCTTGGGGTCTACATTGGTGTCAGCAGATTCAATCACATCGGGGTAAAGAGTTCCTTGAGCTAGATAATCAAAAGGTCCTAGACGCTTGGATTCTTCTTCAAATACTTGGATAAACTCATGGCCAATCCGGCGGCGTTTTTCCTCTGGATCTGTCACCCCAGCAATTTGGGCTAAGAAGCGATCGCGGGCATTGACATACTGGACATCAATATGAAATTGCTCATGGAAAAGTTTCACCAATCGTTCCGGCTCTTCTTTTCGCATAAAACCCTGATCAATAAACATACAAGTAAGTTGATCGCCGATCGCCTTATGAAGTAAGAAGGCTAAGGTTGAAGAATCTACCCCTCCAGATAGAGCCAAGAGGACTCTTTTATCACCAATTCTAGACTGAACTTCTCGGATAGATTCTTCCACAAAGGTAGCGGTAGTCCAAGTGGGTTCGCAGTCACAAATGTGATAAACAAAATTCCGAATCATGGCAATACCACCCACAGAATGGACTACTTCCGGGTGGAACTGCACCCCGTAAAGTTTCTGCTCTGGATGAGCGATCGCAGCACAATTAGTATTTTCTGTCCGGGCTAGGGTAGTAAATCCTTCTGGAAGCTGCGTGCAGGAATCGCCGTGGCTCATCCACATGGTGCTGCCATCTTCCACATTAGTTAATAAATCCGTCGGGTCATCAATAATTAGCGATGCCTTGCCATACTCAGCCCGTGCTGCCCGCTCAACGCTTCCCCCTAGTTGCTGCACCATTAATTGCATTCCATAACAGACCCCCAGAATAGGAATTCCTAGCTGCCAAATCCCCGGATCACAATGGGGCGCACCGGGATCGTAGACTGAGTTGGGACCTCCAGAAAGAATAATTCCTTGGGGATTAATTTCTTTAAGTTGGGCAACAGTGGTGCGGTAGGAAATTACTTCCGAATAAACTTGAGTTTCCCGAATCCGCCGAGCAATTAATTCAGAATATTGGGAGCCAAAATCAAGAATAACAATCATTTGGCGCTTTCCTAGACCCTCCTCAAGAGAATTAGGTACTGTAGCGGTAGAGGTGGCTGGGTTGGATGCAGTTTGCGTGTTCACTTTTGATCGTACAGGTATAGTTGTTAATTAAATTTAACACTAAATCTGGCAGAGATGGGAGAGCAATGCTGCCCCCGGTTGGCTTTTAATGATAATCTGCCGGGAGCGATCGAACAATACTGAACCTACTGCCACCTCTTTTTCAGTATGAATGCGAATATATTCTGTAGATTTTTGGTCAATTTGTTGAGTGATTACTGTATAAATTTGCTCAACCCATTTAGTCTGATTTGTCCTATCCCCCTGCCGGATTAAACTTAAGGCATTGTCAGTGGTAGAACATTGATAGATTTGTTGTAATTGAGATGTGGGTAAGCCTACTTTGGCGGCGATCGCTGTCAATATTTCTAACCGGCCATCGGCTAAGTAGTGATGGGTGTGGAAAATTCCCCCGGCTAGTTTAATTAGTTTGCCATGATAGCCAAATAGTAAAATTTCCCGCACTTCAGCCTGGGCAGCCGTAACCAGCATGGAACCTAACCAATTGGCAGTTTTTACCACATATTTACTAGGTATTCCCATCTTCTGGATTAGATCCAGACCATTTTCGCCGATACAAAAAACTAAGGGTGTGTTCCCTGCCTTGGCTTGTAATTCCTGCTGAAACACTTGCAACTGATCTGGAGAACTCAAGGGCTGAGATATGCCTGTAGTCCCCAATAAAGAAAGTCCTTCTAGCACCCCAAAAGCAGCATTAGAAGTCCGGGCTGCCAGTTTCCTACCCTCTGGAAGAACGATCGTCACCACCATCCTCTGCTCTGGCTCCAGAATACTTTGTAAATTTTCCTGCAATAGCTGAGTGGCATAGCTATAAATAGCAGATTTCCCCTCTGAGGTCACACCTAAACCTTCACCCCCTAGAATAATTACCAAAGGTTGATCAATTTCCCTAGGCATCACCTCCACCATTGCCCAGATGGGAGTATTTCTGGTCAAATCTAAATTATCACCGGGATCGCTCTTGGTTACTGCCAAAGCTAGGCCGGGACGCAATCCTGCTGCCTGTTCAATGGAAATTTCTACCACTTCTGCTGGGGTGAGCAAATTTACTGGGGCAAATTCTATAACTTTTGATTGCTGGAGCCAACGATAGGCAGCGATCGCCGCCGCACAGGCAAAAACTGGCAGAGTATAACCCCGGCGGGGCAAAGATGTGGTCATAAAAATCCACTAAATAATTTAACAGTATTACGACGCAAGCTAATCAGTCGATCGAGCTTCATTTCAGCATTGTATATTCAAGGGTGCGATCGTATTAATTAGGTATAATCTTTATATCAAGCTGTCAGGTCACCATTAATTCTATGAACCTAGCATCCACGCCTGTAAAGTACTATGTTGAACAGCAAGACCAAGGATATTGGATCGAGGGAACACGTATTTCCCTTGACTCAGTTGTTTATTCTTTCCTAAATGGAGAGTCTCCTGAAAGTATTGCCCAGAATTTCCCACTGTTGTCACTGGAACAAGTTTATGGTGCAATCACTTTCTATCTTGCCAATCAAGAGCTTGTGGATACCTATTTAGAAGAGGGCGAAGTCGAGTTTCAGCAGCTACAACAATTTTGCAAGGAAAGTAGTCCTTTGTTGTATCAAAAATTGAAGGCGGCTCAAACTCATAAGCAGAGTATCACATTCAAGCTGTTGGGCTAACACGCTAACCAGTTAGACAGCTTTTGTATCTAATATACCTGCAATCCATGTCTTAATGATAGCCTGTCGATGCACGCCTATCCGCAGAGCCTCTCTATCTAAAGCGTCGACCATCCAGACAGGAAAATCAACATTAACCCGCTTTATTTCTAATCCCGGATGCTTTGCAGAATTCAAGTCGAAGTATTCTAGAACTTCAACCCCTTCATCAAACATTTGATCTAGTTCTTCAGCTTTCATAAAATTCAACCTCATCCTCACGAGAGCGCCTTACTGAAATTAGGCGAATATTTTCATTCCGGTAGGTCACAATAGCAGACCAATGTTTACCTGCAATTTGCCCGATCGCCATAACCCTGGGTTCTGAAGTAGATTTAGCCTGAATTTCTACCCTTTGAGGGTCATCCCAGAGTAATTGGGCTTGTTCAAAGTTTATACCGTGTTTCAACTGATTGCTTTGGCTTTTCTCTGGGTCATACTCAAACACCTCATGCTCCTCAGTATAATAAATATATCATTACTATACTTTTTAATAGTTTTTATGGCTGGCGATCGCCTGTAAATTACTGAAAAACTAGCACCCATTATCCATCAAATCTTAGATTATTTTCTAAAGTTAAGAGGGCGATCGTATTTATTAGGCATATCGTATCCATTTAGATACAATGTACGTATCAAGCTAAACGAACCTTAGACTAGGAGATACCTAAATACCTTTGGCTCAACTTATGTAACAAATTCAAGAACTTCCAAAGCTTGATAAGATTCGATTAATGCAGTTTATAGCAACAGAACTAGTCAAAGAAGAAGATGCCAATTTTTTTGTTGCGAACCAAGAGTATCCTATCTGGTCACCCTACAACGCCTCTGAGGCTGCTAATGTTGTGATGAATCTTCTGGCGACAAAACAACAAGAAAAAAATGGTTGACGTTTCAAGATTTCCCTACAAACTTATTAACAGTAGTCTTAGTTTAGCTGACCGGATGCCGTATTTGTCCGCATTCTGAATTTGAAGTTCGCCCCAAGCAGGTTAAATAGAAATTATGTACTCAAGGGTGCGATCGTATTAATTAGGTATATCGTATCCATTAGGTATATTGCAGCCTGATCGTTTTTATCAGACAGAATGTACATATCAAGTTGTCCCGCTAACACGCTAATTAGCTGATTAGGTAGAAACTTTCTGTATAACATTCTATCTTGAGCAGATAGCCAGAAACTTGACTGTCAGACTATCTGCCTTCTAATCATATTAGATGGAAAGTTTCAGTGTAATATCTAGTTATACAGCTCTTCTCTTTAGCGAAGATATACCCCAAAAGTGTTTTGATTAGAGAAGCTTTGCGAAAATTAAGGCTATGTAGTCAACCGCCTAGAGATGGACTAGTTCAGCAACTAATTATTAGGCTATGATTAATACGTCGTGTAACGGTAAACCTTCTAGAATACGTTTTGTCTATTTTGGGGTTGTCTTAATCACTAGCTACTGGAATTTATAGTTATGTCTCTAGGAGAACGTTTGAACTCAAG
>Ga0335395_10001587_pt1 | contig 14210 bp, 12 predicted proteins | sample MAT02_FD_205744 | JGI IMG/M metagenome (GOLD analysis project Ga0335395, IMG submission 205744) | Freshwater microbial communities from Lake Fryxell liftoff mats and glacier meltwater in Antarctica - MAT-02 (spades assembly) (version 2) ...
GGGCACAGTTTCGGTGCTTGTATTGCCCTCGCAACAGCAGCCAGCGCACCGCACCGCATCGCGCAGTTAATCCTGGCAGACCCGCCTGGAGACTTTACCAGGCTCCCCGCAGAGGTGTACGAGGCACAGCTCGTCCCCTTCCAGAAGGCGCTGGAGACGGAGGATTGGCGGCCTGCTGTGGAAGCGGGCTTCAACGACGCGCTGACGGGAAGCACGGCGGATACGCGCGATCGGATTCTCGCTTGCTTGGCGGCGACTCCACAGGATTGCCTGCTGGGAATGTATCGCGGGATGTTTGCCTTTGAAGCAGTTGATGCTCTCGATCGCTACCTAGCAGCCCCTGGAACACGAGCCCACGCCATTATTGCTCCCTCAAACACTTTTTCCTTCAGCCTCCACATCCTCCGTCCCACACTGACGACAACTACGATCGCCGATACTGGACACTGGCTGATGCTGGATGCGCCAGAGGCCTTTGCTAGGGAACTTGATATCTGTTTGGAAGGTGTTTAATATAGATTTCGACAAAATCTGTTAGTTTTACCACGATTCATCGAGGGTTAAGTTGTGGGGATTTTTGAGGATGAAGGCGTTGTTGTCTTTGATTAAGTCACCGCTACAGAGAATCGGTAAGCGTTCTTGATAAGCTTTAATGGCGAGGATGTAATCTTTGTCTGCGAGGGAGGTTTGAATTTTCCGCAATTTGTCAGCAATGACGCCTATTAAGGTTATTTCGCCACTTAATTTGTCGGTGTTGGGGGTGTGAATTTGCATGACAATTCCCTGTAAGGTCATATTGGGGAGTGAGGTGATCAAGTCTGCTAATATTTCAATTTGAGAGCGATTTTCGACAATTTCTAGGGTTTCCATGACTTCGTACATCCGCAGAGCAAAACCGCTGACTTCTGGTTTTAGAGCTAACAAAATTTCGTAGTCTTCGCCTGCTTCATTCTTGCGAGTCCAGATGGATGATTTGTCATCGTCTCGGCTTTGTTCATGCCATCCGTGTTTTTGTAAATAAGCAGCGACTTGAGGCGGTTCTAAGGTTTTGAGAATATCGGGGTCGCGGACTGTTACTATCATAGGAGTTCTCCTGATTCAATGCGCTGCATGAGAGTTTTTAAAGCGTCTGTGTTGAAAATGTTTTGTATGGGTATTTGAACAGTGACAGTGTTTTGATTTTGGGTGGGCGGTAGCCCTCGCAATGAGGCCCAGTAGCCACAATAGCGAAGGGAGAGTTCTTGTTGAGATTGGCGCAACCAATCCTCTTGGCTTTCGGGTACTAAAACGATAATCAGAATGCGGGGGACGAAAGGGTTTTCTAGCCTTAATTCTTCATAGTTTTTAACTTCTAGGGGATATCGGATAATTTCATTATCCAGTAATTTTCTGGAGGTGCATTTTATTTGGACATCTAGGCGAGGGCGGCGCGTTGATTGTGATGCTCCCAAACCTGTAAGAATTACGTCAACTCCTTCTGCATCTAAGGGACGCGGGGCTATTTGGAATGAGTAGCTTGCCGCGGCTGTTACCGCATAGACATAAGCATAGCTAAATTCCTCTTTTTGGGTGTTCAGAACCACGCTTATTTTAACCTCGATAATTTTAAACAGGTCTTTACAAAATAGCTAATCATTCATTATCTTGTTCATTGATTACTGATGTATTGTATGGCATACACCCTGGACGAGAAACTATAACTACGTCAAAAATACCATTCAATTTTTTGAGTCCACTATCTAATAAGTCGTGTTCTTCTGTCCTGCGAGAGTCATCCCAGATAAAAGCAATCATTTGTTCATGGGGGGAGCCTTGAGCTAGGTATAAAGACGTATCTTCGGCAATTTCTCCAATAATTTTTTGGGGCTTGTCTTTGCGATACCAGAATTTGATTTCAATAACCAATTTAAGCGAGGGAATTTCTAGGTCTCCTCTTGGGTTTTTCTGCCCTACCGATCCAGTATATTCTTCTGCCCTGATATCGGTGAACACCGCAGCTAATAAAAAATATAGCAAATTTTGCACATGATATTCATTTTCTATGTACCATTGCCGAGGTTGACCGCCCTGTGTGCGTGACTTTTCTTCCCATGTCCAACGTCGAAGTCCCGCTGGAACTCGTGTTAATAATTTGCTAACATCTTCCAAGCTAAAGGAACCTAAAGCAGATTGAGAAGAAATGAACAACCCTTTTTCGTAATTTTCTTTAACTGCCTTCAACTTTGACAGATGAGTCTCTAAACTCGTTTTAAAATCCCAGCCCGAGAATGCTTCAATTAATGAGGTTCGCTGACTGTAAGTTAATGGGATAACTTGCTCTAGAAGTAACTTGTAGTTAGTCTGCCACTTTTCCCAATCATAATCTCCATCCAAGACATATCTTTCAGGCGCTTGTATAGGTGGTGCACCGAAACTGGGATATCTGCTTGGATAATATTCTCCGGGTATGACTTTTATTGCTTTGTACATAGCCTCTCCCTCAGCTATAAGTTCATTAAACTGAGCAAGGTATCTCTTAAAATTGTTTGAGGTTAACATAATTAGGTTTCTGCTTCCATTTATTTATTTATTTAAGGCAAATCCCACACCCAACTCTAGCAAAAAATCGCGGATGCGATCGATTAAAGCTTTCTCTAATTCTCGCTATTGCGCTTCTAGGCCTAAAAAGTACGGCCCGCACTTGATATTGCACAATAGGTTCCTTAAGTTCTCGCAAAAAATCATGATAATCTTCAGCAATTGACGAACTATCCGCCAGAACCCACCCTCGGCAGATTTTCCCGAATCATCGCCTCTAACTTGGCACTCTCGGCAAATTGCCTCTCCAACTTCGCCGTCAAATGCAGCATCTTCTCGTCCAAACCCTCCTCCTCCTCCTCCAATGCCTCCGCCCCCAGATACCTCTCAGGGGTTAAAATATAACACTTACCGTTTGGCTTTTTTGTTGCCTTTTGACTCCGCACCAGTGTTACATCTCTTCTGGAAAGTACATTTGCAGCAAATCAGCCCCGCCCGAACCCAACTGGCCTAACTTCTCCAGGACTTAGGTAAAAAGCACCTAAAGTATGATGCGAAAGTCGGGCAAAACTCTTATTCTATAAATCGATCGGGCGTTAAACCGCTCTCCACAACCGCCAAGATTTATCGCCAAAGATTAAATTTTTCCGGGGAAAACTTGCCATTTAATGAATAACACTTTAAGATCCAGCAATGTAAATCAAACTCTCAACGAGCAGCCCTGCAAGCACTAACCTGAAATGGGTCGCAAGTGCCAAAAAGCAGCAAAAGCTACCTTTTTTAACTCTTTCAACACCAAAGCATTTGCGGAAAAACCGAGGGATCTATGATTGCCATCTTGGAACGAATGCTTGGCTCGCAATACTACAGATGTATCAAAACTTGTTTACCAAAAATTAGCCGCGACAGAAGCCTTACGCTGAAAGGCCCGCTGTCTAAACTTTCTGCAATTAATTTTGCTGTTTTTCTTTTCTTTAACTACTTGAGGATTCGATCAAATGGTTTCCATTTCTCAAACTCAATCAGATCGGCTCACTTTCTCCGATAAAGGGGAAGTAACGGCCCGAACCCAAAACATGGCAGCGACAGCAACAGGAGTGTGCGTGACAGTTCACGGTCACTTCTACCAGCCGCCACGGGAAAACCCTTACCTAGACGCGATCGAACGCCAAGGCAGCGCCCATCCGTTCCACGACTGGAACGAACGCATCGACAACGAGTGTTACCGCCCCAACGCCTTTGCCCGCATACTGAACGATCGCGGCGAAGTAGCGGGGATCGTCAACAACTACGAGTACATGAGCTTCAATATCGGTCCGACCCTGATGAGTTGGCTGGAACGATACGATGCCGAAGTCTATCAGCGGATTATTGAGGCCGATCGCAAAAGCTGTCAAAGACTCAATGGTCACGGCAACGCGATCGCCCAAGTATACAATCACATCATCATGCCGCTGGCCAACGAGCGAGACAAACACACCCAAATCCGCTGGGGGATCGCAGATTTCCGTTCCCGGTTCGATCGCGATCCCGAAGGAATGTGGCTCGCCGAAACCGCCGTAGACTACGCCACCCTCGAAGTTTTGGTCGCAGAAGGCATCCGCTTTATTGTCTTGGCCCCCTCCCAAGCCGAACGCTGCCGCCAACTTCCAGGCGATCACCATAGCGATCCCGAATGGCACGAAGTCGGCGGCGGTCAAATCGATCCGACTAGGCCCTACCGCTGCTACTTGAAACCAGAACTGCGATGGGCGGTTTCCCATCAACTCTCCCCAATTAGCAGTCACAACTTGAGCCGCCACCAGCCCCACAATTCCCCAGCCGCAACGGCCAACACTCCCTACATCGATATCTTTTTCTACGACGGCCCAATCTCGCGAGATATGGGCTTCAACGACGTTCTCAGCAACAGCAACCACTTAGCAGGGCGCTTGGGTCAAGCGGTGCGCGGAGACCACAGACCGGCTCAATTAATCTCCGTGGCGACGGACGGCGAAACCTTCGGCCACCACAAACACAGTACCGAAAAATGCCTCGCCTACGCTTTTACAGAAGAGTTTCCCCGTCGTGGCTGGACGGTGACGAATTTTGCTCACTATTTAAGCCAAAATCCCAGCACTTGGGAAGTGGAACTCAAACCCGTAACGGCTTGGAGTTGCTCTCACGGGGTCGATCGCTGGCAAGATGATTGTGGCTGCGGTGGTGGCGGTGGGTGGCACCAAAAATGGCGCCGGCCTTTGCGGGATACTCTGAATTGGCTGCGCGATCGACTAATTCCAATTTATGAGGAAGCAGGGCGCAAGTTGTTCGACGATCCTTGGGCGGCGCGAGATGAATATATTGATGTCATGCGCGATCGATCGCAGGCTAATGTTGACAATTTCCTGTCCAAGCATCAAATTCACCCTCTCAACGCAGCCGAACAGGTAGACGCACTGCGACTGCTGGAAATGCAGCGGCACGCCCTGTTGATGTTCACTAGCTGTGGCTGGTTTTTTGAAGAAATATCTCGCCCCGAAGGTGTCCAGATTTTGCGCTATGCAGCTAGGGCCCTGGAATTGGCCGGGGAAGTGACCGGTGTCCAGCTAGAAAAAGATTTTGTCGATCGGCTTGACTTAGCACCGAGTAATGTTGAATGCTTCAAAACTGGCGCCGAAGTTTACCGCCAACTTGTCACCACAGCCCAAGTCAGTCTCAAACAAGTTGCAGCCCACTACGCCATCAGTTCCCTGTTTGCCAAATATCCGCGCGAACAGCGAGTTTACTGCTATCAAGCCCAGCAGCTAGATTTCCAGATGCAGCGGATGGGTTCCATGACTTTGGCTATAGGTCAATTGCAGTTAACATCCGAAATTACGCGGGAAACAGAAGTTTTTGTGTTTGCTGCATTCCACCTCGGCGGCTGGGACTTCCACTGCTGCATTCAGCCTTTTGGCAGCCGCCGGTCTTACACTATGCTCAAAGAACGGCTGTTTGGAGTTCTGCAAGAAGCTTCGGCGGCCCACGCCATTCTGGAAATGGTGCGACTGTTTGGGGATCAATCTTTTAGCTTGCGGAATTTGTTCGCTGAGGAACGCCACCGCATCGTGCAGTTGCTGAGTCAGGAAAATTTGACTCGGTTGGATCAGCTGTACACTCAGGTTTACCGGGAAAATTATGGCGTGATGATGGCCTTCCACCGCGACGAGTTGGTGGTGCCTGTGGAGTTGCAGGTAGCGGCTGAAGTAGCTTTGGGACACCGCTGTTTGACGGCGGCGAAGGCCCTGGAACGGGAAACGGCTGACGCTGACTCGCTGCTGGCGGAAATCGAAGCAATTTCGACTGAAGCAAGCAACCTCCGCTGTCGGCTCAAGGTTCCTGAAGTCAGGCACATTTTGGAAAAGTTGATTTACCGGTCTTTGAATGCCCTGCTGCAAGAGGGTTCTGATCTGACCCTACTGTCTGTTGTTGAGTTGGAAGTTGATATTCGCAGCATTGAGCGTTTGATTGCTGTTGGTAATCGACTGGGGCTGGGTTTGTGTTTGGATCGATCGCAGGAACTGTATTTTGATTCGATGCACAGTCAAATTGTGCCTCTGTGTTTGGGCTGGCTGCAACGACAAGCTGGTTCGACGACCGAAAGTGCGATCATCCACCTGGCCGGCTTGGATATCGTTGACTCAGACAGCGGCTGGGAGTTACCAGTGATTCGGCAGTTGCTGGAGTTGGGTCAAACCCTCGCCGTTGATGTTGAGTGTTGGTTGCAGCAGTTAGGTCGATCGTTTTCCGATTAACCCCACATCTTGTAGGGGCGGGTTCACCGAAAATAATTGCCTAAAACCCACAATCTCGTAAACCCGCCCCCACTTGGGCGGCAAATCGCTTTCTTTGAATTTTAGCTCAACTTATAAAAGAAATGCGGGAAGCGGAAAACGAGCGAGACTTTAGTCCGCTCGATGCAAGCGAGGCGAGGGACTTCAGTCCCCTTCAATCTTTCTTGAATCCATTTCTAAAACTACGGGAAATTCCAGTAATTATAGTATACTAAAATGGTCGAGGTTAAACTCCTTTGCCATCGTGAAACAGTGACTCAGACACACCTTTAGGCATAAATTCGGGACAAAGAGCAGCGAAAACTCTTAAAACAGCTAGGGGCTTAATACAGCCCCAAAACCAGAAAACAAAGAATTTTTTCATTTGTTAAGTAGGGTAGGGCATACCCAAACTCTAGATCAATATCCTAGTACGCTTTTGGAGATAGACCCTCTGGGGTGACTGCGAATCAGGCTCGTTAATTAGTAGGATTCTACGGTTAAAAGGTTTGAGTATTACCGCAAGGACGTAGCACTTAAAGGTCAGTCGCTGAATTAAGAATCTCAGTGGTTTTAACCCTGAGAGTGTCAAATGGGAAGATGAACAGACCGTTCGCAAAGCGTAGAAGTTTTAAACACTTGTAAGCTTTGCACAGTTGTGAAGAGAGAACACTAAATTTTAACCTATGAAAGTTGGCGATCGCGTTTGCATTAAAAACTCTGTTGTTGTCTACCACCATCCTCAAAATCGCAATCAACCATTTGATGTCAAGGGTATGGAAGGAGAAATAGTAGCCATCGTTCAAGAATGGCAAGGTAGACCAGTCAGTGCCAATTGGCCGATTCTAGTACAGTTTGACAAAAAATTTAAAACTCATCTCAAAGAAGATGAGGTTGAATTGATATCTTCTGAAGTCTAGAAATTAGGAGACGGCAATGCCGTTTCCTGACTGTTGGTAATATTAATATCGTATTAATCCAAAATCCAAAATCTAAAATCCAAAATCTAAAATTCCCCTACAGCCATCCCAGCAGGCGATATACAATTAAGCCGATATATTCTTTCAAAGCAGTGGTTGACTGGTGTAACTGATAGGTATCCGGTAGACAATTGAGTACCGCTGCTTGCCAATTGCTTTGAGAAGCTGCCATATCCTGTTGAGTAATATGAAAGTCTGTGGGTGCGGCAATTACTTTTATTCCCTGGCGCTGAAAAATTAAGAGCGATCGAGTCATGTGCATCGCCGATGTTACTAACAAAACCGGGCCTTTGATATTTTTAGCATCTAAAATTTTCCGCACATTAACCGCATTTTGATAGGTGTTATTTGAATCTGGATCTTGCAGAATTGCTGATGCAGGTACGCCAGAAGTTTGGGCGATTTCTGCCATGTCTGCCGATTCGGGAGATCCGCCACCTTTCCACTCTACTCTACCGCCGCTGAGAATTAGCAAGGGAGCTTTGCCTTGACGATATAGTCTGGAAGCGTAGATAATGCGATCGCCCGCTTCGCCCAATTCCACCCAAGGCCGCGGCGGTTGACGCGCTTTGACACCGCCACCCAAGACAATGATAGCATCGGTTTGGGGGAATTCTGCCGTTGGTAAATTTTGCCATTCGAGCGATCGAACTAAAGATTTTGAAACCCAACCGCTACTTCCCAATAGTAAGATAATTAGAGCCGCAGCCATTGGCCAAGCAGACCATTTGGGGATCTTCCAAAGCATAGTTAAAGCCACCACCATTAACAGGCAACTCAACCCCAAAGGATAGATAAATAACGGCAGTAGCTTCGACAGAAATACAAACATTCAGTTTGATATTAATTAACTCAAAACTTAACGCCTATCCTCTGGTGCCGAGAACCAGTCAAGGAATGTAGAAGCTTGACGCCTAGGCCCTGTGGCATATTTACCGCCTGTTTCTACTACTTCTTTATTGAGGATAGCATCAGAGGGTTTGTCCTTGGGACGTTTATTGGGATTGAGTAGCAGTTCGTTGTGCCACCAAGCTACCAGCAAACCGACTGCTACACCTCCCAGGATGCCGAATATAATACTTATGGGCAGGGTATATCCTACTAAGCGAAAGCCAACGGTAAAGAACACAAACCAGATCAATCCAGGGTTAAATGCCTTTGAATCTCTCGTAAATTTTGGCATGGCTTGCAAGTCCTTTTTCTAATAGAACGGAAAGATATTTACAAGATTAACATAAAATTAAATTGGACGGGCAATGTCTCTGCAACTACTCCCCACAAATTAATTTTAATCATACCTCTAACTCTGACATTGTATCTACAATTTTTACATAACTTTGCTCAGATTCTGTAAATGGTTCAAATGCCATTTCCTGCGAGTTCAATAATTCTGCTGTCGCGTCCGCAATATCGCCCCTGCGCTGTAGCAGACGTTTTCGCAATACTTCTATTGGTGCTGTGCAGTAAATGATTCCCAGTGGCAAATTGCCCGATTGGGCTCGATTAATCGCATCTGTTCTCAAAGAATGCCGATCGAACTTAGCATCTAAAATCACATCCCAACCGCGGTCAGCCAGCATTATCCCCAACTCTAACAATCTACCATAAGTCTTGGCAGTCATTTCATCCGAGTACAAATCTTGCCCGCCGCGTTCATTCAGAGGAATTCCGCCTAAATGTTTGCGGACTGCATCGGATCGAATGTGAATTGCACCCGTGCGCCTCGCCAAATATCGAGCCGCTGTACTCTTCCCAGAACCAGACAAACCAGACATCAAAGTTAACTTTCCTCGGTGCGGTTGTGTGTATTCCCAAGCCAGTTTATAGTAATGAGCTGCTGTCTGTGAAATCTGTGCTTTTTCAGCAGTGGAAACCGAGGCATCGTCCAACATTAACGAAGTTACTTTTGCTCTAACATAAGCTTGACGGCTCAAATACAGCGGCAGCACTTGCAGTCCTTCCCAATCCCCTGTTTGTTCGATGTAAGTATTGATAAAAGCATTTGCTAACTCTCTTCGTCCCCGCGATTCCAAATCCATTACTGTAAAAGCGACATCGTACATGACATCAACAAAGCGAAAAAGCTCGTTAAATTCAATGCAGTCGAACAGCAATATTTTATCTTGCCACAGAGCGATGTTCCGCAAGTGCAAATCTCCGTGACATTCGCGAATTTTATCATTGGCAATCCGCTGGTTAAATAACTCTTGATTTTCCGCAAAAAACGCATCAGTATAATCTTTAGTCTCCTGATATTGTGTCTGAGTCTGTGGCCCACCGATATACTTTTGCGAAGTTAAGTAATTGTTATCTATTGCTGTGCGAATCTGACTGACTTCGCCAAATGTGCGGATGTAACTATTACTAATTGCCGTGCTGTGAAACTTGGCAACTTCGCGCCCTAAGTCTGCCATAAGTTGCTCGGTCAACTGTCCGCGTTCCAACAAACTGAGAAACAGCGAATCTTGAGGAAACTCCCGCATTTTCAGCACGTATTCTACAGCAACTTGTGCAGGAATTAGAGCCGGTGAATTGTTGTCAAGTTGAAATGAATCGCCAGTTTCAATAATCGGCAAAACTTCGAGATAAATTTCCGGTGCTGTGCGTCGGTTCATCAGCAATTCTTGGGTGCAAAAATGCTGCCGTTTCTGCAAAGTCGAATAGTCCAAAAATCCAAAATTGACGGGTTTTTTGATTTTGTAAGTATAATCTCCTGTCAGCAGAACAAAGGAGCAATGAGTCTGAATTAACTGCACGGGCTCTGTTACGCTGTGGGGATAAAATCCGGGATGCAACATTTGCTGAATCAGAGGAGGAAAAGCCATAGGGATTTTAGATTTTGGATTTTAGATTTGGGATTGGGGATTAGAACGATTGAGAATTTGGGATTTAAATAAAGACAAGTTAAAGAAAATCTATGTTTAATTGAAGCGGATTTATTATAAAGTTGATAATTAGTGTAAACCAAAAATTAGTGATGACTGAAAACAAGATTAATTCAGGTTCGGTAGATGTGTTCGGCGTGGGCAATGCCCTTGTAGACATCTTAGCATTAGTGGGAGATGATTTTGTCCTCAAACACGGACTGAATCGCGGCGGGATGACGCTGATGGATTCGGAAACCCAGGGGGGAATTTTGCACGATTTGGAGCACACTTCGCTGCAAATGCGATCGGGGGGTTCGGCGGCAAATACGATGATTGGCGTGGCTCAGAGTGGCGGTAAAGGCTACTATTCGGGGAAGGTTGCTAAGGATACTAATGGCGAATTTTATCGGCAAGACTTGTTGGAGGCGGGGATTGATTTTAACGTACATCCTGCAACTGAGTCTCACGGGCCCACGGGTACTTGTGTAGTCCTGACTACTCCAGATGCAGAACGCACACTGTGTACTAACTTGGGGGTTTCTGCTACTCTGGCAGCGACTGATATTGATGTCGATCGACTATCTCACTGCAAGTATAGTTATGTTGAGGGCTATCTGTGGGATGCTCCCGATCCCAGAAAGGCTAGTATTGAGACGATGGAACAGTCTAAGCGCCTGGGAGTGAAGGTAGCTTTTACTTTTTCCGATGGCTTTTTGGTCGATCGCTTTGCTGATGATTTTCATCAGGTAGTTTCGGAATATTGCGATGTCATCTTTTGCAATGCTGATGAAGTCCGCAGCTTTTTTAAGGAGGAATCTTTGTCAGAGTGTGCTCGGAAAATGAGCGACATTTCGGATTTGGCTTTTATCACGAATGGGGATAAAGGCTGCATTGTGGTGGAGAATAAACAGATTGTTGATGTGGCTGGATTTCCGGTAAAGGCGATCGATACTGTGGGTGCTGGCGATGCTTTTGCGGGCGGTGTTTTGTTTGGAATTACTAATGGTTTGAGTTCTGCACAAGCAGCTCGTTGGGGCAATTTCTTAGCTTCTATGGTGGTGCAAGTTTATGGGCCTCGCCTTGAGGGTTCTCAGGCTCATCTTTTGAGTCAGGTGATTTCTGGTTAGGAATTGAAATGGGCGATCGCACTTTTTGTCATAAAGGGCGATCGCACTTTTTTTGAATCGCTTTGGAAGCACAGGCGGGATGCCCGTGCCACAGTGGATGCAGATGGGAGAAGGGCGTGTTAAAATCAATAAAATCTTCACTAATTGTACCTCAAATGGTAACAACTACATTGACTCCTCCTCAACAAAGTAGCGAGGAAAAATTAATTACTTTAACAGGCATTAAATGGCCAACATTTAAAGCAATCATGTCAGATGTCGGCGACGGTAGAGCCTGGAGAATTGCTTATGCTGAAGGAGTTTTAGAAATCAGAATGCCACTTACAGAACATGAAGAACCCGTAGGAATGATTGAATGCTTTGTTGGTGTTGTAGTAGATGAACTGGAAATTGAGATGAGACAGCTAGGTGCATTGACTCTGGAACGGGAAGATTTAGCTCGTGCTATTGAACCGGATAGTTGTTTTTACATTCAAAATGAATCTGTAGTTAGAGGTAAAAGTATCAATTTACCCACCGATCCGCCGCCGGATTTGGTGATAGAATCAGACTACACGAATTCTTCTTTGAATAAGTTCTCAATTTATGCCGATCTGGGGGTTCCTGAAATCTGGAGATATCGAAATCAAAGTCTTCAAGTGTATCAATTGGTTGAGGGAAGTTATGAAAAGAGGGAGAATAGTCTGGCTTTTCCGTTTTTGCCGATCGCCGAAATTCCCGATTTAATCGAACAAAGTAAAACTCTCGGACAAAGAACGGCGGTGCGCTTGTTTCGGGAAAGAGTTAGGGAAGTTTTGGCACAGTGAGCCAGGTTTAGGAAAAGAGACATCTCCTAAAAATCAGGTTTTGAACAGGCTCTTATAGCCTGTTCCACAACAATTATGGGAGATGTCTATTGTATCTGCCGAATCAATTGGCCACTAATTCTAGGGTTTGTTGTTGCGGTGGAAGCGTCTCTTAGTTCTTCTGGCAATAGCTTTGCGCTTTTGCTTTTCCAACGGGGTTTCAAAGTGGCGGTGCTTTCTCATGTCGGGGAAAATTCCCGCTTTGGAAACTTGTCGCTTGAACCGTCGTAGGGCTGACTCAATCCCTTCGTTTTCGCCGATTACAACTTGGGTCATTCTTTCTCCTTAGTGTTTGTTTGATCGAGTTTTATCATAAAAAACTCCTGAATGCGGAAAACTCAGTGGCTTTAGCCCTGAGAGGAAAGCGAGTAGCGACTTTAGTCGCCGTGTTCTTCGGTCTACAACCCCTTTTGGGGCGGAGGGATATGGTTGTCCCTCCAGTGGGCTTTTGGTTGGTACCCTAACCGGCTCCCTTTCGGGGTGATGTTTGTGCAGACCGAGTTAGAAAGGCTTGTTAGGCTTGCAGCACCGATTCAGTGACTGTAAATCTGTTTAACTACAAGCGACAGAGCAGGAGACTGGCACGCATCAAGCGGGTGTCGTGACCTATCTAACGGCTACCTATTTCTAGGTGGTCTGGTCAGGATCAGCTTGCATGAGTAATCATGCAAGCTCAGTGGCTTTAGCCCTCAGTTCCTGACATCAAGCTTTTTGGCAGCGCGATCGCCCAAAACCTCATAATTATACCAGAAAATTCGCTTGTAGTGAGGACTAAAGTCCTCACTACGAACCCATGTGATTGCGGGTACTGGTTCAAGAGGTTTGGGCAATCAACTGATTTTCCTGACGAAGGTAAGCTTGAATAAACGGGTCTAATTCACCATTCATCACATCTGCGATCGCAGTTGTTTCCACTCCAGTCCGCACATCCTTGACCATTTGATAGGGGTGAAACACATAATTGCGAATTTGCTGGCCCCAAGCCGCCTCCACCATGTCGCCCCGAATTTCGGCAATTTCCGAAGCCCGCTGTTCCTTCGCAATCACCAGTAGCCTAGATTTGAGCAACGTCAAAGCTTTTTCTTTGTTTTGCAACTGACTCCGTTCCTCGGTACAGCGCACGGCTAAACCGGTGGGAATGTGAACGATACGGACTGCGGTTTCTACTTTGTTAACATTTTGCCCACCCTTGCCGCCTGCGCGAGAAGTCGTGATTTCCAAGTCCTTTTCTGGGATGTCCAACTTGACGGAGCGATCGAGAATTGGCATCACTTCGACACCGGCAAAACTGGTTTGACGCTTATCGTTAGCATTGAAAGGCGAAATTCTAACTAAGCGGTGAGTGCCTTTTTCCGATCGCAAATAACCGTAAGCATAGCGACCGTCAATTTCCAAAGTAACAGACTTAACACCCGCTTCCTCTCCCTCAGAGATTTCGGTTAAATGCACTTTGTAACCTTGACTTTCTCCCCAGCGCGTGTACATCCGCATCAGCATTTCCGTCCAATCTTGAGCATCAGTACCACCGGCACCAGCGTTAATGGTCAAAACAGCTCCACTTTGGTCGTATGGCCCAGATAGTAACTGTTGCAGTTCCCAGGAATCGAGGTCGCGAGTTAACCGAGAAAGATTGGATGAGGCTTCTTGAAATAGAGATTCGTCAGCTTCTAGCTGTAGTAATTCTAAGATAGCTCTTGCATCTTCCAAGCTCGTTTCCCAACCGTGATATTGGTCTAAGTGAGATTTGAGGTCATTAAGTTCTTGGAGAGTTTCTTGGGCTTGGTTTTGGTCGTCCCAAAAAGCTGGTTGAGCAGCTATTTGCTCTAAATCTTGGATTTTGGCCGATAGTGCGGGGATGTCAAAGATAGTCCTGAGTTTTACCCAGGCGATCGCACAATGTTTCGATACCGTGTTTGATGTCTAGAACTTCCACTGTTAGTTCTCCTAGTTTTGGGCTGTATTTTTGAGTTTAGCTGAAATTTTGCTCTAAATGTGCAAATCAATTTTTCAGCAGCACACCGGCTTTGAGAAATGAGTCAAGTTTGCCGTCAAGTACCTCGGCGACGGCTGTGGTTTCGATGCC